>Ga0209828_1001638_pt1 | contig 19961 bp, 17 predicted proteins | sample MaitaG_FD_187429 | JGI IMG/M metagenome (GOLD analysis project Ga0209828, IMG submission 187429) | Marine algal microbial communities from Maine, USA - Maine_Asex2 metaG (SPAdes) (version 2) | ecosystem: Host-associated > Algae > Red algae > Unclassified | place: Maine, USA | collected 2015-01-05 | reverse complement strand
TCAAGTGTCCGCCCATCGCAAGAAAAGTTTGGCAAGAATGTAATCCTTTAAACAATAAACCTCAAGCATAGGCCTGAGGTTTATTGTATTCCGTAACGATTATTGCATGAATTGGCTATAACAGCGTATTCGCTACTTGCCTCAGTAAGTCTTGATCTGCCGAGGCTTCAATCACACGTGGCATATTGCTACGCATCGGCTTAACCCGTTTACGGATTTCTTGCGCCAGCTGATGTACCGCCATCGCATAATGACTACTATGGTTATAACGGGTAATTACGTAAAAGTTATTACCACCGACCCAATACTCATTACCTCGATTGGTTCTTAGCTTCACCATATTCACATTGCCAGACACACCCGCATAAGCTGGACGCAAACCGTTGCGAGCTAATTTCGACAGCGAATGCTTGTATTTAAAACCATTCTTTAAGCGCGAGTAGCCCTTACTACCGGTTTTAACCGCAGGAATTGCCGCGATTTCACCCGGTTTCCAACCATGACTGCGCAAATAGTTCGCGACACTGCCAATGGCGTCTTGTGGCGTCCAAAGGTTAACAGCACCATCGCCATCATAATCCACGCCGTATTTTTTGATATTACTTGGCATAAATTGTGGTAAGCCCAGCGCACCGGCCCATGAAGCTTTAGGTTGAAGCGGATCCAAGCGAGCACGGCGTGTCATTAAAAAGTAGCTCTCTAGCTCACTAGTGAAATAGTTACCACGACGTGCATTCATGAACCCCAGTGTGGCTAACGCATCGATCGCTCGATCACTTCCTACATTGCCACCATAGATTGTCTCTACACCCATAATTCCTAGAATGTATTCAGAAGGTACACCATATTGCGCTTCAGCGCGCTGTAACGAACGTCTATGGCGGTTATAGAAAGCAGTACCCGTGTTGATATGCTTTGATGTTATGAACCGACGACGATAGTTAGACCAACTAGGCCCCCTACTCTTTTTGGTACGCTTAACTGGATTCGCATCCTTGTACGCCTGCTTTCGCAGCCATGGCGTTGCCTCTGCACGGCTTAACACGCCTGCTACATAAGACTGGGCAAAACCATGCCGTGAAGCCATCATTCTTACAAACGCTTCAGCACGTGGATTACCCGCAAAGTCCCCCGTTAAACGACTTTGTGAGTAGTTATTCACAGGTCGTTGCACTACGGCATTATTAACCCGCGGCTGATAGCTCGCTTGCTGAACCCTTGCCTGTTGCTGTCTCGCCTGTTGCTGTCTGGCTTGCTGCTGTCGAGCCTGCTGGATTCTAGCTTGCTGTTGAGCCTTCACTTGTTGATCTCTTTCCCACTTAGCACGATAGGCTTGAGCTTGTTGCTGCTGGCTTCGCTCTTGCTGCTGTTGAGCCTTCACCTGCTGATCTCTTTCCCACTTAACGCGATAGGCTAAGGCTTGCTGGTCTTTTTCCCACTTTACCCTCGCTTGCTGCTGTCTAATTTGCTGCTGATTGTTTGCCACACGCCTAACCGCTGGCTTAGGTGCAGTGTAAACCGAACGACGAATATTGCTTCTTGGCACAGTAGCTGGACGGATAACTGGCGCTCCTACTGCCATAGCAGCACTGGCTCTTGGCAACGAAGGCCTTCTGAGTGACGGTTTTTTGGGTACCGATACGACCTTACGCACCGAGGCAGGTCGCCGTATCGTGTTTGCAACGGGTTTTGCTCTCGTATGCACGGCTACTACAATGGGCTTTGGTGGTACATAAGCTTTCCTTGGTGCAGGTAGAGCCTGACGGGTTGCGACCTTCCGCTTGACAGGGGTCTTTTTAGCCGCAACCGGTGGCGGCTTACGCGAGACAGTGACAGTCTTAGGTACAACTAAATCCATCGATATCGGCTTAGGCGAGTTCATCGCGGCCAACTCGATAGGCTGTTTTGTCATTGAGGTCTCTAAATCAATAGATGCCTGTTTTTTAACATCCGGAGTACTACTACAAGCCCCTAACAACACCGCAACCGATGCAAGGCAAGCCATTTTTAAATGTTTGCGTTTATTATTCATGCAATCCAACCTGATAATTAGACTATTATTTTTTCTTAGTATTTACTGAAAGTAAGCGAATGACACCATCGCAAAGAAATACGGCAATGCTTACCTTACTGAAATTTATTTCACGAATCCAGTTAAAGTGTGGCGTTACTTAGCAGTTTTATAATACAAGCCCATTTTCAGAATATCACTTCATTACTTGAGTTTAGCTGAATATTAATGCCTAACTTCTCAAAACTAAAATAGACACTACGACTACAATAAGCGCAACACTGCCACCTAGCTGAATTAATAGTGGTTCTCTTGAACGTGCTGAGTTCTGGTAGCTTTTTAGTGCAACCAATTGCACCATACACTGCCAAACAAAGCCCAAAAAGTAAGGAATTGCTTTTTGTACATCACCATGTATTACACTATAGATTAGAAATTGCCCAATTAGAAAAAAGCCCAGAAAGAAACCGCTTAGCCATAGAAACCAAAACAACATGCGTGCGGATTGTGAGTCATTCATACTCGACATCTTACTACCCCCAATTTTTACGTATACTCTCCCCGTTATTCAACGGTGGATTATTTTTAGTATGACCAACTCAAAGCAAGTTAATTCTAATTCGATACAAGAGTTACTCGAAATCATGAGCCGTCTTCGGGATCCCGTCACTGGCTGCCCCTGGGATCTTAAACAATCTTGGCAGAGCTTATTTTCGTTTACTTTGGAAGAAGTATATGAAGTCGGCGCTGCTATAGATGCGAACCAGCCTGCGGAGCTTTGCGACGAATTAGGAGATTTATTGTTTCAAATCGTATTTTATTCCCAAATCGCTAAAGAGCAGGGTCACTTCGATCTTAACACAGTTGTTGACGCAATCTGCAAAAAAATGATAAGGCGGCATCCCCATGTATTTGAAGGGAAAATTTATACATCGGAGACTGATCAAAAAGCAGACTGGGAGACAATAAAACAGCAAGAACGTAACGAAAAAGAGAATACAACGTTAGTTATTGAACAGCAAAATCATTTTTCTGACATATTACAAGGCCAGCCCGCGCTGATGCGTTCAGTCAAACTCAAAAAGCGCGCCGCTATGTTTGGTTTTGACTGGCATGAATGGCAACCAGTTGCTGATAAGGTACGTGAAGAGCTTGACGAAGTCATTGAATGCATTATTGAGCAGCAGGGCCAAAAAAGAATCGAGGAAGAAATAGGAGACCTGTTACTGAGTGTCGCTAACCTAGCCAATCAGTTAAAGGTTGAACCGGAAAACGCGCTGCGCAAAGCGAATAACAAATTTGAACGGCGTGTTAATCGCTTACGTGAAATTTTACAAATCGAAGGAGATCACTGCGACTTTGATGACGAGACTATGGATCGTGCATGGCAGCAGGTCAAAGCAGAGGAAGCAGCATAAGGCCTATTTCCAGTCGTTCTACTCTTTGTTAAGCGGCTGCCCGGAAGCTGCGTCAAGTTTGGCTTGAGCAATTTTGTCGTGATTTTTAGCATATAAATACCCGCCTAAATAAAGCCCAAAGCTTAAGATCGTAATCACGATCCCATAGGCGCGCTCGGATGGCTCAATGATATGCCAAACACCGACTAGAAAATAAAAAAACGCCACGACCATCAGCGCGACATGCGTGCCGCGCTTCCCGTATAAAATCCCTCGCAAAAAAAACAACAGGGGTACACAGAAAATAGCGATCTCAAGTGAACGAGGCATTTGCTGATCAGTTGTCAGCCAGCCATTCCAGACAATAATGGTGATTACTAAACCCAGTAGAGAAAACAGTGTGAGCAAATAAGAGGAAGTAATTGGTTTCATGTTTTTAATTTTACCGCTAGTTCAGCGATACGCTTGCCAAGCGCCAAACTAATCGCATGCTCATCGTCACTGATCGAGTTTTGATTATCAGCCCCAGCCACATGTGAAGCGCCATAGGGCGTGCCGCCTGACTCCGTTGTCATTAGCGCTGAAGTACTATAAGGAACGCCTGTTATTACCATGCCGTGATGTAGTAAAGGCAACATCATAGACAGCAGCGTTGCTTCCTGACCACCGTGCATGCTCGAGGTTGACGTGAACGCACCTGCTGGCTTCCCAATCAAACTCCCTGAAAGCCATTGCGCAGAGGTTTGTTCCAGAAAATATTTTAACGGTGCAGCCATGAGACCAAACCGTGTCGGCGAACCTAAAGCAATGCCATCCGCACCAATTAAATCATCGGGAGTAACGTAAGGAGCCCCCTCCTCTGGCACGATTGCTTCAGTCGCTTCACATACCGTGGAAACCTCGGGGACGGTGCGCAAGATTGCTTCAACTCCCTCAACCATTTCTGCACCACGCGCCACACGCTTCGCTAACTCAAGCGTAGCACCGTGCCGACTATAATAAAGTACTAATATCTTCGCCATAAAATGCCCTTACAAAATAGCCAATACAGATTCTGGTGGTCGGCCAATCGCCACTTTTTCGCCCTTAAGGACAATCGGTCGTTCAATTAGTTTTGGATATGCAATCATCGCATCAATTAGCTGGTCATTTGTCAACGACTCATCTGAGAGCTTATTCTCAACGTATTCAACTTCATTGCGACGCATAAGCTCTCTCGGTGATAACGCTAGCGCGCTAAGTATGTGCTGGAGTGTTTGCTTATCAGGCGGAGTTTCAAGGTACTTGATGACTTCAAACGGTTCATTTTGTGCGTCTAAAATCGCTAGCGTCGCACGGGATTTTGAACAACGTGGATTGTGATATATGATCGCCAGTTTACTCATTTCATATTCTCATATCGATGGGGCCAATAGGCCGCTAATTTAACATGTAACCACCTCTGGGTGACACTTTATGCTTACTTCAAATTCTATTTTATTGCCAAAATTATTATTAATAACATTACTAACCGTCAGTTTTTCTGCTGCTAGCGCAAAATCGGTGGATGACTTTTCATTTCAGGATATGGACGGGAAAGTTCATGAATTTTCAGACTACAAAGGAAAATGGGTAGTTGTGAATTATTGGGCAATTTTCTGTCCACCTTGCCGCATTGAGATCCCCGATTTAATCCGTTTCTTAGATGATAACCCTAAGAAGGTCGCGATATTAGGAATGGATGCGGGAATGGACGAAGTGGAAAGGCTGAAGGAATTTGCCAAAGATCAAAAAATCAACTACCCCATTATCCCAACACAAACCGCTACGATGGCTGCTTTTGGCGAAATTCCAGGGTTGCCTTCGACCTATATTGTTTCGCCTTCAGGTGAGCTAGTTGATACGCATGTTGGCTTATTAAGTTACAAACAACTAGACGAGTATATCAATAATAAAAACGTACCAGCGAAAGAAAAAAGCTTCTGGGAAAAGCTCTTTGACTGGAGCTAACTAACAAAGCATTAAAAAAGCCGCCCTCTAAAAAGAGAGGCGGCTCTTTTTTGCATGCGAATGATTTTATCTTAGACGCAACGCTTGTCCTGGCTGAATAGTGTAGCTAGGAGCCTGAAGATTATTCATACTGATAATCTCCTTCCAATAAACACCCGTCTGACGCATTACCTCAAACACAGTGTCTCCTTTCTTAACAATGTACGAACCTGCGCCGGCAGTATTATTAGTCGTTGCCGCTCTAGTCGCGAAGTTAGTAGTACCACCTGAACTAGCACCACCAGTATACGTTTTTGGCGTGTATTGCTGATACGTCGTATTTGGCTGCTGATAGCTTCCAGTGTACAGATTTTTGTTGGTTGGCCTTGCAGCGGTAACAGCTCTTCTCGGAGTTGTAGCAGCTACACCACCGGTATAATCAACATATTGAGTCTGTGTTTTAGTTGCTGGGGCAGGTGCTACATAAGGCTTTGGCGCATTATAAACAATCGGCTTGGGTGGCACATATGGCTTTGGCGCATTATAAACAATTGGCTTTGGCGGCACATAAGTCGTTCTCGCTTGTGCTGCTCTAGCAGCTTGTTGACGATTGAAGCGATCAACATACCATTGCTTACTACGGCCATTGTTAGTTTGTCGCTGCGCTTGTTGTTGCTGTGCCTGTCGCTGCGCTTGCTGTTGTGCCTGTTGCTGTCTTTGCCTAGCAGCATTCGCTGCTGCTGTCTGCTGACGGTTGTACTGGTCGATGTAGTATTGTTGCGAGCGACCATTTGAAGCCGTATTAGATCGTGACTTCTTAGCCGCCTGCTCGCGATTGAACTGATCAATATACCACTGTTGAGTACGTCCATTGTTAGTACCAGCCGCTTTGTTGCGGTTGAACTGATCAATGTACCATTGCTGAGTACGGCCATTAGGCGCTACGTTTTGACGAGACTGTGCCGCAGCTTGACGTGCCTTCTTAGCAGCCTGCTCACGGTTAAACTGATCGATATAGTACTGTTGCGTTCGACCGTTATTGTTGCCCGATGCTTTGTTACGATTGTACTGGTCAATGTACCACTGCTGGGTGCGACCATTGGTCGCTTGATTAGCCTTTGATTCCGCCGCAGCCTGTGCACGATTATATTGATCGATATACCATTGCTGAGTACGGCCACTGCCGTTGGTTGCTCGCGCCTTATTTGCTGCTTGCTCGCGATTAAACTGGTCGATATACCATTGCTGAGTACGGCCATTGTTAGTGCCAGCAGCCTTGTTACGATTGTACTGATCGATGTACCACTGTTGCGTACGACCCGTTTGCTGAACGGTATTATCTGCAACCGCTGTACTTGCCGTCTGCTGACTTGTGTAACCAGTAGAACCAGTAACATCAGTTTGAGGGTCAGTGTTAGCACGGGTACCGTAAGACGAACAACCTGTAGCAATCACAGAAACCAGAGAACTCGCGACAATTAATTTATATTTCCTGTCCATAGATTTATACCTGAGTAAAAATAACTATTGTGATCAACAATACCACTACCAACCAACCCAACCACTCGATGTATTTCAAGATAGTTGGCTCCATTCCTGGACCTGCTTTAGCCACTAAGCCCGACACTAAGAAGAATCGGGCACCCCGTCCAATTGCAGATGCAATCACAAACGGGAGGAAGGCCATTGAAAGCGCGCCAGCAGTTATTGTGAATAATTTATAAGGTATGGGCGAAAAGCCAGCAGCTAATACTGTCCAGACTCCCCAAGCTTCGAAAAGGCCTTTAGCCTGATCTAACTTTCCAGCATACCCCCCTGTTACAAGAATGGATTCGAGCCACTCATACGTCCAGACTCCGATGAAATAGCCAGCTATTCCACCCAGCACTGAAGCGACTGTTGTTAAAAAAGCATACCTGACCCAACGTTCTGGGCGAGCTAAGCTCATAGGCATAAGCATCACATCTGGCGGTATCGGAAAGAACGAGGATTCTGCAAAACTCAGCCCTCCGAGATAATATTCCGCGTAGCGATGCTTCGCTAATTCAATTACTTTCTTATATATATTCGAAAACAACTTCATTTTAAAGGATTTTTTTAATTTATTTTTTCCAACAGCGGAACGAATACTACCGTTTCTTTGCTCTCAATATCAAAGGTTTCTTCAGATAAGCGGTGAATTACTTGCAAAACTTGCTTACCATCGTCCCCTCCGACAGGGATTACTAGCCGTCCACCAACCACCAATTGTTGCAGTAAAGCGGGTGGTACAGCTTCAGGCGCTGCAGTGACAATAATTGCATCGTATGGTGCAGATTGCGCCCAACCCCAGCTACCATCAGCTAGATGTGTACGCACATTACGATAGCCTAACCGATAAAGTAGGTCCCTAGCGTTACGATGCAGTGGAGTAATGCGCTCTACAGTATGTAGCTCGCGAACAAGCCCCCCTAAAATCGCTGCTTGGTAGCCCGAACCAGTGCCGACTTCTAATACTTTCTCTGGGACAGAGCTGCTTAATAATAGTTCAGTCATTTTTGCAACAATGTACGGTTGAGAAATGGTTTGAGCATGCCCGATCGGTAGCGAAGAGTTTTCATACGATCTGGAAGCCAAGGCCTGATCGACAAACAAATGACGCGGTACATAGCGCATGACACGCAACACCTCTTCGCTTTCAATACCCATTTCTCGTAATGTAGTAATCAAACGGTCACGCGTTCGCTGGGAAGTCATGCCTATCCCTTGAATATCAAGATCTCGCATATTCACATTCCTTCCAGTCGCAGCATAAAGTAACCATCATCATTGCTAAGTAAAATTTTCATTTGTATTATTATCGACTGGCCTTACTTATCAAAACTGATTGGCGGATCTGAGCATTGTTACAACATGACTAAAAAGACATCGGACAATGTCAGCGATGAAAGTATCTTTCTAAACGCTGTTTCTGACGTGGAACGGCTGGATACCTCTAATAAAGTTGATCTTCGCCCTACGCCACTTCCACCCAAACTTAGGCCTGCTAGTGATGATGAGCACGGACCAACGGACGACATGTTATCAGATTCTGGTGAAATGGAAAAAGTAATGGCAGAAACGATTATTAGCCATTGTCGAACAGGCATTCAAAACCGTTTGTTTAAACGACTCAGACAAGGAAAGCTACAGATTACTGAAGAAGTGGATTTGCACGGGCTTAGTCTGAAGCAAGCGAAACAAGTGCTTCTGGATTTTATTCAACTGGCTTATCCGATGGAAGGTTGCTGTGTTTGTATTGTGCACGGAAAAAACAATCGCTCACAGGCTGGGCAAGCACCCGTTATGAAACAATTCGTTAATTACTGGTTGCAACAACACCCGCGGGTACTGGCTTTTCATTCAGCTCAGCCCCGCGATGGCGGTACCGGTTCCGTCTACGCACTTATAAAGAGCGCCAGATAAATTCTACGGATTAGGATTACGGTTAGGAGTCGTTGCGTTCACAGCAAACGGATCGTTGTTTAATGTTGCCTTATGCTCGCCAATTCGATTGACTCTGCTCTGTAGTTTGCGATGCAAGATCCAATCGATACTGAAATAACGGCCAGCGCCCATAAAGAATAAAGTCAGGAACATAATAAAATAGATGATGATTTGTGTAACGCCACCGGTATTTTGGTCTGCATAGCCATAGCTGACGAAGAAGCTCTGTATCAGCGCAGCAATATCCTTCCCGACAAATGCCATCATTAGAGTGCCGACGACTAGCAGTAACAGTGGTATGGAAATCCAACGAACAGCAAAACCAATAATCAACAAAATCGCGCCTACTATTTCCAGTCCGGGAATAATCCAAGCCATCAGCTCTGGAAAAGGAATTGGAACGGGTGCAGCTTGCAAAGAATCAACTGTTGCTTGATAAGCATTCATGTCGACCCAAGTCATTGGATTTAGAAAATCCGTACCTTCAGCCGAAAACAGCCCTAATTTTTTTGCGCCAGACACCCAAAGCATAGGTGCAAGAAACAAGCGTAATAATAATGGTGGTAGAAAATCCAACTTTCGAAGCCATCCAAAGCTAAAAAAGCCGAGTAAAAACTTGGTCATATCACTCTCTCCATGGTTTTAATACGATCTATTGGACTGTTTTCACGGAAAATATGCAAGTGCTTTTATTTATAGACCGCGTATCTCCACAAGCCTCTTCGTTATCCGTTGCCAAATAGACAAAATACCGTCCACTTAATCTTTATCTGTCTTTTTTTTACGCAATGCGCCGAATGATTAACAATATCACCTAAATATTATGTATCATCCACAATCTAGAGGGTTTGGGCCAACCGCTCTGACTTCTTGAATAAAAATCAATTTAAATCGGAAATGAGGATTTCACATGAAAAAGAGCTTATTCTTAGGGCTTGCAGCTGCTGCTATGTTTGGCACAAACGCAATGGCTGACACACTAGATACTGTAAAAAAGAACGACCACGTCAAATGTGGCGTGAGTACCGGTCTTGCAGGTTTCTCTGCTGCTGATGAGAAAGGCGAATACCAAGGATTGGACGTTGATGTTTGTCGCGCAGTTGCCGCGGCTGCATTGGGTGACGCTACCAAAGTTAAGTTCACACCACTAACAGCTAAAGAGCGTTTCACTGCACTACAGTCTGGTGAGATTGACATTCTATCTCGCAACACGACTTGGACGCTGACTCGTGACGGTTCACTAGGTCTTAACTTCGCCGGTGTTAACTACTACGACGGTCAAGGCTTCATGGTAACAAAGGCACTTGGCGTTAAAAGTGCAATGGAGCTAGATGGCGCTGCTGTTTGTATTCAAGCGGGTACAACGACTGAGCTGAATCTTGCTGACTACTTCAAAGCTAACAACATGAAATACAAAGCTGTAACTTATGATACGTCTGACCAGACTATCAAAGGTTTTGAAGCAGGTCGTTGTGACATGCTTACATCTGACCAGTCTCAGCTATATTCTCTACGTATCAAACTAGCTAAGCCTGAAAGTGCAGTTGTATTGCCAGAAGTTATCTCTAAAGAGCCACTAGGCCCTGTTGTACGTCAAGGCGATGACAAGTGGTTCAACATCGTTCGTTGGTCTCTAAACGCGATGATCAATGCTGAAGAGATGGGCATCACTAAAGCAAACGTTGCTGAAATGAAAGACAGCAAAGATCCTGCGACTCAACGCATGATGGGTGGACAAGGCGAGAAGCTAGGTCTTAGCGATGACTGGTCTTACAACATCATCAGCCAAGTAGGTAACTACGGCGAGAGCTTTGAAGCTAACGTTGGTTCTGGTTCACCACTTAAAATCGGTCGTGGCTTGAACGCACTTTGGAACAAGGGTGGCATCATGTATGCACCACCAATTCGTTAATTAAAGCGCATTAAGCAAAAGCTTTATCGCTTAACCTGAGTCTGTCATCGTTAAAGACAGACTCATCGAATTGCACGGCTACCTTGTAACTCTACATTGTAGCCGTTGTTTTAGGTAGGGCTACCTAAAACATGCTGTCATTCTTTGCTATCAGGCGCCTATTCTATGAGTACGCAACAACAAGGACTTACCCCAGGAAAACCAGCTATTTGGAATGATCCTCATTATCGAGCGCTCTTTTTCCAAATTTTGCTTATTATCGGCCTTGGCGCTTTCCTGTACATCATTGTCAATAATACCCTCTCCAATATGGAGTCCAGAGGTATTTCTACCGGCTTCGCATTCTTATCTGAGCGTGCTGGCTTCGATATTTTACAAAAACTAATTCCCTATTCTGCTGATTCGACATACGGCAGAACCTTTATTGTCGGGCTTCTCAATACGATTTTGATTACCGTATTAGGTATCGTTCTGGCAACCGTACTTGGCTTTATTGTCGGTATTGCACGCTTATCAAAAAACTGGCTAATAGCCAAAATTGCAACTGTCTACATCGAAATATTCCGTAATATTCCACTGCTAATTCAAATCTTCTTTTGGTATTTTGTGGTATTACGAGCGATGCCTCGAGCGAAAGAAAGCCTTTCATTTGGGGAAATGTTTTATCTAAACGTTCGTGGAATGAATACGCCTTATCCAGTACCTGGCGAAGGATTTGATTTCACAATGATTGCACTGGCAATCGCTGTTATCGCAGCATTTATAGTGCGCTCTTGGGCCAAGAAGCGTCAACAAGCAACGGGACAACAGTTTCCAATATTTTGGACCGGGCTAGGTCTTATCATCGGATTACCACTCATCGTCTTTTTGCTCAGTGGCTCTCCTTTAACTTGGGATATGCCTGTCTTTAAAGGCTTCAATTTCCGTGGTGGAATGAGCATTATTCCAGAACTATTAGCGCTGCTGATTGCCTTGAGTATTTATACGGCGGCTTTTATCGCAGAGATTGTACGCTCTGGAATTCTTGCAGTAAGCAAAGGCCAAACAGAAGCGGCGTTATCACTAGGGTTACAGCCTAACCAAAATCTTCGCTTGGTTGTTATTCCTCAAGCCATGCGCGTTATTATTCCACCGATGACCAGTCAGTACTTGAATCTTGCAAAGAACTCATCATTGGCTACCGCTATTGGTTATCCTGACCTTGTAGCCGTGTTTATGGGTACCACGTTGAATCAGACAGGTCAGGCCGTAGAAATCATTGCAATGGTAATGGCGGTTTACCTGACAATCAGCTTGACGATTTCGCTTTTCATGAACTGGTACAACGCCAAAATGTCGTTGGTGGAGAGGTAAAATTATGTATGTAACTGACAAAATGCTACCTGCCCTACCCGCACCTAGCAATTCCAACGGGCCTATCCACTGGTTAAAGAATAACTTATTCTCCAGCCCTATTAATGCTGTGTTGACGCTGCTCGCATTGTATTTTTTGTACATATTGATACCGCCTGCAATTAACTGGGCGATTATTGATGCAGATTGGTTTGCTGAAACGCGTGAAGGCTGCTCTCGTGAAGGCGCTTGCTGGGCTTTTATCAACAATCGATTTGGCCAGACCATTTATGGCTTCTATCCTCCTGAAGCGCAATGGCGGGTTAATACAGCCTTTTTAGCGCTAGTCCTACTTTGTATTCCATTGTTTATTCAGAGCTTTACTAAGAAAGGATGGCTAGGTGCTTTTATCCTGCTTATTTTCCCATTCATTGCTTATGTGTTTATTCACGGCGGCTCATTTGGATTGGAAATAATAGGCACAGATAAATGGGGTGGCTTAATGCTCACTCTGATTATATCGATTATTGGTATCACTCTTGCGCTGCCATTAGGCATCATACTAGCGTTAGGTCGTCGATCAGAGATGCCAATTGTTAAGTCAGTCTCCGTTATCTTTATTGAGTTTTGGCGTGGTGTGCCACTAATCACCATTCTATTCATGTCTTCGGTCATGTTGCCGCTATTCCTCCCTGAAGGATCGGACTTCGACAAACTTGCTCGTGCCATGATAGGTATTATCTTGTTCCAGGCGGCTTACGTTGCAGAGGTTGTCCGAGGTGGTTTACAGGCCATTCCTAAGGGACAGTATGAAGCTGCAGTAGCAATGGGCCTTACTTACTGGAAGAGCATGTTTTTAGTGATCTTACCGCAAGCACTGAAGCTAGTTATTCCAGGCTTAGTAAACACCTTTATTGCGCTATTTAAAGATACAACGCTGGTATTAATTATTGGTCTGTTCGACTTGCTAGGCATGGTCGAGAACGTCTTAGGCTCTGATTCTAAGTGGCTTGGATTCCATACAGAAGGCCTTGTCTATACTGCATTCGTGTTCTGGGCATTCTGCTTTGCCATGTCACGCTATTCAATGTCGTTGGAGCGTAAGCTTCACACTGGCCATTAACCCATTGGTAAATAATTATGAGTAAAGCAAATACAAAAGCTGCCATGGATGATTACATCATTCGCATGATTAATCTGAATAAATGGTATGGCAATTTCCATGTACTGAAGGATATTAATCTGGATGTAAAGCAAGGTGAGAGAATCGTTGTCTGTGGGCCTTCTGGCTCAGGTAAGTCGACACTGATCCGCTGCATCAATCATTTGGAAGAGCATCAGAAAGGCCAGATCATTATTGAAGGTGAAGAGCTAACGGGTGATATTAAGCATCTTGAGAAAGTCCGTACCAATGTAGGTATGTGCTTTCAGCACTTCAATCTGTTCCCTCACCTATCGATTATGGACAATCTGACATTGGCTCCAATTTGGGTACGTAAAACGCCTAAAGCTGAAGCTGAAGCGGATGCGATGAAGTACTTAGAGCGTGTAAAGATTCCTGATCAAGCCGATAAGTATCCTGGACAACTATCAGGCGGACAGCAGCAGCGTGTAGCGATTGCCCGTAGTTTGTGTATGAACCCTAAAGTGATGCTGTTTGATGAGCCGACGTCGGCGCTTGACCCTGAAATGATTTCTGAGGTTCTGGATGTCATGGTCGAGCTAGCTGAAGAAGGTGGTATGACCATGATCTGTGTGACTCATGAGATGGGATTTGCTAAGCAAGTCGCTGACCGTGTTATCTTCATGGATGCGGGGCAGATTATTGAAGAGAACGTGCCCGAGGAATTCTTTAATAATCCACAGTCTGAGCGTACGCAGCTGTTCTTGAGTCAGATTATTCATTAATCTCTATCTTGGATGAATTTCTAAAAGAAACAAATAAAAAGCCGCTATCATAGCGGCTTTTTATTTTCTTCACCCTGTACTGAAACGAACTCGCTTTCAGAAGACTTGACTCATCAACGTCTAATTGTTTGTGAGCCTTTCACTACAATATTTACACGTCGGTTTTGCGCCCGCCCGGCATTAGTCGCATTACTTGCCAGCGGCTGTGTTTCACCACGTCCTAGTACTGTCATGATTCTCCGATTCAAGCCACGAGCAGACAGGTGGTTAGCGACCGTTCTAGCACGCTGCTCTGATAGCCTCTGGTTGGCCAATGGATTACCAATACTATCAGTGTGTCCAATGATTCCAATATTATGAATCACCACCTGATCACGCCTTAGGTCATTAGCTAATCTATCTAAGGCACTCCGTCCAGCATTAGTCAGTATCGCGCTGTTCGTAGCAAAGTGTGAACCACCCGCCAACGTTTTGTGAATCGTCCTCGGCGGAGCCTTTCTTATCACAGGCGAAGGTTGCACAACATGAACTTTGTGCACTACCGGTGGTGCGTGCTTAATAATCGTTTTCACTATCGGCCTTGGCGCGGGTCGTTCGATATAAACTGGCACATGCTTCACAACCGTTCTCACAATCGGCTTAGGTGGCGGTGCTCTTCTTACCACTGGCTTTGGAGGTGGACGCCTAACTACGATTGGCTTTGGCGGCTGGTACTTAACAACCGGTCTTGGCGCAGGTGCCTGTACATGTTGAATAACAGGTGCAGGGTTATTCACAATAAAAATAGGCTGAATTGGATCATGCTGAGCAACCATACCTCGCTTTTCTTCAAAAGCTTCACGTTTGAAAACTGGACGCCAATTCAATCCGATGCTGACTTGATCGATATCCTTATCAAAATATTCATACTCCGCACGCACCCTGAAGCCTTCATCAAGTTCATACTCTGCGCCTATACCGGCCATCACATCAAATTTATTTTTTTGATTGACCTTTACACCATTACCTTTTGTGTTGATTTTAGCTACACCAAGCTTTGCAATGGGATGAACGGATCCAAGATAGCTTGGCACATGATAAACAAGATTCGCACCATAACCGCTGTACTTGACCTTTGCATCCGCTCCAGTTTTTCCTTTTAGCTCAGCCTCACCAAAATCATTCCAAAACGCTTCTAAGCCAAAGTCACGTCCTATATTAACGCCACCATAAACTTTCTTAGCGGTGTCATTTTTATCAGTCACATCCCAACTAGAATGCCCATCAGGTTGAAGGCGACTCATACCCAAAGCTCCTCCAACGTACCAGCTTGACTCTAGCTTTTCATAGGTCGTGGCATTCGACACTTGCCAGCTGCTAAGCGCAATAATACTTAGCAGTAATCCAGCCCCAGATTTATATTTATTTATAGTTTTCATAAATGCCTCAGCACTTTTCTTATTATTTTTTATTTGTAAACAATCGGCTGCGTAGCCAAACTAATGGACTAAGAATCATGAGCCATAATGGAGAAGTACTTCCACCCCCGCCTTTCAGTACAGTATCGACTGAATCGCCATTGGATGCCGCCGAATCAGTATGACCTGCCGCGTTTTGCTCACGATAATCCGCAATACCATTACCATCACTATCCAATGGGCTTGCTGGATCAGCCCCAATTTCATCAATATCAGAAATACCATCGCCATCATCATCAGTATCAAGATAGTCAGAGATACCATCGAGATCTAAGTCAGGACACACTATACCTGTATTACAGTCCTGCCTATCGCTAATGCCGTTACCATCACTGTCACCACTACCATCAGTTGTGCCAGCAGCATTGAGTTGATCAGCATCCAGGTAATCAGGAATCCCGTCATTATCAACATCAGCAAGCTTCAGGTAACCATCGCTACCGATCTCACTTAAACTAGGGATGCCGTCGCCTTCATCATCACTATCCATATAATCATTAACACCATCACCATCACTGTCACGATTATTCGCTTCCAAATAGTCAGGTATACCATCGGCGTCGCTGTCTATTGTTCCTGATTCAACTTTAGTGCTGATACCGTCGCCGTCATCATCCAGGTCGAGCTGATTTAAAATACCATCTCTATCATGGTCATAATGGAAGTGAACCTTGCCGTCGTTATCCAAAATAGTGGAATCATTATCATTGTCATCCAGATAAATAGGGACACCATCTTCGTCGTTATCCAGCAAGATATCATTAGGAATTTCATCGGTATTCTTGATGCCGTCATTATCCCAATCCAAGTCAACAGAATCGATATTACCGTCGTCGTCAGTATCCTCATCACCAGGATCTAAGCCAACGACAATCTCTGCACCATTAGTTAGACCGTCATTATCAGTATCTTCATTAAAATCAGTGACACCATCACCATCTGTATCACTATTTGTCGGATCGAGTCCTAAACTGACTTCAGTCTGATTGGGCAGCCCATCATTATCATTGTCTTCCTCACCATCGAGAATGTTGTCACCATCAGTATCATTATTATTAGGATTTAAACCAAGAGTGATCTCGAGCGTGTTTGATAAGTTATCGTTATCGGCGTCTTCGTCGCCATCGTTAACACCGTCACCATCTGTATCAATATTAGTAGGATCTAGACCTAGTTGAACCTCAAGGCCGTTGCTCAGTCCATCATTATCGTTATCTTCATCCAGATCTGAAGTTCCATCACCATCTGAGTCCATATTATTTAGATCTGTGCCAAGCTCGATTTCTAATTGATCAGTCAAACCATCATTATCTGAGTCTTCATCACCATCAGAGACACCATCACCATCTGTGTCAGTATTATTAGGGTCTGTACCATTGGCGATTTCAATAACGTCAGGCAGGCCATCACCATCGGCATCTTCTTCATCGTCAGGAATACCATCACCATCACTATCAACGGAAGAAGGATCAGTACCATTGTTGATTTCTTCTAGGTTAGACATACCGTCATTATCAGTATCTTCATCTGCATCTGATATCCCATCTCCATCAGTATCGGTCTCAGATGGGTCAAGACCTAGTTCTATCTCTTGCTCATTAGTCAGGCCGTCGCCATCGCTGTCCTCTTGACCATCTAAGGTACCATCAGAGTCACTGTCATCGTCTGCAATATCTAACCCTAGAGCAATTTCCAGAGCATTTGACAAACCATCTCCGTCTGAGTCTTCGACTGAATCTAAAATGCCATCATCATCGGAGTCTGTATCATGTGGATTTAAGCCAGCAGCCACTTCATCAGCATTATTAATGCCATCATTATCAGTGTCCTCACTGCCATCATTAATGCCATCGCCATCTGTATCAGCCAGCAATGGATTAAGACCCATTAGTACTTCTAGTGAATTTGTAAGACCATCATTATCCAAATCACCATCAGCATCGGATACTCCGTCACCATCGGAATCAGAATTATTAGGATCCAACCCAGCTGCAACCTCAGGGCCATTGGCAATACCATCACCGTCAGCGTCTTCTGCTGCATCGTTAATACCGTCACCATCTGTATCGGTAAGATTCGGATCAAGGCCTAGCGATAACTCCAAGGAATTTATCAACCCATCACCGTCAGAATCTTCATCCTGATCGAGCACACCATCTGCATCAGTATCGTTAAGTGCAGGGTTTAGACCTAACTCAACTTCTTTGAGGTTACTGAGTGTATCGCCATCATTATCTTCTTGCCCATCAGGAATACCATCGGCATCACTATCGGCCATTATTGGATTTAGACCTAATGTGATCTCTAATAAATTGGGGAGACCATCACCATCAGAGTCCTCCGCATTATCTGGAACACCATCGCTATCGCTATCGACCAAAAGTGGATTGGTACCCAGCTCGATCTCAAGCTCATTACTCAATCCATCATTGTCAGCATCTTCTAAACCATCATTGATACCATCTGAATCACTATCTACGATTGCAGGATTAGTGCCTATTAAAGTTTCGATCGCATTTGTTAGTCCATCACCATCGCTGTCTTCATGTGCATCGCTTACGCTATCACCATCAGTATCAGTTTTTGTCGGATCAAGTCCTAGGCTTAGCTCCAATAGACTAGGTAGACCATCGCCATCGTGATCTTCATCGCCATCAGCCACACCATCTGAATCACTATCATTTGTTGTTGGATTACTGCCAAGTTCTAGCTCTAGTGAATTCGATAAGCCATCAGAGTCATTGTCTCCTGCTCCATCCAGAACCCCATCATCATCAGTATCTGAGTCTGCGGGGTTAGTCCCCAATGTAAGCTCTTGGGCATTTTCTAAACCATCATTGTCACTATCTTCATTCGCATCATTAACCCCATCTCCATCTGAGTCCTGACTAGCTGGGTTTAGACCAAGTATCACTTCTAAACCATTATTTAAACCATCGCCATCTGTGTCTTCAATATTGTCTGATATTCCATCCGAATCACTATCAGTTTTAGTAGGATCTAACCCCATAGCTATTTCAAGCGCATTGGGCAAACTATCACCATCACTATCTTCTGCCCCATCTAGTATGCCGTCATTATCAGAGTCATTGTCTGTCGGGTCTGAGCCTATTTCGATTTCTACTGCATTCGGCAAGCCATCTAAATCATTGTCTTCTTGCGCATCGCTTGTGCCGTCGCCATCAGAATCTATACTAGTTGGATCAGTACCGAGTAATGACTCAGAAGCATCTGACAGGCCATCACCGTCTGTATCAGTTTTTAACGGGTCTGAACCTAGAACTGCTTCTTCCTGATTGCTTAAGCCATCGCCGTCTGAATCGTTATTAGGATTGAGAGCATCGGATATATTTGTCGGAGCACTTTGATCCCCTCCAATCTCAATTAGATCATTGACACCATCGCCATCTGTATCCGAGAGCAGAGGATTTGTTCCTATGACATTTATTTCATTTTGATTGCTAATGCCATCGCCATCTTCATCCCCGCCAGCTGTCAAGACAGTAATATCATGCTGTGTTGCGTTACTTACATTCCCAGCTACATCTATAGTTGTGGCGGTTAATAAATTATCTCCTAGAGGCAAATCAGGACTTAAGCGACACTCCCAGTCACCCGTAGATGAAACCGTTACCGAGCATGATTGACTTCCACCCGTATTAGCAACGGTAAGAACAGTGTTAGGCTCTGCTGTTCCCTTTATAATTGGATTTTGCTCCAAGCTATATCTAGGCTCTGCTACGACAGGAACATTTGGTGGTGTTTTATCAATCCTATAGGTAGGAAAATTTCCAGGGAAAACCAGCTCTGCAGGCTCACCACTTGCGTCTGTCACTGCACCGCCGTTAATAGCGCGCGGTGATATGTAATCACCAGTACCACCCGTCGTTACATTTAACTGATAACGATTAGATCCATCAGTAGGAGCAACTATTGATGAAATTACTGCATTACCTGGACGATTAAATAACTCAAAGTCCTGAACACTGAGATTGAGAACTGGCTCTGAAATATCGATGTAAAATGTAACTTGGTTTGCATTAGTGTCTGCAAAACTTGGTACACCCAGTATTGCTGAAAACGGAATATTCTTAGCGAATGCTGAAGATGACATCGTCAGAAGTGAGATCAAAGATACGCATTTAATCAATCCTCCAACCTTAGGATGGTTGGTATTCTTGTTATTCATTGTTAGCCCCTAGCTCGTATTCGACGAGTTATTTTTATTTTACCAAGCCCTGATCTCAAGTAGCTAAGCTACTTGAATTTCTTATTATTTCAATTGGTAGTTTTGGTTGGCAGTCGTTAGTAGAATGGCCAACTGTAATAAGATTATCATAGTGCTTCAATTTAGTAAGAACTACCTGACCAGCTGCTATCAACACAGATGCCCTAGCAGATAATTGCTAAACTCACAAACGCTCTCGCAGGGGCTACTTTATTCTAACGCCTGCTCGGTAGGGAGTGTTGACCCTTGATCATCCTATATAATTTATTTCAGACGTAAAAAA
>Ga0209828_1001637_pt1 | contig 19966 bp, 19 predicted proteins | sample MaitaG_FD_187429 | JGI IMG/M metagenome (GOLD analysis project Ga0209828, IMG submission 187429) | Marine algal microbial communities from Maine, USA - Maine_Asex2 metaG (SPAdes) (version 2) | ecosystem: Host-associated > Algae > Red algae > Unclassified | place: Maine, USA | collected 2015-01-05 | reverse complement strand
ATCTCTTTAACACGTCTTTGTCGTCTTGAGTTGAACTCGTCATCTCCAACCGAAACCGTCATCTCCAACCGAAACCGTCATCTCCAACCGAAACCGTCATCTCCAACCGAAACCGTCATCTCCAACTTGATTGGAGATCTATTTTATATATTGACTGAATTTAATTTATGGCCAGTTATCTCTAAGAAGTTTTTAAGCTGATCTGGTGATATTTCTGTGGTCATAGCATTATCCAATGGATGGCAGTATATTACTTCACTTTCCAGAAGGTCCTCATCGATCCAGAACTCAACATTTTGTTCTGGATCATTTATCAATGTTAAAGGTGAAACAGCTCCTGGGATTACGCCCAAAAATTCCATCAAACGATCTGGGCTTCCAAATGAGAACCTTTTAGAACCAATTTTTTGTGAAAGGCTATTTAGGTCAATGTCTTTGTCTTCTTGTACGGTTACTAGAAAATTTCTTTTTTTCTTATCGCGTAAGTATAAGTTTTTTGTATGTCCGGCTGGATTCTGATCTATTCGTAATTCTTTTGATTCTTCTACAGTAAATACAGGTTTATGGCTATTAGTTGTACAACTAATATTGTTTGTTTCCAATAGGTCTAAGAGTTCTTGTGGTTTTTTTGGTTCTAGTGTCATATATCTAATAATTGTAGCTGAACCGTTTATTATTTTGGTGATATGCATATTAAGAGATGACAATATATGCCTTAAACAGGTTAGTGAATAAGGTCATATATGTTGTGGGCCGAGTAGGATTTGAACCTACGTAGGCATAAGCCGGCAGATTTACAGTCTGCTCCCATTGGCCGCTCGGGCACCGACCCAGAACTTATAAGGCTAGCCGAAGATCGTGTTAATTATGTAGTTTGTCAATTACTAATCACAAAAACAATCTTGAGGGTAAAATCTGATAAATTAATAGTTATGCCTACATTTGATATTGTTTCTGAAATTGATATGACTGAGGTCATAAATGCTGCTGATCAGGCCTCCAGAGAGGTTAAAACACGGTATGACTTTAAAGACACTAATTCAAGTGTAGAGCTAAAAGAAAAAGAGATGCTGCTAGAGATAGAGAGCTCTAGCGAAGATCGGATACGAGCTTTACAGCAAGTAGTAGAAGAAAAACTGGTGAAACGAAAGGTTTCCCTTAGGTCGGTTGAATTTGGTGATCCTCAAACTGTGGGTGGCGGACGTTCCAAAATAGCCGCATCGTTAAAGGCAGGCGTTTCACAAGAGATGGCCAAGAAAATTAATGTACTTATTAAAGACATGAAGTTAAAAGGCGTTCAATCCTCTAACCAAGGTGACCAGGTGCGAGTTACTGGAAAAAAACGGGATATTTTACAAGAAGTAATTGCGGAACTAAAAAAACACGAGTTTGATCTTCCGTTGCAATACCAAAACTTCCGAGATTAGTGCTAACTAGATTTATTCCACAAGGGGTTCTGGATCTACAGTAGTGGTGGTTTCTTCTTCTGTGGTGGTGGTTTCTTCTTCTGTGGTGGTGGTTTCTTCTTCTGTGGTGGTGGTTTCTTCTTCTGTGGTGGTGGTTTCTTCTTCTGTGGTGGTGGTTTCTTCTTCAGTAGTCGTTGTAACGTCTTGGGTTGTTGTTGCGCCTGGATTAGTAGTTGTCCTGTTGACAGGTGCAGTAGTTGTTGGTTGTCGTGGAGACTCAGATACTGAGGAAACGGGGGAGTCTGAGATTACATTTTTTTTGTTTAATGTTCCACTGTTATCCAGAGCGCTTTCATCTGTTTGCGCTAATTCTGTTTCACCAACGGATGGGTTTGTGCTAAATAAAACATAACTAATTAGAAATATGCCGAAACATAAACATCCTAGAACTGCAAAAAGTCCAAGCTTTGAACTATCTATAAATCTTGCTGGGTCTTCGTCGACTACTGAAAGCTGAGTAAAAACTTCTCGATTGTGAATGGAGTCATCTTCTTCAGATTCGAACTGAGGAACTTGAAATTCAGTTGCTGGTATAGTATCAAAAACTGCGGTTGGTTCACTCTGGAATGGAGCCATGTCGTCTTGGATGTCTATAACTGGAAACTCAGCAGTGAGCTCAAGATGGGCTTCTGATTCTATATCGAAGGGGTTCTTTTCACTCATTCTTTATCCTAAGACTTAAACTTCAATCGGATTCAAAAATTTAAATTTAACTATAACAGATTGCAAAGTTTTAAAAATTATATATTCGCTTGACTCTTATATTACAATAAATGTGAACAAGATTGTTGTCTCAGGTCAGTTCTGCCCAGCCTGAGCTGTAAAATTACCCAAGCTGTATTTATTAGAAAATGGTGTTTACTGCTTTAATACAGATTTATTAATTCATCTCATAGGGGATTCTCTTGGTTCCAATTTAGATAAGGTTAATAGGTGGTTAAAGAATCGAAATTAATAAAGCCTAGTTTTGAGTTTGATGATTTAGAACCTGGTATTTCTCCAGATGAACAAAGAGAAGGCAAAAATCGAGTCCTACAAATTATTGCAGGTGTCTTTTTAGTTCTTATCGGTATCCCAATGATTCCTTTCGTAGGCCCGGGTTGGGCTGTAGTTATATTAGGTCTAAATCTAATTAAGCCTGATAATGCTATCGTCAGGTGGCTTCGTCGGAAAATTCCAGGGATCCCAGAAGAAGGTTCGCTACCTAAGCGAGTGTTCGTGATCGGTGGAATAATGTTTGTTGTATCAACTGTAGTCAGCGTGCTTTGGGGTACTGACATTTTCAACTGGGTAAAGGACTTGTTAGGGTTTTAAGTTATTTTTAGTTTTATAATATTGAATCAGACTGTTAGTTGATTGATCATATTCAGGATCATCTTCTGATTCTAGACTTGGCAGAATCTGTGTTGCCATTTCTTTTCCAAGTTCAACGCCATATTGATCAAATGAATTGATATTCCATATGCAGCCCATAGTGAATACCTTATGTTCATAGATTGCGATAAGTTGACCAAGGTTAAACGGTGTCAGTTCGTCAAATAAAATTGTTGTGCTTGGCCGATTGCCTGGGAATGTTCTGTGCGGATTCTGGTGTGTTCTGCCAAATGCAAGTGCCCGTGTCTGTGCCAACATATTTGAAATAAGTAAATTTTGTTGGTTAGCTACCGGGGATTGTGATTTACAAAAGCCTATAAAGTCGGTTGGTATAATTTGTGTTCCTTGGTGTAACAATTGGAAAAATGCGTGCTGACCATTTGTGCCCGGTTCTCCCCAGATAACGGGTCCGGTTTGGTGTTCAATTAGTTCACCATCAATAGTTCGATTCTTACCGTTGCTTTCCATATCTAGTTGCTGAAGGTAGGCAGGGAATAAACTCAGGTTTTGTGAATACGGTAAAATAGCATGTGAAGAGGTTCCTAAAAAGTTTGTATTCCAAATACTGATCAAGCCGAGTAGAACTGGAATATTTGTTTCAATTGGTTCGTTTAAAAAATGAAGATCAATTTTTCTCATCCCAGCTAACATTTGATCAAAATTAGTTTGTCCAATTGCGATCATTAAAGAAAGTCCGATTGCAGAACCCAAGGAGTACCTTCCTCCAACCCAATCCCAGAATCCGAACGTTCTTTCACTAGCTATACCAAATTCGTTAACTTTGGATTGATTGGTAGACACAGCCAGGAAGTGATCTTTGACTGAACCTTCACCATGGTGTTGAACGATCCAATTTTTAGCTGCATTAGCATTGCTTAAAGTTTCAATAGTTGTAAATGTTTTTGAAGCTACAATAAATAGTGTTGTTTCTGGATCACATACTTCAAGAATTTCTGCAATTGCTGTTGGATCAACATTAGAAACAAAATAGTTGGTTAGCTCTTTTGATGAGTAATGTTGTAATGCTTTTTGAGCCATAGCAGGTCCAAGATCTGAGCCACCAATGCCTATGTTCACAATCGTGTTGATTGCTTTTCCACCGGATCCTTTGAAAGAACCGGTCCTGATCTCTTCAGATACGTTACTCATCCTTTGTAAAACGGAATGAATTTCAGAAATAATTTCTGTGCCTTCAAATGTTAAAGTTTCAGTTTTAGGTGTTCTGAGAGCGCTATGTAATACTGCTCGATCTTCAGTGGTATTTATTCTTAGCCCATCAAACATTGCCTGGCGTCTACCAGCGAAATTTGTTTCTGAGATCAATTCTTTTAGAAGCTGGATAGTTTCTTTTGTTACCAGGTTCTTTGATAAGTCGATGATCCCGTTTGAGATATTTATTGTAAGCTCGTGAGATCTTTCAGCGTTTTTCTGAAATAATTGGTCGATGCTTATTTCGCTAGCCTTTTTTGAATGCGCTTGTAAAGCTTTCCAGGATTTTGTCTGATCAATAGATGTCAAGTTTCAAACCTTACTAATGGGGATATTGAAAATTCTATCTATTCGATGTGATCTTGATGTTTTAGAGATATCTTTTTTGTATCAAAATTTGTATTGCTGATTTTGAATGGTTTTTTATTACGATTTAAAGGTGGGTCTGGCCAGCCTGATTCTACAATTTCATCAAAATCGATTCTCAGCCTTTTCTGTTCGGGTCTGCTAACACGCCAGTGCCTTAACCTTATTTTTACTTTTTTGATCCAAGACAGTGCCATGCTTGGCTCTTCGGCATTCTGATCACATAGTTGAGTAGACATCATCGTCTCTCTGTAATTATTTTGCATAGCCTCTACTTGCTGGGGATGATCAAAGTTTGGCCAGGCTTTATCACATCTTTATCAGTCAAATCATTTACAGCGAGTAGCTCTGCTATCTTAATGCCGTATTTTACGTTAGCGATGACTGAAACTGTGTCACCTTTTTTGACAACGTAAGTTTGCTGAGTATTTGGTTGAACTTGTTTTGTGGCAGCAGCTGCTGGCTTTTGAGTAATTACAGGTGTAGCTTGTGTCGCTTGAACATCTTGCTGGGTTGCTCCAGCGATCACTGTGTTTGCGCTGGTAACTTTTACTCCAGCTGTTGGTTGCTCAAATGTACCCTGAGCTTGCTGCTGTAAAATATTTTCGATCACAGACACTGTTGGAGATGCAGGTATTGCTGTCTCTGGGCTCGCAACTGCTTGGCTTGGGATGCTACGGCCACATCCTGAAGATAAAACTCCGCAAACTATAACTAGCGTTGTTACTGATTTGTGTAATAACTTCATACCCATTGTTCCCAAAACTTAGCTGAAGTTAGTTTAGCTACTTTAGCTGTAAAAATGTTGAATGCTAAAATCATAGCTGTAAATAATGGTTTACGGCTAATTCAGATGTTGAGATAAAAAACTTAGTTGAATTTGCAATAGGTTTCTGGACAGATTTTCTTGCGGCGTCATATGAGAAACATTCACTAAATTTATTAACGTGTGATCTTTACCTGCACTTACAAGAGCATTACTCAGCTGTAAACTATTAGCCACAAATACATTGTCGTCAGCTAGACCATGGATGATCATTAAAGGGCGTTCCAGTTTGTGGGCTTTGTTGATCAGATCGGATTTGTTGTATGCATCAATTTGTTTTTGAGGGTCTCCTAAATATCGTTCTGTGTAATGCGTGTCATATAATCTCCAATCAGTCACTGGGGCACCAGCTATAGCTGCATGGATCCGGTCTGGTTTTTCTATTGCGGCTAGTGCTGCTAGGTAACCGCCGAAAGACCAGCCTCTGATAGCGACACTGTTCTGGTCAGCAAACGGATATTTTTCACCCACAAAATCTAATGCAATGATTTGATCCTCCAAAACTGGATCGGCTAGATTGCCAGATATTGCCTTTTCCCAATTTGGATTATTACCAGGAGTACCTCTGCCATCGGTTACAACTACCAGAAACCCTTGGTTTGCAAACCATTGAGATATCAAATGTGTGTTGTATCTTTTTGTGACTCTTTGTGCATGAGGTCCCCCGTAAGGGTCTAGAAGTATTGGAAGTTTTTCACCATTGTGAGATTCTGGTATAAAAATGGCTGTGTTAATATTTTTTGAAGGTTTTAAAAATATTGGCTTTGATGTCATTACTGAACTGGCAGTAAGATTCTTAATAGTCACAGGGTTATCTGAATCATCTGTTATTTGTTTAAAAGTATTAGCTGATTTATCGTGAAAGTAAATTGTGTATGTTGTTTGTTTCTTAGTTTCGCAAGTATGTGCAACAATTAGTTTTTTGTTTGAGATGGTTGCACTAGATACCCCGGGTTCGGTGTTTATTCGTTGAACATCTTTTGTACGAATATCAATGGTATATAAATCAGTTTCTGTAGCAATTGGCGATGCGGTGAATACTACAGAATCATCTATTGACCCAATTATTTGCCTTACATATGAGTTTTGTTGAATTGGTTCAGAATCTATATGAATAGCTCTTGAGCTATCTGTATCTTGGATAGTCAAGACTTTGCCCTTGTAGAAAAAAGGTGAGTTAGAAAATAGTTCAACCCAATGATTAGAAACTATCTCTTGGATAGGTTCTAAGGCTTCTTTAGACAAGTTATATTTGGCAATATTTACTTGTTTTTGGTTCCTGGTTTGGCGAATAACAACTGGGTCTTTTGTGTCTTGATTCCAAATTACATTTGCAAGGTACTCAAATTTAGTTTGACCTTGGTTTGTCCATTCTATTTTTTGATTGTTTCCAGATAGGTCACAAATGTATAGTTCAACTTTTGCATTCGGGGTACCTGCAGCAGGATATTTTGTTGGTCTTGGTTCAATCTGAGGGTCAGCGGGATTAGAAATCCACCATGTTTGTACAGCAGAAGTATCAACTTTAGTTGCGATCATCTGGCTACTATCTGGGCTCCACCATGCGCCGGAGTTTCGGCCCATCTCTTCAGCTGCGATAAATTCAGCTTGTCCATAACTTACTGTTTCTTCTTCGGATATGAATAAGTTTTTGGACTCTACCCTTTGCCATGTCATGTCTGTACTAATTAAACAACACAAATTATTTTTGTTTGAATAAACAATTTTTTTACCGTCAGGACTTATTTGAGGATTGAAGATATTGATTATTTTTGTAAATTGGGTTAATGGTTTTAATGTTTTTTCGGCGACTATATATATGTAGAGCTCACCAGAGAGCTCAAAGCAAATTATTTCCCCAGTAGCATTTATTGTGTATGAAGTTATTCCATTTGAGGATTCTCTAAGCCTTTCTCTCTTGGCCTTTTCCTCTTGGGTTAGGTTGGCTTGATTTACGAGGGTGTTTGGATCTATTAGTAATGATTCTTTACCCGAAATTAGATCTAATGACCATAGACACAGTTTAGAATCGTAGGGTCCTTGTGATCGTAAGAAGGCTATTTGGTCGCTTTCTAATCCTCCTACTTTTATATTTCGTGGCGATCCGTAACTGAATCTTCCAGATTTAGAGTACTGATCTAAAAAGTCTTCTGTATTTATTGGATTTATTTGCATAAATTGGTTAAAACCTTGCTTTGAATTTCCGATATTGATTGTAGAGCCGGTTGGCTCGGTTAGACTGAAGCTAAGCAAATAATAGGAGCTTGATATGGTCAAAGTTTGGATAGACCAAGATTTATGTACTGGCGATGGGTTGTGTGCTGAAATTGCACCCGATGTTTTTTTCGCTCAAGATGATGGTCTTTATTATGTAAAAGAAGCCAAAGAGAATTTTGGGGAAGAGAAATTATTTGATGGTACTGCTAATCCTGCAGGTGCTGAAGGAATGGCACGAATTCCTGAAGGCGGCATTGAAAGAGTTGTTGAATCAGCTGAAGAATGCCCAGGTGAATGTATTTTTATTGACGTAGAAGAGTAAAAAGAATAGTTCTACGATCGGTGTGATCCCGGTACGATCGGTGTGATCCCGGTACGATCGGTGTGATCCCGGTACGATCGGTGTGATCCCGGTACGATCGGTGTCATCCCGGTACGATCGGTGTCATCCCCGGCCACGATCGGTGTCATCCCGGTACGATCGGTGTCATCCCCGGCAACGATCGGGGATCTCAACTTAGAAACTAGTTCTTTATAACTATAATATTTTGGAAAAACTGGGCCAAAAGGCTCAGTTTTTTGTTTTTTGGCCGAATTGTTATCTTGTGAAGGTTCCTACGGCATCTAAATATATTGTCTCTGCTATCTTTGCGATAGGTTTTTTATGGTCTGTGCAAGCTGTCTATAGCTCTTATGCAACTTTTCCTACAGCTGTAAAAGTTCAACTTACTGGTGTGGATTTAGCTGTTGAAGCAACAGATATAGAAGAATCTCCTTACAAATTAGATGTTGCAGAGGACACTAGAAGAAAACCTGTTTCTTTGGCTTATGTTCAGGGTACTAGTGAAAAAGATGAACCTTCAATTGATGTGCTAGGCGGAAATGCTGCGATCAAAGGTTCTGTCTATTTATCAGATAGTTCACCAGCAGAGTTTGCAATTGTAAGATTAGAACGACACACCTCTGAGGGTATTGGAACACTTGACGTACAAACAAATAGCTATGGCGAGTATCTTGTTGAGGATCTGCTGGGTGGCCGTTATAGAGTTCGTTCTTGGATCCCTAATATCGCAACGGCAACTGAATCTCAGGTAGTTTTTTTAGATGATAAAGCAAAAGAACCTGAAGGTAATGTCAAAACTGAACTTGAGGGCGAGAACTTTACTGCTGAACTAAATTTTCGTCTGAGTAAGCCGGATAGTGATCTTGCTTTGCTTGAGCTTGTTGATGGTGGACCAATATTTGTTGATTCAAATGGTTTAGTTGCGTTAAGCGTGACGAACAAAAAAGTTGATCATGAGGGAATTATTGCTATTTCTCCTATTCAAGGAGCTGATGTTGAAATTAAGGTTTCTCAAGGTTTAACAGCTGGGTCAACTAAATTTAGAACAAATCAGAGTGGTACTGCTTTGTTAAATCTGACCTGTGAATCGATTGGGTCTGGAACGCTCAATGCTTCTGTTTCTTTTATAACTACTGTAAGTGAGACAGATGAAACTGGATTAACAACTCTTACTCCTAAGTTAAAAAAGTTTAAAAAATCATTTGCAACGCCTGATTGCATTCCAGTTCCTGTTCCTGAAGTTGTCCCTGAAGTGATCGCTACCCCTAATGTATCTGCTGGTGGTTCTAATGGTTAATTGGGGACATTCTATTAGTAAATCAATAATAATGTTTGTAAAACTATTTTGCGCAATATCGCTGGCTGGAGTTTTAGCTGGTCCTGTTGTTGGAGTAGTAACGGTTGGCACTCTTACTAGAGTGGCGCTGCCCGGCACTAAGCTGCCAGAGGAGAAGCCAAAAATTGTTGCTATGCCTTCAAAGGTTTTAGATATAAACGGTGAAGAGATAGCTACCTTCAGAGGTTTTGATCATACTGTTCCAATTGAACAGGGAGATATTCCTGAACATGTTGAAAATGCATTTATTGCAATTGAAGATAGAAGGTTTTGGGAACATTCAGGTGTTGACCTTGAAGGTATTGCTCGTGCAACTAAAGCAAATATTCAGGCTGGTGGTGTAGCACAAGGTGGCTCAACTATTACGCAACAATATATTAAGAACGCTTATCTAACTGGGGAAAGAACTCTGGAACGAAAATTGGACGAAGCTTTATTGGCTTTAGAGATCGAGAAGATACAGACAAAAGAAGAGATCTTGTTCGGTTATCTTAACGTCTCTTATTTTGATGCCGGAGCTTATGGTATAGGTGCAGCATCTGAAATATATTTTAATAAACGTGTACAAGATTTAACTATTGCAGAAGGTGCGGCATTAGCTGGGATTATTAAATCTCCTACAAACTATGGTCCAACAAAAAACCTTGAATCTAGCGAGGCTCGCAGAAAAGTTGTTTTGGCCGCAATGTTTGAACAAGACTATATAACTAAAAAAGAATATGAAGAAGCGTTGAATCAGAATCTGTGGTTAATGGCAAATGGGGAGCCAGAAGATTCTGAGGTTACAAAGGTATATCAGCGTAAACAGAAAGGCTCAGCAGAACACCCATTTATTGCTAACTGGATAGAGGCTATTTTAGTTGACGAGCTAGGTCCGGATAAGGTTTATCGTGGTGGTTTGGTAATTGAATCTACAATTGACCCAAAGCTTCAAGCTGAGGCTACTCAAGCTGTTCTAGATAGATTGGAAAACACTGAGCATCCGGTAGATATGGCTTTGGCCTCAGTTGAGCCAAGCACCGGATATGTGAAAGCTTTGGTTGGTGGACGCGATTACAACACCAGTCAAGTAAATTTAGCTTTAGGTGGTTCAACAGGGTTTCAGCCTGGGAGTTCTTTTAAACCGATTGTGCTTGCTACAGCTTTTGAGATGGGCTTGAGTCCAGAAACTATTTATCCTGCACCTGCACGTTGGGGTGCACCTGGTTGCAGCGGAGATGGTTGTTTCATTTCGAACTATAGCCATTCTGGTTATGGAGAAATGTCTTTGAGGTCTGCAACTCACGCTTCTGTTAATACAGTTTATGCTCAACTTGCAATTGATGTGACTATTGATGACACCGTAGAAATGGGTCGTCGTTTAGGTATTTCTAGGTTAGATCCTGAAGCTAATTATGGGGCAAGCGTTGCTTTGGGTGCTGCTGAAACTTCGCCTTTAGAGATGGCGTCTGCTTATGGGACTTTTGCTAACAGCGGTGTTCGACATGAGCCAACGGCAATTCTTAAAGTTACAGATTCTGAAGGCAGCATTCTAATTGATAATAGGGTTCGTGCTGGTGAACAGGTTCTTTCTGCGTCTGTTGCGGATAACGTAACTGATGTTTTAACTGGTGTAGTTAGTAATGGTACTGGTCGAGCTGCTCAGATTGGTCGACCTGCTGCTGGTAAAACAGGCACGGCCCAGGCTTATAGAGCTGCATGGTTTGTTGGGTATACGCCTCAATTAGCTACGGCTGTTTGGATGGGGCATTCTGATTCTTTGAAATCACTAAAAAATATTAATGGTGTTAGGTCAGTTACTGGTGGTTCTCATCCTGCTCGTGCGTGGGGACAGTTTATGAAGGCAGCGCACAGCGAGCTACCGATTGAAGAATTTAGCGAGCCTGCTGAAATTATTGAATTAACAGAAATAGCTTCTGGAGTTGTTCGTAGATCGAAAAAACGTGAGTTCACTGTTGCCGGTGTAAGCCAAGAACAGGATGTTTTAGAAACAACTTGTGGTTTGAGTAAGTGTACAAAAAGGGTTGTTGGTTTGCCTAACCTACCTGAGCCTGTGCCTCCGGTACTAGTTGAACCTTTGGATCTATCCGAACCAGAAAGTCTTGAAAATATTTTGGAGAATGATAATGAATAAAATATCAAAAATAAAGAAAAGTGAAATAATGTCAAAACTTAAGCGTGATGATGATCTAGAAGTTTCTGAGTCAGCAATTATTGATTCAAATAACGATACTTCTGATATCGAATTAGATTCGATTGACGTTCGAACAAAAATTAATTTAGAAGACTCTAAGAGTTCAGAAAGCCAAACTAACGTTTGGACAAAATTTGCAAAGGGTCCGATCAGAAAGATAAGTTCTTCTGAATCGGTTAGTTCCGTTGCTGAGTTTATTAATCCTCAACCTAGATTAAAAAAGGTTATGAGGCAACGTGATTGGGCTCAACGCGGCTTAGTTAAAGGTACTCCAGATCAGTCAAAGTTGCGTTATAGAATTTTACCGAGAAGTATTATTGGTATTTCATTAATGTTGCTATGTTCGGCTATTGGTGTCGCCTTCAGCGGCGCTGCCTTTTATGCGTACTATGACAATCGTTTAACTGAGAACGAAGAAGCTGTTGTTAAATTTGTTGATGGTTTTGATAAACAATTTAATGATGCTGCTGGTGCATTAGACCAAATTCGTTCGAGCTCGATTGAACAAATTCGTGACGAGATGGCGCCTGTAGAAAATTATGTTGCTGATAATAATGCTGTAATTAGTCTGCCTGGTTCTATTGGCGAATCTGTTTGGCTTCTTGAGACACGTAATGAAGAAGGTAGTTTAAGCGTTGGATCTGCATTTGCGGTTATTGGTCATGAAGGCGGAACTGCTTTTTTGACTAGCTACGATCTAATCAAAACTTCAACAACTATTCCTGCTCCACCTATTCAGTTAGTAAAGGACAATAAACGTATAACAGCAAGTATTTGGTCTTGGGATGAAGAAAGAGATTTAGCTTTACTTGTTGTAGATCAGCCAATTGAAGTTCTAGAGATTGCAAATAATATTTCTCAAATCGAAGCTATAGGGTCTGGTTTGTATGCGATGAGTGGAGTTGGCGGGCAAGGTTCTACAGCTTCTCCTGGTTTGCTTTTAGATAATTCTTTGAGTGGGCTTCAACATTCTGCGCCTGTTGGGTCTTTGTTTAATGGTGGTCCGTTAGTTGATGCTGAAGGCAAGCTGCTTGGTTTGGCTAGTAATTCGTATATGCCATTTGGTGTTGATCCGGGTTCAGTAGGCCAGGCTCCAGATATTCAAGGTTTCTGTGTGAAGATTTTGAAATGTTCTGAAACTAGTGGGATTATGGCTGTTGAGCTAGGCGAGGTTGAAGTTGATATTCCTGAGCCAGAGCAGTATGAGATTCGTGAGGAAGTTGAGTCTTCAGAAGTTGTTGAAGAAATCAGTGATAACTAGCTTCTAGTTAGTACTAATCTATTCTTCTGTTTCAATTATATGTGCACCTAAGTAGTCTTCGGGTGCGTCTTTGTCTAGCAGCTTTGGTTTGAATTTTTTTTGAGGGAAGTTCAATCGATCAATCAGGACGACTGCGCAGCCAAAAAAAATTATGACTATTGCGAAAAAAATAAAATAAAACATTGGGTCACCTTCAACTTTAGTTTAGCGCAAGTTATTGGTATTTTTGTGTAGCTTCACTCCGTCATTACCGATCAGGGATCCACCCGGTCATCCTTAGTCTGTGTTTGTTCTCGATGACCGGGAACTCATCCACCCGGTCATTCTTAGTCTGTGTTTGTTCTCGATGACTGGGAACTCATCCACCCGGTCATCCTTAGTCTGTGTTTGTTCTCGATGACTGGGAACTCATCCACCCGGTCATCCTCAGCTTGACTGGGGATCTAAAATTATTGCCTTGTTCTTTAGAACAATAATATTTTAAAAAAAGCCAAAGGCTAAGATCTCATTTGAATTGAATAATTGGAGTACTTTGAAAACCGTTAGAATTGATTTATCGTGTTTTCAAATTTATTAGATAAACGTTATGTATGTTTTGGGCTGGTATTTCTCCATACCCTGGTAGCCATTTTTTTTATGTTTGGGTCTTGGTTGGAAAACCCAACTGATTTGTCTGGTTGGGATGTTGAGCGTTTTCAAGAAATTGCGGTATCAGATAACTTATGGTCTGAGCAGAATCCGGTTGAATATCCACCTGGCAGTGTTGTCCTTATCGAGGCTATATCAACAGATAGCTTGATTGATACTCACCGTTTGTTGGTTATGTTTTCTTATGTAGTTGATTTATTGATTGCCATTGTTCTGTATCGTGTCTGGGGTTTAAAGTCTTCTAATGTATACTTGTTTGTAAGTTTGTTTGTGCTCCCAATGGGGCTGGTTCGTCTTGATCTATGGGCGGTTCTTTTTTCGGTATTAGCAGTTGCTGTTGTTTATAAAGAAGCAGAAATAAAAGAATGGTTCAAGGGTTCTATAAAATTTGGAGTTTTCTCAGAGGTTATAGTGCCTTTATCTTTTGGTTTGTTTGTTGCCACAGGAGCGGCTATCAAAATCTGGCCAGGACTTTTAGTTGTTGTGGCTTTGTATTTGTTGCGTTGGAGGTTGGTGATTTCATCAGCTTTTTGGCTTCTAATGATGGGAATCTCTTGGCTATTTTTTGTTGGGAATGGATTTGAACCTTTGCATCAAGTTGTATCTCTGCGTGGGGCAACTGGTTGGCATATAGAAAGTATCATTGGCAATTTAGTTGCTTTGTTTAGTTCCGAGGAACCGACTAGTCAATTAAATGCTTTCCGGATCGGAGAATTAAACAAGCTGATTGTTTTATTTGGTCGTTTTCTGTTTATTGGATATTCAATTTTATTGGGTTGGAATATATTTAGAAATCGAAGAAACATAGTATCGAAAAAATATATAATCCAACTTTTTTCTGTGTGTATGCTTGGTTTACTGGCAGCACTTTTAATTAGCTCGCCACTATTTTCGCCTCAGTTTGTGTTGTGGCTTACTCCTTGGATCGCTTTGATCTTTTGTTTGGAATCTGATTGTCTCGAGAACCGATGGGGTAGACCTTTAGTAACCTTTTCTATCGCAGTTGTAATCTTGACGGCGGCTACTTTAGCTTTGTTCAGCCCGCCATCGTTACATATGACAATTCCGGCGACAATGTTATTAGTCAGAAATTTTTGTTTGTTTGCTGTTGCTGTCTCTGCTGTCCTATTTCTATATAAGGATTTTGATCTTAAGAAAGTTGATAGCTGAGACATCTACTGATCTAAAGAAATCGGCAGATCTACATCGTGAATATTTTTCCATTCAACTGCAGTTAATTCGTGATTTGGGTTTATCTCTGGCTTTTCATCTAATTTAATAATGATGTAGTAGCCACGAAGTTTTAGTCCCCATTTTTTTTCGTGAATTATTTCTTGGTCAGCAAGCTTTGCAGACTGAATAGCTAAACCCAGTTCTTCTTTGAGTTCTCGTAGGCCAGCTTGTATTGGTTGTTCACCTTTATCTATTCCTCCGCCAGGTAGTGTCCAATCGTTTGGTCCTAACCAATTTTTGACAAAGAGAATTTCGGTACCAACTACAAGTACTACGTTCACCCTGGTTCGAATTTGAACGTATACCCAGATTAGTGGCCAAAGAGTATAGTAAGAAAGTGTGCCCCATTTTTTATCCACACTCTAAGTTATCTGACTTATTAAATAAATGTCGTATCTTGACATTCGAAAAAGTGATCTTAATCACTGGAGTCTAATGCGTATGATTTGTTTTCGAATTTTGAAGTTTCGTAAACTGTTGAATGTAGCAGTTGATATTTTTTGCCGAAGCGTACAATCACCAGGTTTTCTTGTGGGACTATGTAAACAATTTGGCCACCTAATCCAGAGAAGTACATGAATGTGCCTTTGAGTTGTTCGCCTTCTCTGTCAAAGGTGTCATAGCGTATTTGGCTCCGATATTCACCGTCTTTAAGGGTTTGTTCTGTTAGATCATCACCCATAAAGTAGCTAAACAATTCTTCATTTAACATTTTGTTGGTTGGCTTGCCGTTATCCATTAGATAGTTAGCAACTTTGGCCCACCACTCAACGGTTGCATAGAGGCAGCAATATGGGCTGATTCTTTCTTCTGAAGTGTATTGTCTCCAATAAAACCCGTCTGCGCCTGCCGGCTCAACTATTTCTTCAAAGAGTATTTGGTCTAAAGGTTTTTGATATGCCTCTTCAAGTATGCGTCCTAGGAGGGCAGTGTTAAAGTTTTGGTATCCGTATTTACCTATGTCAGTTTCAACGAGTTTGGCTTCGTGTAGAACTGCTTCAACTCCATTTGTGTGTAGGTTTCCAAAGTTGCTGAATGGTCCACTTTTGATTAGAAAGTTTGCGTTTTCTAATTTATTTAATGGCCAAGTCATTTGGGCGGGGCTGTTTATGGCATTAAATTCTTCTACAGCCTCTCCAGGGTTTTTTTCGAAAGCAATTCCACTGGTCATATCCATTAGGTTCCTTATGGGAACATCTGCAATTTTTGAGTTTTTGGCTTCTGGCCAAAGTTCAGCAACCGTTGTGTCTAGACTCTCTATCTTTTCATCTGAGACAGCCTTCAGAACTAAGACTCCAACTAATGCTTTGACCATAGAGAATGAGTTAAATTTTGTATCTGGAGTATATTCTTCTTCAAATGTAGAGAATATAATTTCTCCATTTTTAATTGCTACAAATGCAGAACCATCACCCTGATCAAATTGTTCTAATAGTCCTGTTGAATCAGATTGATTGAAGTTTTGTTTAATAATCGAGTTCGTGTCAAGGTTGCCTTGTTTGGCAAAATTTCCTGATGCGGGCCAAACATTAGTCGGCTTGACTTCTTGGATAACGCTAATAGCCCAGGGTCGTTGTATAAATAAAGTCGCCAAACTAGCTATTGTTAGAATCAGAATAACGGGAATGATTCGCCGTTTTTTCCGCCAAGATTAAGCCGCCGCATACTAAGTTAGATTCTAGCTCACTTTACAATAAATACAATTTTGTATTATGTTGTCGACTCGAAGTATCAAAGGTTTTAGCCTGCCAGGGAGTTGGATATTGTCTTCTCTTTGATCCACTGAATCTAATCCTGTTAGGTTATGCTTTTGTGATGGATATTACAATTCTTGATGGTGGTATGGGGCGCGAATTAGAGAAGGTTGGGGCCCCATTTCGTCAGCCCGAATGGTCAGCGCTTGCGCTGATGCAAGATGCTCATTGGGTTTCAAAGGTGCATGATAGTTTTATTCGATCTGGTGCAGAAGTTATTATTACTAATGCTTACGCTGTTGTCCCATTTCACCTTGGTGAAACTGTTTTTAACGAACGGGGTTTTGAGTTAGCAGCTTTGGCCGCAGAGTTGGCGTTTAAGTCTTCTCGAGCTGCAGCTTCGCAGGTTATGGTTGCGGGTTGTATACCTCCTCTATTTGGTTCTTATCAGCCTGAACTTTTTAATGCTGAGTTGGCGCCTGCTTTGAATAAAGTTTTGGTTGAAAGCCAAGACGTTAATGTAGATCTGTGGTTGGCTGAAACTATGAGCTGTATCGCAGAATTTAAATCAGCTAGGGATGCTGTTGACAAATACGGCACAAATAGTAAACCGTTTTGGGTTTCTTTTAGTATCAAAGACGAATTGGTGGATGGTAAAGCTGTACTTCGTTCTGGAGAAAGCTTAAGCTCTGCCGTTGAAGCAGCTATTGGGCGTTGCCAGGCTGTTTTAATTAATTGTTCGCAGCCCGAATATATAATTTATGCAGTGAGTGAGCTGAGTGAATTGTTATCGGGAGAAGATGTTCGAGTAGGTGCTTATGCAAACGCGTTTATAGACGATCACGATACTACTTCTGCTAACAGCGTTTCTACAGCGGTTCGTGTTGATCTTACACCCCAGAAGTATCTAGATATAGCAAAACAGTGGGTAAAAGCTGGTGCAACTATCATCGGCGGCTGCTGCGGAACCGGCCCAGAACATATTGAGTTATTAGGCAAGTTAAAAAATAACTAACTGGCTACATGAGCCGGATTGCACTCTTTGTTATTATTGCTAAATCAGAAATTTTGGGCTTATAAGTTTTCTATAAATTCTGATATCCTGTATGTTAAAAAATGAGGTATATTAACTAACCTAAACTTGTTTTGTTTAATGGTTTTTGTTTCTTCTATAGCGAGCTGGTTTGAAGTTATCTTTATCGCTAGGTGTTTGCCTGTAGCGTCGATGTACTGGTGAAGTGAACGCAAACGTCCAGAAGGTCCGCTTTTCACTTCGATTGGCACGGTTCGTCCTTTTTGGGAGTAGAGAAAGTCTATTTCTGCAGTTGAGCCTGCTTTAAACTTTGTCCAATAGTTCAAGGAGTTTCTGTTGCTTAATGTTTGGTTCCAAAGACTCAGACCCGCAGCTTGCTCAGCTATTTGGCCTTTGTATATATTGTCAAGACTTAGCTTCGAGGTATATTCAACTGATAATCCGGCAACGTAGTTGGCTAAGCCAGTATCGAAAAATATTAGTTTTGGTTTTGCTTTTAGATTTTGAACTATTGGTAATTGTATAGAGTCGGAAGGTCTAACTAGTTTGAATAGTCTTGCACGCTCTAATATCTTGAAGCCAGAACTGATTTGTTTGCTCTGGTAGTGTGAATTGTCAAAATTATTGTAAGTAATTGTTGTTCCCGAGTATTTGGGTGCTGTTTCAATTATAAATTTGATTGCATCTACTGTTGTTGGGTATTTAGCGTATTTGCTAATGTCATCTGAGTACCCAATTAAGATTGATTCATAGATTGTTGTAAGCTCTTCATAACTTTTTCCTTTTATATGGTTTGCAACTATTTCTGGCATCCCGCCAAGTAGTGTAAATTCTTTGTACAAAGTGCTTAGTTTATTATGCAGCGGCTCGGGTATCGTGTCGCTGAGTTTTATCGAATCTAGATATTCAACACTTTTGGTTTCTTTGATTGACTTTAAGTATTCTGTAAATGTTAAAGGAGACATATAGGCGTACTCAACTCTGCCTACAGGAATTTGGAATGATCGATGTTCCATTTCTACTTCAAGAAGCGATCCTGCGGCTACAACGTGTAATCCTGGGGTTTCCTCATAAAAAAACCTGAGTTGGTTTAATGCATTTTCAGATTCTTGAATTTCATCTATGAATAAAATTGTTTCTCCGATATTGATTGTTTCTTGTTTGGCTACCTCGATAATCTTTATGAGTTCTTTTGCGGAGCGTACTTCAGAAAAAAGATTTTTATCGGACATCTTTTCTAAGTTGAGATATATGAGCTTTTTTTGTACACCAAAGTTTTTGATCGTTGTAGTTTTGCCAACCTGTCGAGCTCCTCTAACAACCAGTGGTTTCCTGTCCGAGGTCTTATACCATTGTTCAAGTTTTGCAGTAAAATCTCTATTCAGCATATCCTAAATATAGACCTAAACATACTTCAAGTCAACCTATATATAGGTATATTTAGGATGGTTTGCAACCTAAATGTGGGCATATATAGGATTGTGAGGTGTTTTTGAGCTAAGGTATTAGTAGCTGGCTGCTTTTATCATTTGATCGGCTATTTGGCTCTTTGGTCTGAATTGGCCATTTTTGAATGGATTGATTATTGTGGGGGTTAAATCTTCAACGGTTTTTGTAGCCGTAATAAGTATCATTTGTGAGTAATACATGAATTCCATATCTTTGTTATGGTTTTCTCGCTCCATGAATGAAGTAAACGTTGCAGTGCGCGAAAATAAGTTTCTTTATTACCGATGTGTCAATAACAGGTCCAAAACCCCATGTGATCGAATTTGAACTTTCAGAAGCTACTAAAGCATCTGAAGCTTTAGGCGGGCCAGCGAAAAAATTTGGAGGATCCCAATATGCAAAAACTAGATGATGCTTCGCAAGCCGAATTAGAAAATAGTTTTATTAATCTAGCTTTGCCTTATATTCTTTCTCAAGGGTATAGCCGTCAGCAATTGCTAGACAAGGGAGTTTCTGAGAGTATTCTCGAAGAAATGGGTTTCTCTGAAGATTTATCAGACTAGTTTCGTATCTAAGTTGTACATTCAGCTTGTAGATAAATTTGTTTAGAAGTTTTTTTATTGATGAATAAAACTTGGAGTATTTATTAGGGTTTTTCGGATATATCTTAGACTTGAGCCGTCTAAGGTATGTATGAAAAATTCTAGTTATGCTAAGTCGATGAAATTGTTTGCAATAACCGCAGTGTTTGTCTTGGTATCTGCTTCGTGTGGGCAGAATTCTAATACAGCAACTAAATCTACTAATGACACAATTGCCGATGTCGAGATTGTTAGCGAAACTGATTTAGCTGAGCTACCAGAAGTTGCTTCTAAGGTTGAATTTAGTTCCATGATTATTGATAGCGGTGATGGTCCCGAAATTTGTCTCGGCGGCGTAAATGAGTCTTTGCCTCCACAATGTAGCGGACCAGTGGCTGAAGGTTTGCAGATGGTAGATTGGGCTGAAACTGTTTCTGGGGTTTCTTTTGGAGAACGTACTGTCGTCGTGTCTTGGCCTCCTATCGATAATAAGGTTACGTTTTTGAGTGATCGTGAATACGAACAAAGAAACACAATTCGCCAAAACAATTTCCCATTACCAAAAGAATGCGAAAACTTAGATTGGGAAAAAACAGTAGATATCGAAGTCTTAAGCAACTGGGCTGACGCAAATCCTGAAATAGCAAAAATTGCTTATTTCTCTCGAGATATCGATGCTTTGCAAACACTTTCCTCAGAAGCAAAAGATGAGTTAAAAACAGATGTTGAAAAAGCA
>Ga0209828_1001636_pt1 | contig 19967 bp, 15 predicted proteins | sample MaitaG_FD_187429 | JGI IMG/M metagenome (GOLD analysis project Ga0209828, IMG submission 187429) | Marine algal microbial communities from Maine, USA - Maine_Asex2 metaG (SPAdes) (version 2) | ecosystem: Host-associated > Algae > Red algae > Unclassified | place: Maine, USA | collected 2015-01-05 | reverse complement strand
TGATAAATCTCCATAGATTGCAGTTGCTTTTACAAAAGTTAATTCTGCTGTAGAGATGTCCTTGTTGCAAGAGATGAAAAGTAAAGTATTGCATATAAAAATAGCTAACATAAGTTTCTTCATGATCTTTTAGTTTTTTGATGATATAATTAAGAACGATTTAAATGTTAGACTTGTCGTATAGATTACTGATTTTTTTTATACAAATATAATTGTATAACTTAATATTGTCTGCCAAAGTATAATAGCTCATTTTTTTAACATTTAGCAATGGGACAAATTGTTGTATTTTGTTATGTAAGTAATTGAAAGTCAATTAGATGTCACGATTTTTTATTCTTCCTAAATCTCTATTCACAGCGATACTTGTGTTTAATTCAAATCCAACTAATAATATAAAAGCATTGATCTGAAGCCAAATTAGCATGACGATTAAAGCACTGATCGATCCATAAATTTCATTATAACTGCTAAATTGATTAACAAAATATGAAAATAAAACAGAGCTTAAAATCGAAAGAACAGTCGCTAAAGTTGCCCCTGCACTAAAAAACTTTATTCGCTTAAACATTGATGGACCAAATCTATAAATAGAGGTAATAACACTATAATAGAGTATCAATAAAATAATCCATCGTAATATGCCAAATGGTATAGTCGAGTTATCACCCAGATTTAATATCCCAGTTAAGTAGGACATGATTTGTTGAAATAAAATGATCATTGTGACTGAACCGAATCCTAATAGAACCAATAGAATAGTCAAGCCAATAGCAACAAGTCTGTGGACAAAGTAATTTCGTTTTCTAAATGTAAGTTCATAAGCTTTATCAAATCCATTCATTAAAGTTGACATACCATTCGATGCGAAAAATATAGCTAAAAAGAATCCTATGGATAATAAGCCAAAGCTTCCTTCTTGTTGGATACCATCTACTATTTGAAAAACGTAATCTTCAGCACTAACAGGTAGAACACCTCTAATAGATTGTCTAAAGAGATCAAGGTAGTTTACACCAAAATGCGTATTGGCAATAATCGGGAGAATGAAAATAATAAATGGAAATAGCGAAATGAATAAATTAAAAGCTACAGCATCAGCCCTAGTTGTTATATTATCCCTCTTTAATTCTTGAATGATAAACTTGATGATGTAATAAATAGGGACATCTTGAAAACCTGGTAATGCAGTTTTTTTTGACCATTTTATCAAGGTCTCTATAATCGGTAAATGTTCAAGAGTATGTAAGATATTAGCCAAAATAAGCTTGTAATTTATCAGTCAATATTGCAGGAGCTGAAACTCGTTTTTCTGTCTTTTGATTTATAAAAAATAACTTAACCACACCCTTATTAATTGTCTTGCCGCGTTCATTAAAAACTGTATGATGAAAGACGATCATCTTCGTTGGCATGACTTCTAATCTCGATTCAATAGTCAATAACTCATCATAGGTGGCTGGTATTAAATATCGACATTCTAAATGTAAAACCGGCATACTTATCTTGTGGACACTTTCTAAATCTTTATAAGTGATACCTAAATCTCTCACTAATTCGGCTCGTCCCATTTCATAGAGCTTTGCATACAAGCCATAATACATATAGCCCATTTGATCTGTATCAGCGTAGGGGACTCGATAATTCGTTTTGCTACTAATCATGCTTGAATTGGTTTTCTACTGATGGGACAAGTCATACAGTGTGATCCACCTCGAGCACGTGATAATTCACTTGATGGAATAGTAATAATTGTATTTTCTAAGCTGTCAGTGAATGATGAATCTATATCAGATTGTCGGATTAATTCGGCAGCCTTCATAATTGAAAAACCTTTTTCTTTTAATGCTAATTCAGTTTTCAAATTACGATCATATGTAATCCCAACTCCAGGTTTAACCGTTACCAAATTACATCCATCAGTCCATTGCTCTCGTTCTTGATAAGGCGATTCTCCATTTCCAGAGAAAATAAATTCCATGGCTGGATTAATTTCCTCAAGCATAAAGTCCTTAATAGAAGGGTAGTATCCGATATTACCTTCTGCGCGATGGACTTCGATTGTCGAACTCATTCCATCAAACACGATTGGTTTATAACAAATAATATGCTTTCTGCTTAATCGCGTAAAAAGTGTATCAATATGCATACAAAAGCGATCGTTTGGAATGTTCACCTGGACAACATGTTTCACGAGTCCTTTTTCAAATAAATGATCCTTTAATGTATGGAAGGCATGGGTTGTAGTCCTTTCACTACAGCCAACTAATAAGTAATCCTCTGCTAGCATCATCAGATCACCTCCCTCAATAGATACAATTTCACCTTTCTTAGATGGTGGAAAAATATCTAGATCATTCAAATTAATTAGCTTTTTATTGTCTTGACTGTTTTTAAAACTGTCATGACCCATGAAGACGAACCGCGTGAGTAAATTTTCTCGATATCGTGCTTCCTTGGCAGCTTTTGCAAGTATCAAATGGTCTTTGACTGTGATCGCTATATCTCTAGTGAAAATGAAATTCGGAATGGGATCAAAAAGGATATGGTCTTCCTGAGAGCTATATCCAGTAATGAGAACTGTCTTTAGTTCTTCTGGTTCCATTTTTTGAAATAGGGCGGTATAAGACTTAGGAAGATTATGATGATGGATAATCCGTTCGACTAACTCTTCGGTCAGTCCAGCGTTTGATTGAATCGTCTCTAGGATTAACTCTTCTATTTCTAAAACACCGCTGTCATTGACAAAAGCTTCCAATACCTGCTGAAAAATATGATGCTCCTGCCGCATTAATGGTAGATGCACGATATCATCAAATAATAACTCATCAGATTTTTTTGGTGAAATACGCGATATTCCAGAGTCAGGTCTATGAATGATGACTTTTTCTAAGTGATTGATTTCACTATCGACGTAGATGTCAATTGGGTTCATTTTTTAAGCTTTAAGATTTAAGATGCCAATATAGTTATTAGTATGGTAGAAGCTTAGATGTTAAAGTATTGAAGAATAGCTTGAGGAGTTTGGTATATAGCATAGCTGTGAAAATATTGGATTAGCTACTTGAGAATAGCAATCTATACCTGGAGAGTATTTCTGGTTCAAGGAGTTTCTAATTAATACCAAACACAATTTTTATTTAAATTTCGTAAGATCTTGCTTATTCAATGTATTATTTAGCACACTGCTGTCACATTGATTAATCTCATAATGGGCATCTAATCCCAATTGAGATTCAAAGCCTGCATTTAATTCGATGTATTCACCTGCTTGAAATTGAAGATCATAATAAAGAGGGTTTGCCTGCATTGAACCAGAAAGTTTAATCCAGTGAAAAGCTGAGATATTATCAAATTGTATATCAGGTGAAAGATTTCCAGGTTCTTCAAGAGTCATGTAGTCACACTCAAATATTTCTTTGTAAATGTAGGCCGCTCCGCTGTAATCCGCTCCATCGTAATTATTTGGTTGTCCCACGATTGCAATATCATTATAGATGCAAACATCATTTCCAAAAAATTCATCAAACCAATATTCTTCTAATTTTATGACTTCACCCCAGTTATTCATGCCCCCTTCGTCCTTTTTGAATATGTAAGCTGCTCCTGCTTGACTTTTATCCATCCACGCGCCCACAACTAAAGCATTATCACTGATCGATACACTATTTCCAAATTGAGCATTGAAACGACTATCTAGAGCTACTATTTTCTTGACTTCGCCCCAGTTATCTTGACCACCATTATTCCTATTAAAAATATACGCTGAACCACTGTTGGTCTCATTAGGATCATCCCATTCAGCACCGATAATAATGTTGTCTCCACTTACATCCACAGCACTTCCAAATTTATCAGTAGCACTTGCATCACTTGCCGTTAATTTTTTAAGCTCACCCCAGTTATTTACTCCACCTTCATTTTTAGCAAAAATATAAGCTGATCCACTACTATCTCCATCATCGTCATCTTCAAAAGACCCCACTACAACTATATCATCATCGATAGACACAGATAAACCAAAATCATCCCACTGAGCATAATCACTAGCAAATAACATTTTGACTTCTCCCCATTGATTAAGTCCACCCTGATCTTTTTCATAAACATAGGCTAGGCCAACATTTACGTCATTGATTTCTCCCCATTCTGCGCCAACAACTGCATAATTGTTACTGATAGAGACTGAACGACCATGGAAATCCCAAGGATTCGGATTACTGGCTGTCAATTTTGCCACTTGTCCCCAATTGTTTACTCCTCCTTCATCTTTTTGAAAAATATATGCTGAGCCAGTTCTTTCAAATACATCATCATCTTCAGGTGAACCAACGATAATTAAATCATCACTTATTGACACACTGTAACCAAAGTTATCATCTTCTTCAGGATCATTTTGGTATAGCTTTTTGATTAATCCCCAATTGTTTGGTCCACCGACATCTTTGCCATACAAATAGACTGCTCCACTATTTGGGAATTTATCATCATCAAACCGCGACCCTACGACTGCAAATTTATCGGTCATACTGACACTATGTCCAAATCTGTCATTTGGGCCATTATTCTCCAGCTCCTTGATTGGTGTAAAAGTTTGAGCATTTATTGCACATGTAAATAGAGTAAAATAGATTAAAAAACAAACCGAGTTATGCATTCTCATAGTTGTCATCTGTAAGGTGTAAAATAGTATCAATGGTTATTTTCTAGATTCTATGCTAATATATATTGTAGAGACTAGACCTGATTAAATACAAAGTAAATAAGAAAATGGGATTTATCAAAATCTTGATTAGTGAGACAACCCAATTTACTTGTGAGGAATGAATACTAATACATTCGCTCATTTTTAGTTAATTTGCACCCTTAAAGTCAAGAATTTAAACATTCCAATTCATGCTGAAAAAACTAAAATCATTATTTATTGAAGAAGATGAAAATGCTGTAAAAAAGAAGCAAAAGCAAGTAGCAGCTAAGAAAGAGAGCAAATCAAGGACTGCAGCTAATCCGTCTCCTAAAACGAATAACGCAGCTACATCGCAGCCTGTATCAATGCCAAAACCGGGAGGAAAGGCTGATCCAAAATTTGTAGAAGTGTTGCTAAAAGCAATAGAAGCTAATAATCTTGATGGATTTGATTATTTGGAATTTAAGCAAAGTCTTCAAAATCTGTCCAATGTGCAAATGGACGAGAAAACTAAGTACCAATCAGCATTTGCTATGGCTAAGACAATGGGAGCAACCCCATCCAAATTGTTGAATGCTGCTCAGCATTATATTAATGTTTTAAAGAAAGAAGAAGCAAAATTCGTCGATGCACTTAATAATCAAAGGCAAAAGCAAGTTCATAATAGAGAACAAGGTATTAAGCAGAAAGAGCAATTAATCCTAGAGAAGCAAAAACGGATTGTACAACTCCAAAAAGAAATAAAAGCTGACACAAAGAGTCTTGATACAGATAAAGAGGCCATTAATAAATCAATGGCCAAAGTGGAAGCCACAAAGCTAGGATTTGTGAATGCTTATAATGGCGTCTTAGGTCAAATTCAAGATGATATTCAAAAGATGAATCAGTACATCGCCTAGTGCCTTGGAGAAACCTTCTATCAATAATTATCGTCATAGTTGTGATTTTACTCGCGACGATGCGATTGTTATCAGGTTTTATAGAGGTAAATAAATCTACGTGGAAAGTCGTTTTCTTTGTAGTATTCCTAACTTTAGGGATTATTTTAGTAATCTCTGCTATTACAAAACTGAAACGCTAGCTAAATATGCCAGAAAATAGTAAACCAAAGTCATTTTGGAAAAGACCCGAAGGAATTACCGGTGGTCTTGTCATAGGAGGTCTGGTCATTGGAGCTGGAATAGTAGTGACAACTTTTTTATCTGCGATTAGTGCTTTTATAGCAACGACTGCTGGCCTTGCAGTAACATTACTCGTTCTTGGTGCGATAATCTTTATGGCATTAGATTCGAAAATGAGGAATCTAATCTGGTATATGTATAAGTCAGTCATGCGGGCAGTCACTGGTTTATTTATACAAATAGACCCTATTGGGATCTTGAAAAGCTATGTTGATGATCTAAAAGCTAATCTGCGAAAAATGAATAAGCAGATCACTCAGCTACGTGGGCAAATGCATAAGCTAAAGGAACTCATCATTAACAATCAAAAAGAAATAGCAAGCAATCTAACTCAAGCAAGGAAAGCGAGAGACTCCGACAAAAAATCGGTTGTGATTTTAAAAAGTCGAAAAGCGGGCCGCCTAAAAGAGTCAAATGTAAAGCTCGAAGACCTATATAAAAAAATGGAGGTCATGTATCGTGTATTAGGTAAAATGTACGAAAACAGTGAAATCCTTGTTGAAGATGTCTCTGATCAAGTTAAAGTGAAAGAACAGGAGAGAAAGGCGATTAGAGCGAGTCATGGCGCCATGAAATCGGCTATGAGCATTATAAAGGGTGATGCTGACAAGCGAATGATGTTTGACCAAGCACTAGAAGCAGTCGCAGATGATGTCAGCCAAAAAGTCGGCGAAATGGAACGCTTTATGGAGGTTTCTGAGAACTTTATGGCATCAGTAGATCTACAAAATGGAGTTTTTGAAGAAGAAGGCATGAAAATGCTGGAAAAATGGGAACGAGAAGGGGACTCTTTGTTGTTAGGAGGAGAGAAAGAAAACCTTTTATTGCAAGCTGAAAGTGAATCTGAGGTACTCGACCTTAATGCACCGATTAAAGTGCCTGAAAAAGTAGGTCGTGGTAATCAATATGATAACTTCTTTGAATAAATCAAATTTGAAATCAAACGCTGAAGTGTTTTATATTTTTATTTACAAACATTATTCAATGCACTTCAATCTATAAAAACATAACATGGCTAAACGATTAACAACATTTTCGAAGCTTCTGATTACTATTTTATTAGTTGCTCTCATATTTTTAGGTGGCCGTTATTTGCTGCAGAATACAGCAATCGGGAAGTCATTAGCTGATGGAGAAGGAAGTACAAACACCCCCACGGTCAATAGAAATAATGATCGAGATTCTAACAAAGGTGGAGGCTCTGATTCAGATGTCATCAAAGTCGGTGTCGTGACTTGGGGTGGATATGCTGGAGGACAATATTTCAATGAAGGCTTCAAAGCAAATACAAATTCTCGGTTTTATAAAGACTATGGTTTTAAAGTAGAATTTAAAGTTTTAGATGACTTCGAAGCGTCTAGACAAGCTTTTAAAAACGATGAAGTCAATCTGTTATGGCAGACAATCGATGCATTTCCGACAGAGGTAAATGGAATGACTGATTTTGATCCTGTCGTTTTATTTCAAGCCGATTGGTCTAGAGGAGGCGATGCAATTGTAGCAAGAAGAGGCATTACAAAAGTATCAGATTTACGAGGAAAGAAGATTGCTGTCGCTGAATACGCACCGTCGCAGTCATTTTTACTTTGGCTGCTAGATGCGGGTGGATTGACAGAAAAAGACGTGGATCTTGTTTATCAAGCAAGCGCGATTGACGCCGCAGAAGTGTTTAAAAGCCAACGAGTAGATGCTGCTGTCGTTTGGAGTCCTGATGATATTGCATGTATCGAAGCCGTCCCAGGATCGCGTATTTTAGAGAGTACCAAATCGGCTTCTCATATTATTGCAGATATCTTTTTGGCAAAACGAGCATATGTTGAAAATAACAGAACCAAACTGAGACAATTGTATGAAGGCTGGATGAAAGGTGCAGCTGAGATCAATTCAAATGATGCCAATAAGCGCAAAGCTGCTAAGATACTTGGCGAGAATTTTGAAATTTTCTCAGAGCAAGATGCATATGATGCGATCAATAATGTCAGACTTGTCACCCATGGAGATAATTTGAACTTCTTTGGTTTGAATAAAGATTACAAAGGGGTGACAGGAAGTAGCCTTTATAGTCGAATGGTAGAGGTGTATTCTGGACTTGGCTATATTGAGGGAAGAGCGCCTAATTGGAGACAAATTTCTTATTCTGGTTTAATTCAAGATACAAATCTGACAGGCGCGCAGCATGCAGCAGAAGAAGATAAATCCTTTGCTCCTGTGACCAAAGCAGATGAAACAAAAGAAGCTTTATCTTCGAAATCTGTTACAATTACATTTGCCACCGGAAGTGCAACACTAGGTGAAAATGCAAAGTATATTATTGATAGAGATTTTGTTTCTATTGCTAAAGCATTTGGGAATGCACGTGTCAGAATAGAAGGTAATACTGATAGCACAGGCAGTAGAGACTTCAATGTAAATCTGTCCCGAAAACGTGCGCAAGCAGTTGCCAATTACTTGAGCTCAGAGCATAATATGTCATCCAATCGATTAATTGTAGTCGGTAATGGTCCTGATAAGCCAGTTGCCGGGAATGATACAGAATCAGGAAGAGCTCAAAATAGACGAACAGATTTCCAACTTGTAGCAGATTAAGCGCGTGTGAATACAAAAGATTTATTTAGACTTAGAGGTGAATTGTCCAAATCTGAGAATCTTATCTTAGGTATCATTGGACTTGTCATATTTATAGGTTTATGGTGGCTGGCTGCAGAATTTTTTGCAGTAAAAAAGCCGATCGTTGAAGGGTATACGTATACTTTGCCTTCTTCTCTTGATGAAAATAATGAAGCTTTACTCGATTCTATTGCTCTGGCTGATTCTTTAGCTTACGCGAATGCTACGGAATTTGAGAAAGTCTATCCATTACTACCAACACCACCTCAGATTCTGTCCTCATTTGGACCACTTTTAAAAAATGATAGATTAGTTTTTCATACTCTGAACTCGATCTGGTTGAATATTAAAGGCTATTTATGGGCAATACTCATCTCAATTCCTCTTGGCTTTGTGATTGGCTTATATCCATTATTTAGAGGTTTATTTAGTAAACAGGTGGATGCCTTGCGGTATTTGCCTTTGACGGCACTGACTGGCTTGTTTATCATTTGGTTTGGAATAGAGGATAGAATGAAAGTGGCTTTTCTTGCTTTTGGTGTTATTGTTTATTTACTGCCGGTCGTTGCCACACGAGTCAAGGAAGTACAAGATGTATATACTAAAACAGCATTCACATTAGGCGCGACAAACTGGCAAATGATTAAGACGGTTTATGTACCATCGGTCATGTCAAAGGTGATGGATGATATACGTGTGTTAACAGCTATTTCTTGGACCTATATCATCATTGTCGAATTACTGAGTCGCGAAAACGGAGTAGGCGCATTAATCTACCAAAAAGCGCGTGGAGGTCAAGTCGAAAAAGTCTTTGCTATTTTAATCGTCATCGTTTTGGTTGGCTTTATTCAGGATAGGCTTTTTGTATTTATTGATAAACGCCTTATGCCTCATAAAACGCAGAAGTCAGTTACAGCAGGCATCAAAGAATCTCAATACGGTATTTATACGATATTATTTTTCTTAGTGATCACTATCTTATTGGGTTCTTTCGTGAGTTTATCCGCCATCAAGTGGACATTAATCTTACCTATTATTATTGTTTCAGCCATCTTCATTATTTTATTTGGAGAATGGAAAATCTACAAATCAGCAGCAAAAGCCAATGCCTAAGTTTACAGATACAGCATTAAGAGATATTATTGAATTACGTGGTATCGGTCAATCTTATGATGGAGGTGCCAATTGGATCATTAAAGGACTAGATTTTCTTATTGAAGACAAACCTGACCAAGGCCAATTTGTCGTGATATTAGGGATGTCTGGTGCTGGTAAATCAACACTATTAAGATACATTGCTGGTCTGCAAGAACCAACAGAAGGCATTGTCAAAGTCGATGGAAAAACGATAGAAGAAGCTCAAAGAGTCAGCATGGTCTTTCAAAGATATTCTTCATTGCCATGGATGTCTGTTCTGGATAATGTTGGTCTCGGATTGCAATATCAAGGGATGAATAAAGCTGATAGAGATGAAAAGGCAATGGAGATGTTGAAATTAGTTGGTCTCGATGGACACCAAGATAAATATGCTCAATATCCGACTCTTTCAGGAGGCCAACTCCAAAGAGTGGCTATCGCTAGAAGTTTATTAGCAAATCCGAAGATTTTACTGATGGATGAGCCTTTCGGGGCATTGGATGTTAAGACTAGATTACAGATGCAAGATCTGCTGTCAAGCATTTGGCGCAATTTTCAGTCAACTATTGTGTTTGTCACTCATGATATCCCTGAAGCTGTTTATTTAGGAGATGACATTTATATCATGAAATCAGCTCCCTCTAGATTTGTAAGGCACATAAAAGTTGATCTTCCATTAATTAGAGATCGCCAAACAAAGCGAGATCCAAGATATACAGCACTCGTTCATCAAGTTGAAGATGAAATGATTTCCGTCGCTGAAATGGGATAAAATCTATCCTAATAGAAATCGATTTCCCATTTCACTTTAAAACATCAAAGTAAATTATTGAATAGGTGTTGACTAAAGTGGTCTTTTTCTACCAGGCCATATCATCCTCCGAACTTACATCACCAGTACCTGTACTTTCTGAATCATTAGTTGCTTCAGGAGTAGTTGGCTCAATGCTTGGTTCAGGACTAGATTCTTCTGCTGTAGTCGGTTCTGCTTCAGTAGTACTCGGACTAGAAGTTTCTTTATTGGGTTCATAAGTTATCCCAGCAGCTTCATCGGCTGCTCGCTTTTGTTCCCATTCTTCTTGTCTGCGTTCAAACTGTTCGTAGTCGTACTCAGGCATTAGATCGGTTTTAACATGATTTACTGTCTCACTTAGAGCATTCATAAATCTATTAAAATCTTCTTTGTACAAAAAGATCTTGTGTCGATCATAACCTTCGCCATTGAACCGTTTGGTACTTTCAGTCAAAGTGACATAAAAATCACCGCCTTTAGTTTTTCTGACGTCAAAGAAATACGTTCGCCTTCTTCCAGCTCTTACTTTGGTAGAATAAACACTTTCAAATCTCGCCGAATTATCGTTTTCCACGTGCTATTTGGTTTGAGTTTTAGAAAAAAATACATACTATATCTATGTAATATAGCTTACAATTTTGAAATACTACCTTGTTTGGACTTGTTTTTCTTCTCTCTGTTCGCTTAGCAATTGATAGTAATAGCCTTTTTTCTCTAATAATTCAGCAGGAGTACCGTATTCTAGGGCTTTGCCGCCATCTAGAACGAGGACTTTGTCTACTTTCAATGAGCTGAAAATCCGATGGGTTATGATAATTGCAGATTTGTCTTTGAGAGCCTCTTTGAAATAGCTGAGAATGTGTTGTTCTGTTGATGTATCGACTGCACTTAAGCAATCATCGAGAACTACGATTTTAGGTTCCTTAATCAGTGCTCTAGCGATTGACAATCTTTGCTTTTGACCTCCAGAAAGTGTCACACCTCTTTCGCCTATGCGCGTTTCAAAACCTTCAGGCAATCTTAAAATGTCCTTTTTTACCGCAGCATGTTCTGCAAATCTATGGACAGTTTCTATATCAGCATCATGATTACTAAAGCGAATATTATTACTTACAGTGTCAGAAAATAGAAATACGTCTTGAGGGACGTAACCTATATTGTGTCTTAAATTGTTCAAATTTAAATCCTTGATATTAGCATCATTTATGGAAATCTTGCCACTCTGAGGATCATACATTCTCATTAGTAATTCGGCGATCGTAGATTTCCCTGACGCAGTTTTACCTACAATGATCATTTTTTCGCCCTTTTTCAAGGAAAATGAAATGTCGCTTAGTGCTTTTATGCCGCTATTGGGATACGTAAAACTGACATTGTCGAATATAATATCACCTTCTATTGGATGAACATCGGAAGTTGGATTGACAATTAGGGACTTTTCATTTAAAAATTCATTAATTCTTTTTTGTGATGCCTCTGCAGTCTGTATGATAGACGCGATCCAGCCAATAGCAGTTACGGGCCAGGTTAACATGTTCACATAAATTAAGAATTGAGCTATTTCACCTGCAGTGGCTTGACCTTTTGTAACTTGAATGCCTCCGATAAGCACTGTCAGTAAAGTACTGATTGATACAAGTAAGATCATCAATGGAAAAAACAATGCATTCACTCTTGCAAGCTCTAGGGATTTAATTTTGAACACTTCACTTTCATCGCTAAATGCTTGTCCAAAGGCCTTTTCCTTGACGTATGATTTGATGATTTGAATGCCAGAATATGCCTCATGAGCAAAACTGTTCAGTGAAGCTAATTGTATTTGTATCGCTTCACTTTTTTTATTGATCACACTACTGACCATATAAATGGAAAGTGACAATAAAGGAAGTGGTAGTAATGTATAAAAGGACAAACTCGGATTTGTTGTCACCATAGCATAGATTACCATGACAAATAGAGAGACTAAGTTGATTCCATATAGTAAAGCCGGACCTAAATACATACGTACTTTAGAGACGTCTTCAGAGATTCTAGACATGAGATCACCAGTGTTGTTTTTCTTAAAAAAACTGATGTCTAATTTTTGATATTGCTCATAAATGTCTCTGCGGAGATCATATTCTATCAATCTAGAATTATAGATAATCGTCTGCCTCATGAAGTACATAAATACGCCCATAATGAGCGCATAGATGAGTACAGTTATGCCAAAATAAAATAAACTTGAACCAAGCTCGTCATAGAATATATTAGAAGATTGTTCTGTGATAGTCGTCGCTTTAAAGCTTTGTACTTTTTCAACTGTTGTATCAAGAGCTCGGCCGATTTCTTGAGGAACTTTTGCCTTAAAGAAATTCGATAGGATGACACACACTATACCTATCAAAAGTCGCCCTTTGTAGCGTAAGATATATGAATTTAATATGGCTAAGTTTCCCACGAGCTACAAAAATGCTAATAATATATCAGACAAGCACAGATTAATCTTTATTCTCTTAAATCAATATATGGTTTGACTCTTAATATGAAAGTGGAGTCTAATCCTCTCAAATTGTAAAGTGCTGAAAAATCAGTTAGAGGACCATGTTCTTTTGTGTAATTAAAGAGCATCTTAGCTTCTTTCCAGTTGACATAAGGATGTAATGAGAGATCTTTTTGACTTGCACGATTAATTTTGATTTTTCTTATTTCAATGCTATCTAAAAAGATTTGATTTGATATTGTCTGAATGACAGAATCAGGTAGATAGTGGACTTCATGTAATTGTGAAAGTGAATGATATCCGCCAAGAGCTTCTCTAAATTTAACGATCATCTTCGCACGCAATGGACCAATGCCTTTTAATTGTTGTAGTTGACTCGTATCAGCTGAGTTTATCCCGATATATAATTTCTTAACTGGAGCTCTATTATACAATGGGGAATAGTCGAATTTTTTAGACTTGTAAGTCAGTGCTGCTGAATCAGTCGAACTTGATATTACTGTCCTCTGGGGTTCATTCTTTTTCGGTTTGTCATAGTCCTTTTTTGTATAAGCGTACTGTTGTTTATGCTGGGTAAAATACAAATGATCTTCTAATAAAGAATCATTTAAATCTTCAAAACCATACATCCTTTTAAAGTCATGAACACTTTTTATCTGTCCTCCTTTTTGTCGATAATTAAGTAAACTCTTAATTCCTTTCTTTGGTAAATTCATTGATTCTAATTCTGCTTTGCTGATAGTATTAGGATCAAATGAATGTAAAGTCAAAGAACTATTTGATTTTGTGTCACTATGGCTTTTAGTATCTACGGGTTCATCGTGTTTAAGAATAACTCGTATGTTTTTATCGGTCATCTGAATGGCGGGGTCAACGTTAATAATTTCATTGAGACAGATAACACAAAACATAACTATCACTAGCTTAGATAGTTGTATTCTTTCTTTTTTGGTAAAGTAAAAGATGTTCGTTAGCATTAATTTGTATTGAGTTCAATTAGTAATGGACCTTGGTAAAATATATTATGACTATTCTTATCCATTAGAGTAGAATCTCTGGTGTTTAAGATATATTTCGACACACTGTCCGGCTTGTCTAGTTTTAAATTTGGAGATGTGATGACTATATTAAAATCACAAACGTTTTCAATGTTTCCTGAATATTCTACAAGTAATATTTCATCGAAAAATTGAATAACTCTATTTTTTTTAATCAAATAGCGACCATTAAATTTTTCATCATTTAGAAGATAGACGTTCTTTACATGATTTGCATTTCTATTATTCTGAGTAATAGAATCGTATGATTTTTTATTAGAAGAATATGTATAACATTCTTTATTAAATATGAAGTCAACTAGTATATTATTCTTAATCTCATAAATATAAATGATAGGTTTTTCTATACAGATTATTGCAAAGGTATTGTGTGTAATGATATGAATGCAAATCGTGTAAATCAGTAATTTTATATGTTTTAAATTTTGCGTTTTAAATACAACAACAATAAGAATTAAATAAAAATATATAATGAATAAATCCCATTTTGATAGATATAGATTTTCAATGATACAATATGGAATATCTTGTATTCTGCTGAGTGTAGTATTTAAGAGGTGTATGATTTTTTCTAAAATTATTCCTAGCAAAGCTGCTATATTTTCTGCAACAAATGATGATAAAATGATAGATATAGTACCAAAGATGATCAAGTAAATGAAGATGATTAGAAAAGAATTAGCAATAAAAAATGCAGCTGGAAAATAATTGAAATAATAAATACTAAGAGGAGCAATTAGAAATTGTACAGAAATAGAAACCAGCAAAACATCAAATAGAAATTTAGGGACCCTATATGTAATTTTATTAAATCTATTTAAAATAGGAAAGAAATATACAATGCTACAAACTGCAATAAATGAAAATTGAAAACCAACATCAAATAAATAAGTTGGTCTTATTAGCAGCATTCCAAATGCTGAGGCTGCTAGAATATTCCATATAGAATAACCTTTACCTAACATTTTTGAAATAAATAAAAGACTATACATACATACCGCCCTAATGACTGATGGACTATTTCCAATAATCATTGAATAGGAACATAAAAGAATGATCATCACAATACATGATACAAGGTATAAGCTAAAACTTAGCCTGTAGAATTTTCCTATTATGAGAAATAATAGAATGGCAATGATATCAACGTGTAATCCCGATACGGCTATGATATGTGCAGATCCTGTCTGTCGATAAGTGTTCTCAATTGCTGGACTTAAATTTTCTTTGTAACCAAGAACCATTGCTGAAGCAATGGCAAAGGCATCCTCATTGTCAATGTATTGTTCTAATTTCTGAAGACTGTATAATTGTACTTTGTGAAACAATCGAAATAAACTACTTTTAAATATTTTAGTCTTCCTACATGATTTTGCATAAAAATTATATCTAAAGCCTTTACGCTTCATATATTTTTCAAAATCAAAGCTATGAGCATTTCTGTTTTTCTTAATTTTATATAAGCTTCCTTGCAGCTCTAGCTCATCTCCTATAAGTAAATTGCTTGTAATCGTATCGGAGACATCAATTACCGCCATAAGCTGAACGAATGCACGAACAATAGAATCAGAACGTAAGTCCACTCTGACAGGAATGTATTCTTTCGTTTGAGAATTGTTGAATGTCGGTCTACCGATTATAGTGCCTGTTATTTCTATTTGTTTTCCTTCGTAGCGACCGCACTCATCACACGAATGACTTGTGTAATATTCGTGCGTATTATGATACCCAAAGAGCAAACAAAGAGTCAAAATTGAAATTCCAAATAGGGTGGAGCGGTCAGTATAAAAGAAGTATATCGATAATATTATTAGGCTTAGGTTTGCATATAAAAGATCATAGCCGCTCTCAAAAAAACCAGAAAGTAGAATGCCTGTAATATAAGAAAGGACGACTCTAAAGAAGGGAGTCTTTCTTGACAATATTTTCATTTTAACGCATAGTTGTTCGGCGTTGATCTAAGATCTAATGCTGAATTGTAAAGTTATCTAATCGATTATGCCACAAAAAATGGCTTAATCATTGTTCTACATAAATTTACAAATAATTTTTACAAGTGATTAAAGGAATTTGTTTGGCATTATTTTCCTTTATATTTAAGTAGAATATTCTGAAAAAACATGAGAATCTTAGGCTATATCGCTTTATTACTGTGGTTTGCACTTGCATACAAGTATTATATTGACCACAAAGCAGGATGTTCTAAGGCAGCTACGTTAGCTTCTTCATCTCAGAAAGCATGTCCCGTTTGTTTCGAATGGGGAAGCCCAAATCCACAATTATGTAACAATTGGGAAGCATTTAGAGATTCTACAATAAATGATTTAAACAGCGAAGAGTATTTACTCATCAATACATCGTACAATCCTCTAGAATCTAAAGACGCCGAACTTGGACGGAATAGAGCTATATCCATAAGAGCCTTATTTAATGGTTATTTAGCTGAAGAACGAATCAAAATTCATATTAGTAAGAATCAAGTTCCTGAACATGCCGATTGTCAAGTTAAATCAAGATTAGAATCAGCATCAGAAAGTGAGAACTTAAAGCAAGAAAATGATTCAGCAACTCTTCATTTGGGAAATATGTCTGTTTCAGCAAACCCAGAAGTCAGAGGCTATCTTGATGATATGGCCAAAAGAGTAAAAAAGTCAGGAGAAAAAGTGAGGATCGTGGGTCATACCGACTCAGATGGATCTGAGGTATCTAATATTAAGTTGGGCTTTAACCAAGCAGAAGAAGTGAAGAGTTATTTAATCTCCCTAGGTGTCGCGAAGGAAAATCTAATCACGATATCTAAAGGTGAAAATAATCCATTAGAAGGAAACACTAATTCTACAGAAGAAGAAAAAGCCGCGAATCGGCGAATTGAAATCATTATATCTAATTCATAATCATTCTTACCATGTATTTCATTTTTACTTTTTGTGATTGTTCCCCTTGGATTCCATGGCTACTACCATTTATATTAGGTTGGTTTTTTGGTGTAAGAATGATCGGTAATTATCGGTCTAAAATCCAAGAGCTTGAGTCAGCTAAGATGAAAGATTCTAATAGATTAACCGAATTAGAAAGAGATATCAAACTCTGTCAATCAAAACTGGAATCCAAAAATGAGAGCTTAAAGAAAGCAAGACAGCGTGTGACAGAAGTAGAAGCTGAGTTAGCTTTGACAAAAGGAAGCCTCTACGAAATAGAAGAACAATCCATTTCTTCAAAACCTAAACAATCCCAACCAACGAAATCAATTGGACATAAAGCTGCTGCTGCAGTCGCTACTTCCACAGCATGGCTAACAAATGAAGATATAGCAAGCAAAGACCTAACCGAAAATACTACAGAATTCACCAAAACAGAACAACCAATCCCTACTGAATTAACGAAAACAGAACAACCAATCCATGCAGAATCAAAGGGATTCACAAATCAAGAACTTGAAAGCAATATTCCTGAAAATGATAGATTCACAGAGACCTCCACTATTTCGGAATCAAAAAATCCTAATAATCTATTCATTGACTCAAAAGCATTGAATAGCGAGATCGAAATTGATTCTGAGAAGATAGAGCAAAGAATAACTCATGAACAAAGTTTCGATACTTATGATGGATTACACACAGATGATTTAACAGAAACTAAATCTGAAGATGGAAAAAGTGAAACGCTGACTACTGAAGAAGGATTAGACAATGATGTATCAAGACCTGACTATCTAAGTGAAAGCACTAGTGATTTATCAGCCATTCAGGAATCAGAAACAAACACAATGGGCACACCATCTGACGTAGAAGCTGTAGATGTCTCTCCTATAATAAATGATGATGTCGTCACTGACCAATTTTCGAATGATGATATAGCTAGAAATGAAGACTTTAATTTAAGTGGTAAGAATGAGCCAACTGATGTAACAGAAAATTCAACTGATGTAACGAACTCAAGTGTACAAGATGCTAGTGTAAGTGATATGACTTCAGATAATGAATCAACATCACTTGATCATAAGACATTGAAAGCATCAGAGAAGGCTGTTATATCAACGACAGCAGCAGCAGTTGGCCTGAGTCGTTTTACGGATAAGAAAGAAGATAGTACACCAAGTAAAACAGTCCAAGAATCGCAGGATAAAGAAACAATCGAGAGTGTTTCACCCTTAAACGAAAAGTTAAGTCTGGCTACGGCTAAATCGACAAAGAAAAAATATATAAATATAGATTCTGGTTTCAAACAGCCTACTACCGGCCGATTTAAAAATGTTAATGAAAATGATTTGTCAGCTATCGAAGGTATTGGACCTAAAACGGCTGAATTACTAAAAAAGGAAGGAATTAATAGTTGGTCCGAGTTAGCGACAAAAACTCCATTTGAAATAAAAGAATTATTGGCTACTTCTGGTAGTCGATTCAGTCATATTGATCCTTCATCATGGCCAAGGCAGTCAAAACTTGCATCTGGAAATCACTGGACGAGACTTGAAAAATTGCAAAATGACATGGATGGTGGAAAAATCTTAAAATCCACTTCCAAAGCAAAGAGTAGTAAAGCTAATTCAAAAACAATAAAGTCTAAGACTGCTAAGTCTGCAACAGAACGATCTAAGGGACAGCTTGGAGTGAAAACAAAAGCAAAGACCACTTCATCTATTGCAAAGAAAGGAGTTAAAACAAAGACAAAGACAGCTACATCAAAGACAAAGACGTCTAAGCCAAAGCCGTCTTCGAAAGCGAAAGTAGATAGTGTATTAAAGAAAAGTAAATCTAAAATTGCACCAAAAAAGTCAGCCAAGTCTGCGTCAAAACAAAAAAAGACCTCTCGTAAAATTAAGTCTCAACTGACAGCTAGTGATTCCAGTGCACAAGATCAAATCAAGGGCTCAAAGAAATTAGCAAAAAAAATAGGTAAAACAAAAAAGGAGCAAACTAAATCTAAGCTGAAGACAACAACAAAAAAAACATCAAACAAAAAGAAAGCTTCAAGCAAGAAAAAAACGTCTAAATCAAAGTCTTCAAAAATATCAGTAGGTCGAGCTATCAAAACAAGTAACCTTCAAATAATAGAAGGTATCGGTCCCAAAATGAATGAACTTTTAACAAAAGAAGGAATCTCATCTTGGTCTAAACTTTCGACATACTCACCAGCGCAGTTGAGAACTAAGTTGGAAAAACATGGTGATAGATATAGAATTATTGATGTAAAGTCTTGGCCAAAGCAAGCGTCATATGCTGCTAAAAATCAATGGAAAAAACTAATACAATATCAGAAAAAGGATGGTTCTGATTCAAAAGCTGAAAAGATCTTGAAGAAGGCAGGTGTCTTTGATCGATATAAAAAGAATGATCTTAAGGTGATAGAAGGCATAGGCCCTAAGATAGAGGAGCTTCTCCAAAATGCAGGTATAAAAACCTGGTCAGCCTTATCAAAAGCATCAAAAACAAAGCTATCTAAAATCTTGAATAAGGCTGGTAAGCGATACGGATTAGCTGATCCATCCACTTGGCCTAAGCAAGCTAATCTAGCCGCTGCAGGCAAGTTTGATAAACTAGAAGCATTACAGAAAAAAATATAATCTGGTAGCTGAGCTTATACTATCTTCAATATAGTGTTAAAGAGATTTATAATAAATTCATGATTCACGGATTCTCAAGACCTTGCCATCGTCTCTATATATTATAAATCCTGTACCAGAAGGAGTCTATATCATGTCTTCAACATGATGAATAAGGTTTATATTATATTCATGATTGGTATTCTCAAGACCTTGCCATTGTCTCTATATATTATAAATCCTGTACCAGAAGGAGTCTATATCATGTCTTCAACATGATGAATAAGGTTTATATTATATCCATGATTGGTATTTTCAAATTCTTGCCATCGTCTCTATATTGTATAAATCCTGTGCCAGAAGGAGTTTACAAATTGTCTTCAACATTGATATATAAGATATCCATGAATCGCACAAGCACTGAGCCCACCATATAACAAGTGATCAACAAAATCTCGAAAATCCCATATTCTTATTAAA
>Ga0209828_1001631_pt1 | contig 20008 bp, 15 predicted proteins | sample MaitaG_FD_187429 | JGI IMG/M metagenome (GOLD analysis project Ga0209828, IMG submission 187429) | Marine algal microbial communities from Maine, USA - Maine_Asex2 metaG (SPAdes) (version 2) | ecosystem: Host-associated > Algae > Red algae > Unclassified | place: Maine, USA | collected 2015-01-05 | reverse complement strand
AAATATACCGAGTACCTCTTTGTGTAAATTCTGTTTTCTTTTCAAAAACTCCCCAGTCGTATTAGGTTAGGGGAGTCTTTACGTCCAATAAATATTCATTACCAGACGTCGTTGCGTATGAGCAGCGGCTCACTAAGCGCCTACCAACAGCGCTGATGTATCGCTTATTTACCAACCAGTGTGATCTTTAACGCCTTGACCAAGCTGCGCTGGAGAACGAACAGTGTAAACACCCGCCGCTTCTAGTGCTGCAAACTTATCGTCAGCCGTACCTTTACCACCAGCGATGATCGCGCCCGCATGACCCATACGCTTACCAGCCGGTGCAGTGACACCCGCAATATAAGCAATAACCGGCTTAGTGACGTTGCTCTTAATGAATTCAGCGGCTTCTTCTTCGGCTGAACCACCAATCTCACCCACCATTAGTATGGCTTCAGTTTTAGGGTCAGCTTCAAACAAAGTCAGAGCATCAATGAAGTTTGTTCCCGGAATAGGGTCACCACCGATTCCGATACAAGTGCTTTGACCGAAACCAAGGTCAGAGGTTTGCTTCACACACTCATACGTCAACGTACCTGAGCGAGAAACAACACCCACACGACCAGGATTGTGCATCGCGCCAGGCATGATGCCGATCTTGCACTCGTCTGGAGTGATGATGCCTGGGCAGTTTGGGCCGATTAAACGAACACCTAAGCTATCAACAATGTACTTAGCATCCAGCATGTCTAGCGCTGGAATTCCTTCAGTAATACAAACCACTAGCTCAACGCCTGACTCAGCCGCCTCGATAATTGAATCTTTACAGAAAGCAGCCGGTACATAGATAACACTAGCGTGAGCACCAGTCTGCTCAACCGCTTCACGGACAGTGTTGAATACAGGAAGGTCTAAATGAGTCGTTCCACCTTTACCCGGAGTAACACCACCAACCATCTTCGTTCCGTATTCGATCGCTTGTTGTGAGTGGAAAGTACCTTGCTTACCAGTGAAGCCCTGGCAGATAACTTTAGTCTCTTTATTAACTAAAACACTCATGACTTTTCTCCTACCGCAGCAACAATCGCATTTGCAGCTTCTGTTAGATCGTTCTTACTAATTAGATCAAGGCCACTCGCTTCTAGTAGCGCAGCACCTTCGTCAGCACGGTTACCTTGTAAACGCACCACTAAAGGCACTTTAATGTTTACTTCTTTAACCGCTGCGATAACACCTTCAGCAATCAAATCACAACGCACGATTCCACCAAAGATATTAACCAAAATACCTTCAACTTTATCATCAGATAAAATGATCTTCAGTGCTTCAGCAACACGCTCAGCAGTAGCCGTACCACCAACGTCTAGGAAGTTAGCAGGGTCGCCACCTTGTAGCTTGATGATGTCCATCGTCGCCATAGCAAGACCAGCACCGTTAACCATGCAGCCGATGTTGCCATCTAGTGCAACGTAGTTAAGTTCCCACTCTTCAGCGCGGTTTTCACGCTCGTCTTCTTGAGACGCATCACGCATCGCAACCAGCTCAGGGTGACGATATAACGCACTACCATCAACACTGACTTTCCCGTCTAAGCAAAGTAAGTCGCCATCTTTAGTCGTTACTAAAGGGTTGACCTCAACCATCGCTAGGTCTTTCTCTTTAAACATTTTAGCAAAGCCGGTTAGTAGCTTAGTAAATTGTTTGATCTGTTTGCCTTCAAGGCCTAGCGAGAACGCAATGTCGCGACACTGGTAAGGCATAAGGCCTGCAACAGGGTCAATTGCAGCGGTTAGGATCTTCTCAGGAGTCGCTTCAGCAACTTCTTCGATGTCCATACCACCTTCAGTAGACGCCATGATCATGATGCGACGTGAAGAACGGTCAAGTACTGCACTTAAGTACAATTCGCGGTCGATCTCACAAGTTTCTTCAACGTAAATCGTGTTGATTGGCTGGCCTTTAGCATCCGTTTGGAATGTCACAAGGTTAGTGCCAAGCAAGCTTTTAGCGAATTCCGCTGCTTCATCGGCAGTGTCAAATAGCTTTACGCCACCTGCTTTACCACGGCCACCTGCGTGAACCTGTGCTTTAACTACTTTTTTTGCAGTAGTCACTTTCTCAGCAGCAGCTTTTACTTCAGCCGGAGTCTTTCCGATATAACCAACAGAGGTTGGAATGCCGTACTCGCGGAACAGCGCTTTAGCTTGGTACTCATGTAAATTCATTCAGTTTTTCCTTTTCGAAAATCTTTATAATTGCCGGTTACTTGCGACGACGATTAACGCCGTGGATAGTCCGTCCATCAACAGCAAACGCTGCCTCGTGGACACACTCAGAAAGTGATGGATGAGCAAATACGGTACGTGCCAGATCTTCAGCGGTGTTCTGACTTTCGATCGCAATCACTCCTTGACCCACTAGTTCAGAGGCAAACGGCCCAACAAAGTGCATCCCTAAAATACGGTCAGTCTTTTCATCCGCAAGGATCTTAACCATACCGCTGGCTTGTTCCATAGCTTTTGCACGGCCATTAGCAGCAAACGAGAAGGTACCCGATTTGTATGCAATGCCTGCTTCTTTGAGCTGCTCTTCGGTTTGACCCGTCCAAGCAATCTCAGGGCTGGTGTAGATGACCCAAGGAATCGCATCGTAGTGCATTTTGCTGTTCTGACCGGCAATACGCTCAGCGGTAATAATGCCTTCATCTTCCGCTTTATGTGCAAGCATCGGGCCACGAACTACGTCACCAATCGCATAAACGCCGGGAATGTTTGTTTCAAGATAATCGTTAACGTCTACACGTCCGCGATCATCCATCTTCAAACCAACCGCATCATCAACGATGTTGTCCGTGTTAGGACGACGGCCAACCGAAACAATCAAACGGTCAACAGTAACGCTTTGCTCGCCATCTTTATCGGTATACTCAAGCGTTAGCTCGTCGTCACCAATAATGGTATTGCTTAAACGAGCGCCCATTTTGATGTCGAGACCTTGCTTTTTAAAGTCTTTGTGCGCGTGCTTAGCAATCTGCTGATCAACGCCACCTAAGAAAACATCCATCGCTTCAAGCACAACCACTTCAGCGCCTAGGCGACGCCAAACGCTGCCCATTTCTAAACCAATGACTCCGGCACCGATTACGCCTAAACGCTTGGGAACGGTTTCCCAATCTAAAGCACCGACATTATCAACGATGCGCTCGTCAGTCAGTGGAGCAGAAGGGATGTTTATTGGGTTAGAGCCGGTTGCAATAATGACGTTCTTAGCACCATAAACCGTGTCTTTCCCTTCAGTATCTGTAACAGAGACTTGCTTATCAGCGAGTAATTTACCGTGACCTTGTAGCCAATCAATCTTGTTCGCTTGGAACAGCTGCGCAATACCGCTAGTAAGATCATTAACGATCTTATCTTTACGAGCGATCATCTTTTTGGTATCCATAAAGACACCACCCACGGTGATACCGTGAGCGTCTAGATGGCTAGTAGCTTCTTCATATTTCTCAGAGCTTTCAAGCAATGCTTTAGAAGGAATACAGCCCACATTCAAGCAAGTACCACCCAAAGCAGGCTCGCCCTGTTTGTTAATCCACTTCTCAACACAAGCTGTTTTCAAGCCCAGTTGAGCTGCACGGATGGCCGCGACGTAACCGCCGGGACCACCACCAATAACAATTACATCATAGTTATCTGACATTTCGACTAAACCTCTAACAGGATGCGGTGAGGATCTTCAACTAACTCTTTGATGGTCTTGAGGAATAGCACAGCGCCTTTACCGTCAATGATTCTATGATCATAAGACAGCGCTAGATACATCATTGGGCGAATCACCATCTCATCGTTTTCGACAACCACACGTTTAACAATGTTGTGCATACCTAAGATTGCACTTTGTGGCGGGTTGAGTATTGGAGTTGATAGTAGAGAACCAAACACACCACCATTGGTGATTGTGAATGTTCCACCCGTAAGGTCAGACATCTCTAACTTGTTGTCTTTCGCTTTGCCAGCATAGTCAGCAATCGTTGACTCAACGCCAGCCATCGACATTTTTTCAGTGTTGCGTAACACTGGAACCACTAGGCCTCGTGGTGCAGAAACGGCGATACCGATATCACAGTAGCTGTGATAGACGATGTCATCACCATCGATAGATGCATTCACTTCGGGGAAGCGCTGTAGGGCAATGCTTGAAGCTTTTACAAATAAAGACATGAAGCCAAGACGCGCATTATGGGTCTTTTCAAATTGCTCTTTATATTGGCTGCGCATTTCCATTAGTGGCTGCATATTCACTTCATTGAAAGTCGTTAGCATGGCTGTGGTTTGCGTCGCTTCGTGTAGACGCTCAGCAATACGCTTACGTAGACGTGTCATTGGGACACGCTCTTCGATACGCTCGCCAACTGGAGCAGCGCTTGCTGCTGAGCCAGATGCTGCAACGTCTTCTTTCAAGATGCGGCCATTTTTGCCACTACCAGCAACATCGCCAGCTGTTAAGCCTTTGTCATCCAATGCTTTGCGTACCGCAGGACTAGTTTGTCCGCCCGTTTGAGTCGTAGCAACAGCTGTGGCTGCAGGAGCGGCCGCGGCAGGTGCTGTTTCAGCGGCAGGAGCCGCAGCAGGTGCGTCGGCAACTGCACCTTCTTTAATCGTACCCAGTAGCTGGTCGCTAACAACTGTAGAGTCTTCGCCTTCGACGATTGACTCGATAACACCACTGACAGGCGCTGGAACTTCCAATACAACCTTGTCGGTTTCAATTTCGATGATTGGCTCGTCTTGCTGAACCGAATCTCCCGCTTTTTTAAACCATTTGACGACTAGCGCGTCGGCAACTGATTCCGGTAACTGTGGCGTTTTGATCTCAATACTCATTACAGGTATTGCTCCTTAAAGGTGAAGGGTGATGTCAATGTAAAATCTTAGGATCGTGAAGGTGCTGTCTAGCGATATGCTATGAAACATGCTTTTCCCCAAACCCAAAGAATGTCATCTATAAAGCGAGGTGACATATTATACGCATTCGAATGTGAGCAGACTCACATTGATAACCAATAGTTTGTATCAAGCGCATTTATGATTGTAGCGGCGTCGTTACTAAATGTAATTTTCACTATTGTTGTATGCTCGAAAGCTGCCAAAGATTACCATAGCTACCCACTTTGTGATAGCTTTTGCACAATCAGCGAATGACCATTTGAGCTGCCTTTCAATAAAACTTAATGTGAGGTTTAGGTGACGCCAGAACAAAACCAACTATCTGATATCGAAGCGATAGCCAGCACCATACTTGAAGCCTTCAATAAGCATTATCGAATCTTTTTAGGGATCACTCAGGAAGCACGCGGGCGGTTTATTTCTCAGGACTGGGATGCCGATACCGAAGCGTCGCGGGAACGTATTCATCTTTACTCATTGCGAGTTGGCGAAGCCGTTAGAACTTTAGGTGAGTCGTTCAACCTCGAAACGATTGATAAGGCGGTATGGAAAAGTGTCAAGCTCACTTATGTAAATATGCTCTATGAGCATCGACAACCAGAACTAGCCGAAACCTTCTATAACTCAGTGTTTACCTTGTCATTTTCTCGGCGCTACTACAATAACGATAATATTTTTGTGCGCCCCGCATTGTCCACCAAGTACCTGACTGGGGATGATCCCATCTATCGAAGCTACTATCCTTCGGGAGAAAATATTGCTGCCACAGTCAATGAAATCTTAAATAGCTTCAATATAGGCCTACCGTTTGTTGATCAAGCGAGAGATGCAAAGTGTTTAACTGAGCAAGTACAATACATACTCAAGACAACCCGCGAATATTTGGATGCCTTTCAAATTCAGGTTTTGACGCCACTCATGTATCGCAATAAAGCTGCCTATATAATAGGTCGGGTACTTAACGATACAACGTACCATCCGTTTGCGATTCCCATTTTGCACGATGAGGGTGGTGGGATTTACGCTGATGCACTATTAACTGAAGATCGTGATATCACTAATCTCTTCAGCTTTGCTCGTGCCTATTTCATGGTAGACACCGATACGCCCTCTGCGGTAGTCAATTTTCTTCATCAGATGATGCCATACAAAACCCCTGCCGACCTCTACACTTCGATAGGCTTGGGAAAACAGGGGAAAACAGAATTTTATCGCGATTTTTTGGATCATCTAAAGCATTCAAGTGATCAGTTGGTCGTTACCAAGGGAACGCTTGGCATGGTGATGACGGTATTTACGCTGCCGTCTTACCCCTTTGTGTTTAAAGTCATCAACGATAAATTTGCACCGCCAAAAACTGTCACTCATCGTCTTGTAAAAGAAAAATATCAGCTGGTTAAAATGCATGACAGGGTTGGAAGGCTGGCCGATACGTTGGAGTTCTCTCATGTTGCTTTGCCACTAGAGCGTTTTTCAGAGGAGCTGCTGGCCAATATTAAAGAACGTATTCCTTCGAGCATAAAAATCGAAGGCGAAAGCCTGATTATTCAGCACTTATATATAGAGAGGCGCTTGGAGCCATTGAATCTTTATGTGGATGATGCCAATGAAGAGCAATTGGAGGATGCCATAATTGAGTATGGTAATGCCATCAAGGAATTGGCGATTGCGAATGTTTTTCCAGGTGATCTATTGCTGAAGAACTTCGGTGTTACCAATCATCGTCGAGTCATTTTTTACGACTATGATGAAATTGAATTAATGGAAGACTGTAATTTCCGCCACATTCCAAAACCGCAAAACATGCAGCAGATGATGGCTTCTGAGCCGTGGTACTCAATTGAGAGAACGGATGTGTTTCCAGAGGAGTTTTTGACTTTCGTTTCATCTCGACCCGATAGGCGTGCTTTGTTTAAAAAGCATCACGGTGACTTGCTCGATGTTGAGTACTGGAAAACCACTCAGGAGCGGATTCGGCAGGGCAAATACGCCGATGTTTTTCCTTATGCTCAGGAGATCCGCTTTAAAAATATTTATAGTGATGTTTAAAAATAGGATACGTTCATTCAGGTTCTAAACGGTGTTTAATCTTCATGAAAGTGCTATCATCCCCACCGAAAAATACCCATAAATAAGTATCAATATATCATGGCGACTACACAGCAAAGTTTATTCGAAAAAATGCAGCTCGATTCAATGCTAGATGGCAATAGTGCAATTTACATTGAGTCGATGTATGAATCTTACCTTGAAGATCCCGATTCAGTATCCACTGATTGGCGACGCTATTTCGATGACTTGCCTGAGCAGCCAAGTGTTAATGGCAATGGGGAACCGAGTCATTCTAAAGTACGAGAGCAGTTTCGTAATCTAGGCTTTAGAGCGCAGGCGGCTGCACCGCAAAGCGAAGATGCTGAGCACAGAGAAAAACAAGTAAAAGTGCTGCAACTGATTAATGCTTATCGCTTTAATGGCCATGTGAAAGCTGATACGAATCCACTAGCAGGGGGAATTCGAGAAGAGGTACCTGAACTGACCTTAGCCTTTCATTCGTTGACTGAAGCCGATCTTGACACCGTTTTCAGTAGCGGTTCAATGGCTGAGCTGGGTGATGCCAAGTTAAGAGATATTATTAAGCAGTTAGAAGGCGTCTACTGCGACACCACTGGCTCTCAGTACATGTATATTTCTAGTACTGAGGAAAAGCGTTGGATACAAAAGCGTTTGTCTCATTACTTCCGTCACCCTCCATTTGATGCTGACAGTAGCAAATATTTGCTGAAGCAGTTGATTGCTGCTGACACGCTAGAGCGTTACTTACATTCTAAATATGTCGGACAAAAACGCTTTTCATTAGAAGGTGGTGACAGCCTTATTCCATTATTGGATGAGCTGATTCAGCACACTGGTGAGTTAGGTACACGCGAAGTTGTTATTGGTATGGCGCACCGTGGTCGTTTGAATGTATTGATCAATATCATGGGTAAATCACCTGCGATGTTATTCAACGAATTTGCCGGTAGCGTCGATAATGGTGGTCGTTCTGGTGATGTGAAATACCACATGGGTTATTCATCGGACATGCAGACACCGGGTGGCCCAGTACATTTGGCGATGGCGTTTAACCCGTCACATCTTGAGATTGTTGGTCCGGTTGTGGTGGGTGCTTCACGTGCTCGCCAAGATCGTCGCGAAGAAACACAAGCACGTCGTGCTGTACTGCCCATTGTTATCCATGGTGATGCTGCATTAGCAGGTCAGGGCGTTAACATGGAATTGTTGAATATGTCGGCGACACGCGGCTATAAAACATCCGGTACTATCCATATCGTTATTAACAATCAAATCGGTTTTACTACCAGCGCGATTAGTGATGCTCGATCTACAGAGTACTGTACTGACTTAGCTAAGATGGTGAACTCACCTGTATTTCATGTGAATTCGGATGACCCTGAAGCAGTGATTAATATCACGCGTATGGCGGTTGATTACCGTTTAAAATTCAAAAAAGATGTGTTCATTGACTTGGTGTGTTACCGCCGTCATGGGCACAACGAGGCAGATGAGCCATCGGCCACGCAGCCGATTATGTATAAGAAAATTAAGAGCTTATCGCGTACTCAAGAACTCTATGCGAATGAGCTGATTGAAAAAGGTGTGGTCACAAGAGCGGAAGTAGATGGTTATATTGCTGAGTATCGCAAAGCACTAGAAGATGGTCGCGAGACGGTACCGCATCTCATTCCACCAGGGCAGGTTCAGCAGGATTTCCCAATTGACTGGGATCGATTTAAGGGTACCTCTTGGGATGATGCCTGTGATACGACCATTACTGAAGAACAGTTTAAGACACTCGGCCTGAAGATTACAGAAGCCCCTGAAGGCTTTGCGATGAATGCTCGTGTGAATGCAATCAATAAAAAGCGCATTCAAATGGCCAATCTTGAAATCCCTACTGACTGGGGATTTGGTGAGAATCTGGCTTATGCGTCGATTGTTCAGGAAGGAAACCCGATCAGGTTGTCAGGTGAAGATTGCGGCCGTGGAACATTCTTCCATCGCCATGCAGTATTCCATGATCAAAATGACGGTGCCTTGCACACGCCACTAAGACATATTACTGATAATCCAAAAGATTTCGTCGTTATTGACTCACTACTGTCGGAAGAAGCGGTGCTAGCGTTTGAGTACGGTTATGCAACGACCGAAGCTGATAAATTAGTTATCTGGGAAGCGCAGTTCGGTGATTTTGCCAATGGTGCGCAAATGGTTATTGACCAGTTCATCAGTTCAGCACATCAAAAATGGGCGCTAAGCTGTGGCCTAGTTATGCTGTTACCACATGGCTATGAAGGCATGGGGCCTGAACATTCTTCTGCACGCTTGGAGCGCTTTATGCAGCTTTGCGCACAGGAGAATATGCAGGTTTGTATACCGAGTACGCCAGCGCAGATATTTCACATGTTGCGTCGTCAGATTAAACGTGAAGTGCGTATTCCTCTAATCGTAATGACACCGAAAAGCCTACTGAGACACGCGCAAGCGGTCAATGAAATGGCAGACTACACCGATCGTGGCTTCCAAAATGTCATCGATGAAATTGATGAGATGGACGCGTCGCTTGTTACAGAGCTTGTGTTGTGTAGTGGTAAGGTTTATTACGAGCTGCTAGATGCACGCCGTGAAAATGATATTAAGCATATTGCTATCGTTCGTTTGGAGCAGTTGTATCCATTCCCGAAAGCTGACTTGCAGGCAACCCTAGCTAAATATCCGAATGTTAAAGAGTACAAATGGTGTCAGGAAGAGCCGTTTAATCAGGGTGCATGGTTGAGTATTCAGCCGAATATTCGCGATGCTCTTGGCGAAACAGCCAAATTAAAGCCGTTTACACGTTTAGCAATGGCAGCACCAGCAGAGGGTAGCAACAAGGCGCATAAGATTGCCCAAGAAAAAATCATCGCCAACACGCTAGGACTTAAAACGGCCCAGGAAAGTGTCGTTTCTACTAAACTGGGTCAAATCTGATTTTTTGAATAGGGTTTACAAATAAACAATGATTGATAAACACGTAGATGTTTTGCTAGTGGGCGCTGGCGCGATGAGCAGTACCCTTGGGGCTTTGTTAAACGAGCTTGATCCTAAGCTGTCAATGCTGATGGTTGAGCGTTTGAATAAAGGGGCGCAAGAGAGTACCAGCGGTTGGAATAATGCGGGTACGGGCCATGCGGCATATTGCGAGCTGAACTACACCTCGGTTAATGCCGATGGCAGTATGGATACGGGTAAGCCTGAGTTTATCAATCCTGCGTTTGAGTTTAGCCTGCAATTTTGGTCGTATCTGGTTAATCAAGAAATCTTGCCAGAGCCTACACAGTTTATAAACACCACGCCGCACATGAGCTTTGTTTGGGGGGAAGGTAACGTCGACTTCCTGCGCAAACGCTACGAAGCGATGAGCGTGCACCATCTGTTTAAAGACATGGAATTCTCAGATGATCCTGAGGTGTTGCGTGAGTGGTTCCCACTAATCATGGAAGGCAGGGATCCAAATCAGAAGGTCGCTGCAACACGTGTTCGTTATGGTAGTGATGTCGACTTTGGGGTGGTTTCTCGCAGCATCGTGCGTAACCTTCGCAAAAAAGATAATTTCAACTTGTGGCTCAACAGTAACGTTGACGATCTTCATCAGCGTGAAGACGGCGAATGGCAAGTCAATATTCGCGATACTGAAACGGGCATGTTGAGATTGGTTCGTGCCAAGTTTGTATTCTTAGGTGCGGGTGGTGGCGCGTTACCGCTGCTGCAGAAATCGGGCATTCCTGAAGGGAAAGGCTATGGTGGCTTCCCGGTTAGTGGCCAGTGGCTGGTTTGCCACAAGCCTGAAATCGTTAATCGGCACCAAGCGAAGGTGTATGGAAAGGCACCGATTGGTGCGCCGCCTATGTCAGTTCCGCATTTGGATACGCGTGTTATTGGCGGTAAGAAAGCCTTATTATTTGGACCGTTTGCGGGTGCAACGACTAAGTTTTTGAAACAGGGATCAGTGTTTGATCTGATCAAATCAGTACAGCCTGATAACCTAATTCCGCTACTATCTGTTGCGCGCGACAATATGGATTTGACGCGTTACCTGATTAAAGAAGCCAAACAAACGTTTGAAAACCGCGTCGATACGCTACAGCTCTTCTACAAAGGTGCTAAGGCTGAAGACTGGGAATTATTGCATGCCGGACAGCGTGTGCAGATCATTAAGAAAAACAAAGAGAAGGGCGGCAAGCTAGAGTTTGGAACCGAAGTCGTGTCTTCTGCTGATGAGACTTTGGTTGCGTTGTTGGGTGCTTCGCCTGGCGCATCGACTGCGGTACAGACCATGGTCAAAATGATCGAGAAAAGCTTTGCTAAGCAGATGGCAGATGAAGATTGGAAGCCACGCTTGAAGGAGATGATCCCATCTTACGGTGAATCGCTAGATGGCAATGCTGAGCTGTTGCATCGGGTGCGTAAATTCACTTTGTCAACTTTGAAATTGGATGATAAATACGAGAGTTAGCAGTACTGAATGGACTTTATCGTTCGACGATAAAGTCCATCTTGAAGAAAGCGAGAAGTTTATTCCTCGTTTTCCTGAATAAACGCCTTAATCTTAGGCCCAATGGACTCACGGAAGCGACGGCCATTAAATATCCCATAATGCCCAACATCCGGTTGCTCATAGTGGTGCTTTTTGTTCTTAGGGATATTACTTAAGATGTCGTGAGCCGCCTTCGTTTGGCCTTTCCCTGTTATATCGTCGTTTTCGCCTTCAACGGTGAGCAGTGCCGTTTCAGTAACGGCCTTGGGATTTACCTTCTTCTTTTCGAACTGTATTTCTCCGGTCGCTAGGCGATGATCAATAAAAACTTTACGAATGGTCTCTAAATAGAACTCAGCAGGTAAGTCCATTACCGCTAAGTATTCATCGTAAAATGTACGATGTGCTTCTGCGCTATCGCCATCACCTTTGACCAGGTCAGTAAAGAATTTGTAATACTTTTTAGCATGGCTATCAGGGTTCATACTCAAGAAACCAGAGAGTTGAATGAAGCCCGGGTACACGCGTTGACCGGCACCAGCAAAATCTTTAGGCACGGTCATAATGACTTTGTCTTCGAACCACTTAAGATCTTTTCCAGCGGCAAAATCATTAACGTCGGTTGGGCTTAAACGGGTATCGATAGGGCCGCCCATCACGGTGAGTGTTTTTGGGCTATTTGGGTTGTTACGTTCAGCCATCACTGAGGTCGCGACAATCGCAGGGACACTCGGTTGACACACTGCAACAACATGAGTGTTTGGTCCCATCTGTTCTAAGAACTCGATGAGGTATCGCACGTAATCATTAAACGTAAAGCCGCCTTGCTCTAAAGGCACTTCCCGCGCGTTTTTCCAGTCGGTAATGTACACTTCATGGTCAGGTATAAAATGCTCTACGGTGCCTCTTAACAAGGTTGCATAGTGACCAGACATCGGCGCAATAAGCAAAATTTTAGGGTGGTTGTGCTCGCCTTCACGTTTGAAGTGCAGCAGGTCACAATAGGCCAATGAATGGGTCACTTGTTCCGTTATCTTGGTTTTTTTACCATCGATTTGTGTAAAAGGAAGGTCAAATTCAGGCTTTTCATAATTATTAGTAAAACGTTCTATCATCTCCAACCGAGCAATAGTCGGGCGAATAAAATAGTCTGTGTTAAAGGGCAATAATGAGGTCATTGATAGCTGTGATTTCCAAGCTTGCGCCCAGAAGTTTAACGGTTTAACAGACTGATTAAATTGGTGATGAAGTTTATATAACATAATGAAGCTAGCCCTAGGAGTGACGGTTCAATAAAATTGAATTTTGTGCAGTGCACCATTCTATCCTTGATTGTAGCTGAATAGCAAGTATCCCTGATGGTTATACCGATGCTAAGTATTTGTTAAACAATAAATAAGCTCTTCGTTTAATCTTTTTTAACGATTGAAAAGGCAATGCTAAATGAAAAAAATCGCCCCTCTAGCGGTAGCCTTAGCGCGGGTGCCGTTTGAAAAACAACCAGATTATTTCTGACACGTTCGGCCCGCGCGGCTCACTAAATTTGCCTTCATTGCCACCAATCCAGCCGTGTTTCAGCTCGTCGACCAGCAAGGTTTCAACGGGTGTTGGCCCTTTGCCTCTAGGAAATTGACGGTACTGCCACTCAATTTCTTGGGTCTTTCCTACGACTGGGGCGGGGCGTTCTTTTTTAGCACGCTTTAGTGCTAACCAGCTATCACGCAAATTCATAGCCGCTTGAAATTCCACTGTTTTGTCATTGTGCGATTGCACGATAAGCAGTGGAGCCAACTTGCCTTTTCCGGCCAGCTGCTTTTTCACCTTGGCAACTGTCTTTTTCAAGGAATGGTATCTGATTGAAATGAAGGCATTAACGCGGACTGCCCGCACCGACTCGCCATAAGCCAAGCCTGCAACACTAGCGCCTGAAGCAAACAGCTTTCCGTGAGCTACCAATGCAGCGACAGACATGCCAGCGCCGGAAGACAATCCCGCGATATGTATGCGCGCGTTGTCCACCGTAAAATCTTGCTGCACTTGCTCGATAATGCTGCGCAAGTCCTCAACTTCTCCGCTGCCTGAGCGAATATGATCACGAAGCCACCAGCCCCAGCAGTTTTGATTGCGAACATCCAAGTAGCGCGTCACAAAAGGATAAACCACAATGAATCGCTCACGATCAGCAATTTGCTCAAAGCCCGTATCGGCTCTTATATCGTGGTGCGTTTGCCTACAACCATGCAGAACCATTACTAGTGGCAAGGCTTCATCTACGCTATAGCCAGTAGGGGTGTAAACAATATACTCACGGGACAGCGAGAGAGTATATGATCCCGCAGGGATTGTTCGTTCATAACTATTGCCTGATGGTGAATAGTTAGGATTTGAGCGACGGGTCGCGGCCTGCAGTAACGCCTCATCTAAAGGCGTAAAGACTTGCGCTGAGTCAGCCTCAGTCTCCCCATTCGCTGGGGATGCGGTAGAGCGTGATTCAAAATCCTGAGAGCGAGAAGTTTTATTGCGCTGAACCGCGCCAAAAAATCTCTGAATACGAGTGCTGAAAGTTTTATAGTAATTATTCATTGTTGGATTAGTAACCGCAGCAGTCTTGAAAACATTAATCGGATTATGTTCATGGTTAAGTGGACTCCAGCACGCCTAAAAGTTCACCGGTATGAGGTTCTTATGAGATGAATAATGATACTTTTTATTAACGCTTATTTAGCCACTGAGCAATGGCCGCTGGAATTATTTTTTGGCCTTTGCCGCTAACAAACGGGCCGATGTGACCACTGTTAAATGACAACTCTAAATAATCCTCGCTGCTAATTAACTCCCCTATTGCTTTTGCTGAGGCAGGTGGAACTAAATTATCCTGCTCAGCATAAACATTAAATACCGGCATGTTAATTTGTTTCAGGTCAACAGCCTGCGTTCCAATAACCACTTGCCCCGTGATAAGTTTATTTTGCTGGACAATGTCTTTTAGAAATTGGCGAAAGGCTTCACCGGCTTGATCTGGACTGTCAAACAGCCATTTTTCTAATTGCATGAATTTTTTCAGTGCCGCTGTATCGTCCATAATGTCGACAAGGCATCGATACTTCTGAGCAATCTGGCGGTACGGTCTTAATGTCGTAAACATTCTTGAGATGACGTGACCGGGAATATTGCCGAGCGTGTCTACTAACTTGTCAGTATTAATGTTTTTAGCCCAATGACCGAGCATATTATCTGGTGTATGAAAATCTACGGGGGTGACAGTGGTGACAAGATTGCGTATTTTGGCTGGATAAAGCGCGCTGTAGCAAAGACTGAACGTGCCACCCTGACAGATACCAAGCATATTTAGCTGAGATGTATTGTGACGTTTGCAAACCTCGTCTACGCAAGCATCCAACGCGCCGTTTAGGTAGTCATCTAAAGAAGTGAAGCGATCGTTTGCATCTGGGTAGCCCCAGTCAATTAGGTAGACGTCCTGACCGGCATCAAGCAATCCCTGAACCAGTGATCGCCCCTTGCTAAAGTCGGCCAGATAAGGTCGATTTATTAAGGAATAGACGATCAGTAGGGGGGTAGTGTTTTGTGTAACCGACTCATTTATTTTGTAATGTAAAAGACGAAGTTTGTCCCGCTCAAACACAATATCATGAGCAGTCACGCCAGAGGTTAATCCATCCATTGAGGCGAGATTGATGGCACCGTCGCTGAGCTTGTTTTGCATTTCAAGAAGCTCAGCAGCAATGGCTTCAGGGGTGATTTCAAAGAACGCCATTGCGTATTACCTCAGGTCCGCTGCTCCCATCGTGCCTAAGACTTACCTTGAAGTTGTGCTGCCTGACTTATCCAGCCATCGCGCAGTACGCGACCTTGCAACTCAAGTCTAGTGTCTAGATCAACCGCTTCTTCGGGTGATACTGCCGCAAGCTGTTTAAAGGTTTTAATGCCTGCTAGCGCTAGTCTCTCTTGTAACCTTGGGCCAATCCCTTTCACTTTTGTTAAGTCATCGGGCTTAGTAACGGCTGCTGGCTTAGGTGTTTTTTTAGCTTTTGCTGGCTTAATAGCAGCTGTTGGCTTGGATGCCTTTTTAGCCTTAGCTGGTTTAGAAACTTTCTTAGCTGTGGGCTTTGTTACTGATTTTTCTGCTTCAAGCGCTTTGATGCGCTTACGCAGTGCTTCGTTATCACGCTTTTCCTGTTGAAGCGCTTTCAGCAAATCGTCCAGAGCTTGCTGCGTAGGCATATTAAACGAATTAAGCTGAGACCCGACCACAGAGTCCATTTCACTTTTAAAGGCTACAAAGGTATTAACCAAGTTGCTGTAAACGTCTTGGAACTGTTTGCTCATTGCAAATTTAGCATAGACTTCTTCGCTGACATCCACCCAAAGTTCATACAGCTCACGTAAGGATTTAATGCTGCCGCCGTCTTTTTCCATCTTTGCCATCCGCTCACGAAGGGCTTGCAAAGCGTCGAGGCCATGTGCTGAAAATGCAGCTTCATAAGCCTTCATTGACTCACGGTACTTCTCAGCTAATTCAGTCATTGACAATAAATTATTCTGCGGCCCCATTGTTGGCCAATTTATAAATCCTTGTTCCATGCCGGCTAGCCAGCTCTCCAAAGGATTGGTGCTGTTGTTATTGGTTTTAGTGAAGTCTTCTGCAAATTGCGCAAACGACTTGCTCATGTCCGTTGCCCGCTTCATCACATCATCCGCTTGATTAGGCATCTGTGGATTCATCATCGACCAATACTGCTCTTGAGTCTGCTTCCAGTTTTTTGTTATTACGTCAGACCAATCATCAAAGTTCATGTTTTATTCCAATAAAATATATTGTGTAGCGCAAGAATATCATGTAAATTTGTGCACTGCAACATGGGTGTAATTTTAAACAAGGAAGAGCGTAATATGAGTCAAGATATCGTAATTGTAGCGGCAACACGCACCGCTATTGGTGGATTTAGTGGAACGCTTGCGGGCGTATCAGCCGTTGAGTTAGGATCAACCGTTATTAAAAGTCTGATGGAAAAAACGGGACTGGCAAACGATCAAGTCGATGAAGTTATCCTTGGTCAAGTATTGACTGCGGGTAGCGGTCAAAACCCTGCGCGACAAAGTGTCATTGCAGCAGGCTTGTCACAGCAAACACCAGCGATGACGATTAACAAAGTTTGCGGCAGCGGTTTAAAAGCGGTTCATCTTGCGTTTCAGGCAGTCGCTTGTGGCGATGCAGAAATTGTAATCGCAGGTGGGCAAGAGAATATGAGCGCATCGGCTCATGTTGTACCAAATTCGCGTAACGGTCAGAAAATGGGCGACTGGAAGATGGTCGACACCATGGTTAAAGACGGCCTTTGGTGTGCGTTCAACAACTACCATATGGGCACGACTGCACAGAACATTGCAGATAAATATGAATTTAGCCGTGAGCAGCAAGACGAGTTTGCCGCTGCCTCACAGCAAAAAACAGAAGCCGCGCAAAAAGCCGGTAACTTCGACAACGAAATTTCACCAGTGACTATTCCACAGCGCAAAGGCGATCCTATCGTATTTGCAGCGGATGAATTCCCACGTCACGGTACGACGGCTGCATCACTAGGTAAGCTTCGTGCAGCGTTTAGTAAAGAAGGCACAGTAACCGCCGGTAATGCTTCAGGTATCAACGACGGCGCTGCTGCGGTAATGGTGATGAGTGCTGCTAAAGCGAAAGAGCTTGGTCTTAAGCCAATGGCACGAATCAAAGCCTTTGCAAGTGCAGGCGTTGATCCGGCAATCATGGGAACCGGCCCGATTCCAGCAACGAACAAATGTTTAGAAAAAGCAGGCTGGTCAGTCTCTGACCTTGATCTGGTTGAAGCGAATGAAGCTTTTGCTGCACAAGCATTATCAGTGAATAAGGATCTGGGTTTTGATCCTGCTAAAGTTAATGTCAGCGGTGGTGCGATTGCTCTGGGGCATCCGATTGGCGCTTCAGGTGCACGTGTTCTAGTCACCTTGCTGCATGGTATGGAGCGTACAGGTGCTGAAAAAGGGTTGGCTACTTTATGTATCGGTGGCGGGCAGGGTGTTGCGCTTGCTGTTGAGAAGGTCTAAGTACTTGATCGGCCAAGCTTGATTATCCTGTTAGCTCTTGGCGGCCAGTACCTATACTAAGTGAGATTTCGGCGCATTCTGTTATGGAATGTGTCGTTATTTACAAAAAATCCTAGGCAAATATAAAGATCGCAAGCACTAATAATTATTAGCGATACAATTCAAGTCTCTTAGGGTAAAGTAGCTCGAAATAACGATATCATCTGGACACAAATGTCATGTCAGAACAACGCCTGATAAAAAAATATCCAAACCGTCGACTGTATGATTCTCAGGAGAGCACTTACATCACAGTCGCAGAGGTACGTGAGTTTGTGGTCAACGAAATCTCGTTTAAAGTCATCGATAATAAGACCGGTGATGACATTACGCGGAGTATCTTGCTGCAAATCATTATGGAGCTAGAGGCTGACGATGAGCCATTGTTCAGTGTCGATGTGCTGTCGCAGTTTATTCGTAACTCTGGGGTCAAGTCTCAAGAAGGTTTTGTTTCTTATTTGGAGCAGGGCTTAGATTTATTTAAGACGCAGCAAACGGTTGCCAAAGAGCAAATGGCGACGGCGATCGGCACCAACCCTATGGAGAGCTGGCTTGAAATTGGTCAGAAAAATATGGAGATTTGGAGCGATATGCAGAAGGATCTTCTAAAGAAATAGTTCTGATCTTGCCGAGTTTATGATTGTTGCTGTATTCATTGCTGAGTATTTCAATGAATTTTTGTGCAGGTGCCGACGGTGACCCGACTGCTTTTGTAATGACGCCATATTTGCGTGCTGGGAAATACTCACCTAAATTTACCACGGCAAGCGTCTCACGGTCAGCCTCGCTAATACATACCTCACTGACAATTGAAACGCCCATTCCAAGGCTTACGTACTTCTTTACAACTTCCCAGCCTCCTGCTTCAAGAGCCACCTTGTAGCTGGCACCGTTCAATGCAAATACCATTTTCACAATACGCCAACTGTTGAACTGTATGGGTGGGTGAATCATCCCGTAGTCGCCAATATCGGCAAGGGTAATTTTGGACAGTTTAGTCAGCGGGTGATCCTTCGGCACAATAAGCACTGAAGGATAGGAGACAAAGGGGTCATATTGCAGATTGTCAGGCACATTTAAAATAGAGCCAACAGCCAAATCTGCTTCATCGGACAATACTAAATCGCGCCCTTCACGACCGGGTATATTGGCTAGCGAAAGCCGAATACCAGGATAGCGTTTAACAAATTTCTGTATAGGTTTTTGCAAGGTAGAGAGGATTATTGACTCTTCTGCAGCGATGGTCAATTCACCGCTACTTAGGTTGCCATGGTGCGCATTGAAGTTTTTCTTAATCCCATCAATGCCCTGAACCAATGGGCTGACCAAGTCATACAGTATCTCACCCTCTGTCGTCAGCTTTAGGCGCGGCCCACAACGTTCGAACAGTTTAACTTCCAGCGCTTCTTCTAATATCTTTATTTGTAAAGAGATAGTCGGCTGACTAGCGTAGAGAACCTCAGAAGCCTTACTCATGCTGCCTTCTTGCCGTGTGATGCAAAAAGCACGCAGCTCTTTTAATAAATTGCAGGTAGTTAAATGTTTCATATCATCGAGTACTTTTATGTTCTCTTCAGGCGCTTAGCTTTTGACGTGCCCCATCTAACTGTAGAAACTAAAAAAGCCTACCCCAGATAAACAATATTAGAATAGGCTTTCGTAGGCTTACCGCTAGCTAGCTATTGTTTCAGCTTGCTTTCTTAGCCGCAGCAACCGCTTTCTCAGTTATTTCAGTGCCTTTAGCAACGGCTTGCTCAACCATTTCAACTGACTTAGCAACGCCGTCTGTTACAGATTGCTTGTTAAGTTCCATTGCTTGCTTGTTGCTTTCAGCCATGTTCTTAGCGGACTCTTTAGCGATAACAGTCCACTCGTCACGAGCTTCAGTTAGTAGGTCAGCAGACTCTTTCATAGAAGCCTGTAGCTTTTCTGAATAAGCCTTAAATGTTTCCTGCTGCATTGCAAGCGCTTGCTGAGGGTCTTGAGTCTTAGATAGTGACTCAGCATTCTTAGAGCTGATCTCGATGCCGTAGTTGATGATTTCAGACTGCTTGGCAGTCAGCGTCTCAAACGTTTTCATGTTCAAGTCGCCAACGCGCTTTGCTGCATCTGCTGCGTTGTCATTGAACTGCTTCATTAAATCGATCATTGGGTTGCTCATGGTATAAATCCCTATTAAATATTGAAAATAATTCTTAATGCTGCGCTGCAACATTCAACGTAATCAAAGATAATAGAATCCAGAAAAAAGGTCAAGCATTAATTTGTTGCAGTGCACAATAAAACGAAAAAAACCGACTCAGACAGAGTCTGAAATCGGCTTTTAATTCAATCAAATAAATGGTGGCTTATTCGGTAACGTAAGTACCCG
>Ga0209828_1001629_pt1 | contig 20010 bp, 13 predicted proteins | sample MaitaG_FD_187429 | JGI IMG/M metagenome (GOLD analysis project Ga0209828, IMG submission 187429) | Marine algal microbial communities from Maine, USA - Maine_Asex2 metaG (SPAdes) (version 2) | ecosystem: Host-associated > Algae > Red algae > Unclassified | place: Maine, USA | collected 2015-01-05 | reverse complement strand
CATCGGAAACTAACTACCACGGCATGGCTTGCGCCGGCCTAATCAGTGCCAGACATAATCAGATTGGAATAAAAGGTATCGCCCCAAATTCTCCGATTATTGGCGCAAATATCTTCAAAGCTGGTACCAGCATAAGTGACATTGCATCACTATTCTATACCATCGCCAACCTTAATATAGCCGTTGTTAATAATTCTTGGGGGTTTATGTCTGGAGATGGAGAAGACCAAGTACTTAATCCGGTTTGTACCGAGAACCTTCATCCAGCCATTTCAGAGGCAATAAGCTATGCTGCAACCTCTGGGAGACTTGGTTTAGGCACAGTCATCGTATTTGCTTCTGGCAATTCCGATTCAGCAGATCCAAGCGATCACTGTATCACCTACCCTGCTAATCATCCTGATGTTATATCTGTGGGAGCTATCACTCCATTAGGTAATCGGGCTTTGTACAGCAGCATAGATGAAAATCTTGACTTTGTGGTACCGAGCAGTAATGCAGATGGCTCATTCGGTGTCGTTACACTTGATAAAATGGGTAGTAAGGGACTTAACTCTGAAAACTACAATTCTAATTTTGGCGGTACATCCGCAGCAGCTCCAATTGTAACGGGGATAGCAGCATTGCTATTGAGTGTCAACCCAAACTTATCACGTCTGGAAGTGCTGCAAATTTTAATCGATAATGCAGTTGATTTAGGAGATCCTGGTCAGGACGAATCCTTTGGTCACGGGCTACCAGATGCCTTCGCATCTGTTAATCGAGCCTTAGAATTAGCCGCTTGCCCCGATAATCTCTTCATGAGTGGAGAAGCATTTCTGAGCGAATACTCAGCTAAACTTTCCATTAAGTCCAGCCACACAATAAAATCAATGAATGTCGCTTATAAATCTGGTGACTATATTGAGCTGCAGCCAAATTTTGAAGTGATGCATGGCTCCACCTTTACGACCGTCTTAGAAACGTGTTATTGATATACAGTATTGAAAGTCAGTGATAAAAATTAAGATGCGATATGGTGAAGAAAGATAAATTATCTCCACCAAGCAGTTTTTTAATTATACCAGGGATACGGTGCCGAATTAAGACTCTTCTGATATATGAGGGCCACTTAAAAGCTTCTCAGAATTGACAATGAAATGGAATAGCTCGCTACTCGTATTTTAGTACGCATTGAAATCTATTGGGTAGGCTATTCGTGAGATTTGACAGCTATCAGCTGCCAGAGCTACGGCAGCAGTTGAACTGCCTCATCTATATGATTCATGAGCCACTTTGGTAGGCGGAATTAGCTATAATATTGAAAAAGATCATCAATGGTCGATGGCTTGATGCTTTTTAGGAGCCTAAGAAACAGAGAAATCAGTCAACTACAATATTTACTATAAATCTACCTTAAATCAAAAATTTACAGCCTGGAAGTCAGATTATTGGGTATGGCGTAGTGCTGCTCAAAGACGAATTTTATCCAAGTATTAGAAGCGAGATTCTTAATCCCTAGAAGATTCAGACTTCTAAGCTCATTCACACGTTACGAGACCAGCCGAATAAGCCTCCCTTACCGCGCTTCTCCCGATCAAAGAGCATCCAGCTGAAACCTAAATCAACACGCTGGTCAGCCAATGGAATTTGATGGATTGGTTTTAAGTCATGGTGCAGTGTTATCGGTCGCGGGTGCTTTACTGTGATTAAAATTGGTATTCGATATTCACCAAAGTGGCCTATCATCCTGGGCATGGTTTTAATGGGAATTTCAATGGCGGCACTGTTCAGATCAGAATATGCACTTTAGTTTTTAAGTGGCAGTTGCTTGATCGGTGGATTCTGGTTTACATTCATTCTATATTATCAACAATTGCAAGGACACTTTGATCCATTTGGTAGAATTGTGACAGTTGGAACCGTTGTGAATATGGATGGCTGGACAATAGGACCAGCAAATGCGACAGCCTTTCTTAGTGACTATGCTTTTGAAACTGTCATTTGGTTAGGACTTGCTTGTCTTGTCATGGCACTAGTACTAGTCATACCTGACTTCACAAACAATGACTGACTTCACAAACAATGACTGACTTCAAAAACATGTCAGTCTTAAAATCATTCTGATCTTAATCTTACTGATTCCAATGTGAGCTAATCATTAGTTTGAACAAGCTTATATATAGACGTGGAAAATGGCTTGTTGTTTTACCTCAAAGCCTGCTGTCATGAGGACATAATCTCCTGCATGATAATCTACATTAACACCTTGATGTAAAACTTCTACTATGACCTCGGCTGAATTCTCATGTAAAAAATCATAAAACCTCCCTGTGTAAAATACTCACACCTCCACATTTTTATCTGCCGCATTTACTTACATATCTTCCGGACAAGCTTTGGACTTTAGAGATGGTGGTCTCCTTATCCGATGTGCAAGCCTAATATGTGATTTCTGTTCGTCAAACCAATGCTTTGTCTTCCGCTTCCTTCAGCTAATGCCTCACGAGATCCACCTTGCTGCTAGGCTAATACTTCCCCATGTCGGGCGTATAAGGGACTTTAACCCTCAAATGTGTGCATCATGCCAGGCGCACCACAAAAAATGCAAGGCGAAATAAATCGCCTTGCATTACACATAGATTTTAATTTTATAGAGTCTTTCTAGACCTTCATTTTAATTACACCCATCGATATAAGCATGAAATTCTACACCGAGGACAACTTCAAAACCTGGCATCATTAATATTTCAGTACCAGAATCAAAATCGGTAGGACTATTATTGATTAATCCATCACTTGATATAATTCCATCTCTTTCATAATGATCAGTCGGTACAGATACTCCAACACCAGGAATATATAAATCCTGTGCGCAACAATCATAGACTTGAAGATCCACACCTGGAATATGCAGGCCATAACAAATGGCTGCACTAAAAATTGATATATTAAAATCAAAAATATTGGTCACTCCAAGATCAATGGTAGACAGATCAAACTCTGAAGGATCATACACAAAGGGGTGCATTATGTAAGATCCTACACTAGTCATTTGGAAAGAAGGAGCAGCGCTAGTCGCCACAATAATATTAGTACTCGCATCAGTCAACAAGTAAACATGTGTAAACCCAGCTGGTACCGAACCACCATTCTGAACAGCAGTCAAGGTCGCAACAGTCGAATCATCTTCGCTTGCACAACCGTCAACAGCAGCATCAGTCAGAAAACCCGCATAAGCCAAACAACAATCTTCAACTTCGATCATTTCGGGATCAGAAATATCAAAACATGTCAGATTTGTCAGCACATCGGTTAAAGTCAAGGCTGTCAATACATCATAATCATTCGGATCATATGCAACACTATAAGCCATAAAATTTCCTGATACTAGCACATTGAAAAATGATTCTATATTAAATACGACTATGTTGTCAGATTCATCTACGAGTATATACACGATCTGATATCCAGGAGGTAAAATTTCTGAATCATCAGTAATGATATTTCTATAGACTGGATCTCCTCCTTCCACCAAGCAATTACTCCCACTTCCAGAAGCAATAACATCGGATTTTACTAGACATGGATAAATACCTAAGTCAATATGCTCATCTCCATCATCACCTGTCATAGGATCAGCTGGATCAAAACATCCCACTGTACCATCATTAGCTGCACTATCGTCTGATGAATCACTTCCATCACAGCCAGCAACACTTGGATCTCCTGTACTAAAGAAATAACCATCTAATGAACCGTTAGCAGGGAAAGCAAAACTGACTGTATACATTATTGCTGGATCTAAGCAAATCATACTAGAGCCAGACTCATCTGGGCCAAAAGCATAACTTCCATCTACACCAGAAACTGTAGTTATCAAAGCTGCACCTGAAGGATTTCCTAAAGCATCACATTCAAAAAGACTTACCTCCATTCCTGCGATACCAACATCTTCTGCACCTGCTTGGCAACCATCATTATTATCATCAATAAATACAATGCCTCCAAGTTCTCCACATGGATACAAACCGATATCAATATGCTCATCGTCTGTATCTGAGGAAGGATCTACACAAGCTGTTGTGCCATCATTTGCTGCACTATCATCAGCACTATCTGTGCCATCGCACGCTCCCGCTCCTGCAGGATCGCCAGTACTATAATTCAAATTATCTAAACTGCCATCAGCTGGAAAACTAAAGGATACTGTATATGGTATAGCAGGGTCAAGACATACCATGCCTGCACCTGTTTCATCAGGTCCGAATGCATAGCTTCCATCGGCTGCTGTTGGGACAGTTGCTAAGGCGACACCAGTTGGCATCCCTGCAGCATCACATTCAAAAATGCTTGCTTCCATTCCTTCTACTCCGACTTCTTCTGGGCCTGATTGGCAGCCGTCATTATTGGCATCAAGGAAAGCAACGCCGCTGACTTCTTCACAACAAATTGTTGGTGATGATGTAACTGAACTTGATAGACTTGCACATCCTGTTATTTCATCAATGCATCGAGCAAGAACGGTTACAGGGTTTACAGGATCATAATTTGGAATAGTTGAAGACCATGTACTTCCATTATTAATACTCCATTCAATAGTACTGCCTAATCCACAGTCTGAGACAACATTAAATAGTCCACTCGTAAGTGTAGAGCAGTCGTTATCAGTGACAGAAATAGAAGGAGCACTTGGAATAGGATCAGCGACAGCATTAAATGTAATCGATTCTTTGCAATCATCTACGCCTACCACAACAACTTCATATGAAGTCGTTGTTGCAGAAGTTATTGTAAAGCTTGTTGTATTTGGCTGTGTGACGCCATCAACAATAAGTTCGTCAATAAAATAATCTGCTGATACAGTATAAGTAACAGGTGCTCCTTCGCAAGCTGAACCAGTGACTACTATATTTGCATTTGGACAAGCACAAAAATCAAATCCATCGATTCTTATTGCATGGTCATCTGAAACTCCACTAAGCGCTCCATTATTATTAGACCACCAAGGATACGCAGTTGAATTATTCTCCTCCCATGATTGATCGTCAGGTCCATTAGAATAAAAAATAGAGAATGTTGTTATTGGTTTAGTAGAAGTGACTTGTATTTCACCATTTAAATTAGTTGGTGCTATATTGTTATTTTGATTTGGATTATATTCAGAATAAGACGTCTGAGATACTGGGTCAATAATTAGCTGTGAAGCGGGCTGTGAGGTCGAAGCTATAATATTAAGCGCAACTGGATCACCGCACACATCAGTGGCAACGAATCTAACTTCATCTTGATAAGAATTACCTAGTTTCTCTAGATCACATATAGTGTTATCTCCAAAAAAACCAACAGCGTCAATATCAGAAATTCTAAAATCTGTGATATCTACTGGTCGATCAAATGTAAACCTGTACTCCACTTCCTGATCAGAATTTTCAGAACGCATCCAGATAGTCAAATAATTCAGCCCATAGACACCATTGGTCTGTGTAGGATCTAAACTACAATCAGAGTCCCAAGGATCCCAAATACTTCCCTGACCTGGAACATCATCAAACGTTTCGCCACAAATAATATTAGGGTTTGTGAGTGGTCCAACATTATTTTGATTTGCTAATGCATTACATCCACCTAAAGGATCCCACGGATGAGATCCAGCTGCATAATAGTCATTATCTGCGTTTAAATTAAAGGGGTCAATGATTTCTAAAGTTACTCCTAATGCTCCGCCAGCATTAAGAGAATAGGTTTCTGATTGGGAATCAAAAGGAAATACCTGACCGCCTCCCAAACCATTATCCCAGGCGAAGTTACCTGATGAGCAGGTTTGTAAATTATACGCGTAATCTGGAAAACTTAGAAAGCCTTTTTGATCACCAACTTCTAGATCCCAGTCTCCATCTATACCTGTGATGTCGTCTGAAGCAGAAACAGTAAGGCCTAATGCAGATTTTATTTCTTTTATTGCATTATATCCAACTTCGCCTTTTCCAAAATTGCAAGCATAAAAATTAATATGTGTAAAATCTATAGAATGAAATTTAATATTTATCCAGGTTATGATATCATCCGAATTTTTCCATTCACCTCCTAATAAAAGGTGTCCTTCTTTTCCGTGAGTAAATATTTGTAGAGTTTCAATATCAGAATTAATATTATCTGCTAAAAACACTTTATCCAGCACCGAATTGTCAATGTATATTGAGCTTTGAACATTATTTGCTTTTAGTTTATACCCAGATAGCATGAGTAGTAAAAATTGGCTAGATAAAAATAGGTATTTTATAAATTGCATATACAATATTTGAAGTGATTATAATCGTACTAATTGTGAATACAGAAAGGGTGGAATTTGCAATGGCAATTTTACAATATATATGAGTTTATTTTATCTACAAGAGAGCATACAGGAAGATTACAAACGCTCTACATTTTCTAATACGTCTCGTCCCAGCCGCCAATATTTAATTTATATCCAGTAACTCTTTTTTGAATTGTTCTCAATCCTAATTACAGCCATCTATCACTGCCTCAAAGGTCGAACCGATTACGACTTCAAAATCTTGAAGTAAATTAATTTGAATTTCAGCACTATACTTTACATATTGGCCATCTACGGTCTGTTCAGAATAAATAGTATTGTTTGCTTGATGAATGTAGAACGATTCTATTCCAGTTAGATATATTATATTATTACAATCGGAAGTAGGTATATAATCGGGATCACAACCATCAGGAACACCATTGTTATTATTATCCATTAAGTCATCACTTCCAGGACATTGATCATCTGTGTCACAGATACCATCGTTATCTGAATCTAACAAGGTGCCTCCACTACACATACAGGAGCTATCATACACTTCTCCTATTGTACAGACATCGCCGTCATCACAGGCAATGCCGATTACATTATCATTTAGTCCGGGACATTGATCATCTGTGTCACAGATACCATCGTTATCTGAATCTACCAAAGTGCCTCCACTACACATACAGGAGCTATCATACACTTCTCCTGTTGTACAGACATCGCCGTCATCACAGGCAGTACCGATTACATTATCATTTAGTCCGGGACATTGATCATCTGTGTCACAGATACCATCGTTATCTGAATCTACCAAGGTGCCTCCACTACACATACAGGAGCTATCATACACTTCTCCTGTTGTACAGACATCGCCGTCATCACAGGCAGTGCCGATTACATTATCATTTAGTCCGGGACATTGATCATCTGTGTCACAGATACCATCGTTATCTGAATCTACCAAGGTGCCTCCACTACACATACAGGAGCTATCATACACTTCTCCTGTTGTACAGACATCGCCGTCATCACAGGCAGTGCCGATTACATTATCATTTAGTCCGGGACATTGATCATCTGTGTCACAGATACCATCGTTATCTGAATCTACCAAGGTGCCTCCACTACACATACAGGAGCTATCATACACTTCTCCTGTTGTACAGACATCGCCGTCATCACAGGCAGTGCCGATTACGCATGGAGTGTCACATAATCCATCAGCATCTGGATCTTCGAATATGCGAACATTTCTAAAAAAAGAATTTCCTGGAATATGTCCACCACTAGAATTATCTTCATCAACGGAAAGAATTAAATATTCTATATAGCCAGTAAAGTTATCACCTAATGGAATATTATAATGTTGAAAATTACCTGCTTGAGTATATGGAAAGTCATAAATATTTGCGCCTGAAACTGCTTGACTACCATATAAAATAAATCTTTGATCTGGTGGGAATGTTAGATCATTATCGAACGATAGTTCGTGAATTTCAGCTTCGATTGAACTTTTAAAATCGAACGCTATTCGTGTATTTACTGTCACCGTATATTGAATGGGTATTGCTTTCCAGCTATTTTCTTGCAGGTGGAGATAATTCGCATTGATCCATGTCCAATTATACCAAAAGTCATTATTCCCATCTTGGCTATATAATTGAACAGCTGATAGTTCAAAATTAATGACAGGACAAGACTCGCATGCATCTATTACACCATTGCTATCCATATCTACATCGAAAGATTCTGGGCAGACATCATTCGCATTGCAAACGCCGTCGGCATCATCATCATCAAATGCGGCACAGGAATTTTGTGGCACAAATTCTGAAAGATTTCCAAGCTCACTCGCACGATAATTATCATAATAAAAGTTCATTCTACCTATCTGATCTGAGGTAAATAAATCTCTACATTCCATTCTTGCATACGACATGATATTGCGAGGTTCTGGGCTGTAAGAGTCTCCCTTTGGGTCAGTTACATTCCCAGTATACATACAAGTAGAATCTATATTAACAGCTGTTATTAGTGGATCTGCTGGTGTATCACATAATAGATCTCCTGCTGAGGAACAATTCGTACCATCGACAAATTCAGTTCCTTGAAATGTTTCATGTGTATGAAACAAGCCAAAGTAATGGCCAATCTCATGAGCATAAATTGCAGTATTAATCGCATGATGGGTGAAGAAAAATGCATTACTATTTGATGTCCATGGAAATCTGGCGAAGCCGTTAAATCCTTGTTTAAGATAACCAGATACATACATATTTAGAGCATCTGAATTATTGTATTGACTGTACAATGAATTTGCTTCAGAATCATTTAAAATCACAAAATACTGATCGCTGTTAATGTATTCGATTTCATGATAATAAAATTGATATGGTGTAGAAGAGTAGTCCTGATTTAATACCTCTAATCCGCGCATCAGTTCATTCTCTGTGGATCCACCTTTCCCATTACTTTTACGAATAACATAAACATGTATGGGGATATCTATCGATTGTTTTCGGTATACTAAATTAGAAATAGATTTGTTTGCTAGCCTCGAATCATTTATCCATTGCTCCTTCTCCTGCTGTGTTGCTTGGCTAAAATATTCTTCTCGTAATTGGTCTTGACCGCACTCTTGTGAAAATGAAATATTCAGGCTTATTAAAAATGAAATGGATAGGGATAGAACTAGCTTCCTTAAATTAATTTCCATAGTATTTTTTTTGAATGAAGTTGACAAGCCCGAAGTACATCATATAGTAAAACTCAAATATATATCCTTTAAATTGTGAAATATAATTTTCATGCTTTTGGTAGATGTAATTGTAGTTGTGTGTAGTATAATTGTTAAGAATAGAACAGCAAAATTATAATTTCATTTTTTTGAATATAAAGGCGAGATTTTTCATCTAAGCAGATCGGCTAATAATAATATTATGTTAGGTCCAAATATTGAACTCATTTTTTTTGCTGTTCAGATTCGTAAGATTTATTAATGTTATTAGGTAATTAAGTACCCTAAAAAAAACCAGACAGCTAATCTTTTCAAACTAATTACATAGTGCTCTGAACGCATGAAATACAGCTCCCAATTCCACTTCAAATTCTTCATCCAACTGAATAAAATCTCCAGCATGATAGTCTACAACATTCGGAGATTTTACTGTACCGTTTGATCGGATACTTATTATTGCAGAAGTACTATAACTTATATCTTGGTTATTCAATTCAGTTACAAAATCTACGCATGACTCACATGATTCCAAAACGATATTATCTAAAAATACTTCATTAGAATTAATACTCGCATTACATTGAAATCGGAGTTTTCTATAGCATTTTAACATCTAAAATGAGTTAGTCATGGCTTTAGGCTTTAATGTATAGCCGTTTTAATGAAATATGAGAGAAGATTGTTCAAGTGATCGTTGAAATTGTTCTATATCGATGCCCATTGGAATACTTTTATCGCTGAAGTATCTGATCATTTTTTCCATTGGCATATTACCTGTTAACTCATCCTTTGCCATGGGACATCCGCCATATCCTTTGATTGCCCCGTCGAAACTACTACAGCCACTGGAGTATGCAGCATGGATTTTTTCTTCCCAAGTATCTGGTGTTGTATGTAAATGGGCATTAAACTCAACATCCGGAAAACGAGGAATCAAATTTGAGAAAATATATTGTATCGTCTCGGGTGTAGACACGCCGATCGTGTCAGACAGTGAAAATTTTCGGATACCCAAACTGTATAATTTTGATACATAGGTCTCCACGATTTCGACATTCCAAATATCACCATAAGGATTTCCAAAGCCCATCGAAATATAAATCAGTAATTCCTTTTTATTTTTAATAGCTATCGCTTGGATATCAGCTATTCTCTGAAGCGACGTTTCTATCGATGCATTGGTATTTCTGAGTTGAAATGTTTCGGAAATGGAGAACGGGTAACCCAGTATCGAGACCTGATCAAATACCACTGCATCATGAGCTCCTCTCCGATTTGCGACGATCACGGACAGAGCTGATTTGCTCGAGTCAAATTCTATTTTTGACAATAACTCTTCAGTGTCTCTCATTTGTGGGATTGCTTTATGGCTAACAAAGCTCCCAATATCAATTCTACTAAAACCCACTTTTAGCAAACTATTTGCATAATGAATTTTATGCTCAGTCGGAATAAACTCCTTTATACCTTGCATGGCATCTCTAGGGCATTCTATGAGTTTAAGTGTATTAATCAATTATGTTTAAATTTGAATCTCAGATAAAGGCTGATCAGTCTGTATCTGAAAAATGAAGTCTAGACAAAGGTAACAATTATTGGATTTTGGACTTATACTCTTTTTTGTCAATGACAATTTTAGAGATGATCTCTTTTAATATTTCGGAGGTTCCGCCGCCAATTGGACCTAACCTACTATCTCTAAACATTCTCGCTAGTGGATATTCTTCCATATATCCATAGCCGCCCAGAAATTGAAGACAATCATATATAACTTGATCAGCGACTTTAGTTGATTGTAATTTTGACATACAAGCTTCCTTTACTACATACACACCTTTGTCAAGATTCGCAGCCACTTGATAATTAAATGACTTGACAATATCTACTTCAGTAGCCATCTCTGCAACTCGATGTCTGAGCGCTTGAAACCGATCAATCGTTTTGCCGAATGCTATGCGTTCTGACATGTATTGAAGAGTATATTCAATTGCGTATTCTGCTCTTGCATGAGCATTCACGCCCATGATTAATCTTTCTAGTGCAAAATGTTGCATGACATAATAAAATCCATCTCCTGGTTTTCCCATTAAGTGACTCTCAGGTATTCTAACATTATCAAAAGCAATTTCTCCAGTATCAGATGCGCGCCAACCGAGCTTATCCAATTTTGAAGAGCTTACACCAGGCGTATCACGATCAATTAGAAAAATTCCCATTGATTTTGGATTCTCTTCGACATTCATTTTTGCAACGACGATTAAATAGTCTGAATACACTCCATTTGTGATGAAAGTTTTGGATCCATTAATGACATATTCGTCTCCTTCCTTGACTGCTAATGTTCTCATCGCGCCGACATCAGACCCTCCGAATGGTTCACTGATACAAAGACAACCAACCATCTCTCCGGCAATACTTCCTGCTAAATATGTTTGTTTGATCTCTTCACTTCCTTCGGCATTGAGGTGTGTCATCGCTAAATAGGCATGTGCCCACATCGCTGCTGCAAAACCTCCAGAATTAATTTTCTGTAACTCTTCCAAAAAAATAACTGTATAGAAAATATCAAGGTCTAATCCTCCATAAGCTTCTGGATACTGTAGTCCGAAATAACCCATTTCGCCAAACTTCGGCCAAATATCTTTTGAAATTTTCCCAGTTTTCTCCCAATCGTCAAGATGAGGCACCACTTCTTTTTGCAAGAAATCTTGTAAGCCTTCTCTGAAAAGATTATGTTCCTCTGTAAATAGTGCTTGATGCATATGCTTGCTTCTTAAAATAATTCTTTGAGATTAATATAATTGTGAATGGGTTCCCCCATTTTATTTAAATATTGATTACCGTAGTATTCTTTAAATGATGCCATTCCTTTTATTGTGAAATGTGGAATGATTGTCGTCCAGACCATCTTTTCTGCCTCTTCATGTTTTGGAACTTCGCGGATAGATTGCTGTGCCACCCAGTAGTAAGCAATCATCCATGCATTTACTGCAAGTTGTGCATATAAGCCATCGAAGGCTTCTTCTTTCATATTCCCAATATCTACCCCAAATGCAAATGCTTCTTTATTCCTTCTGATAGAAACATCAGACCAAATGCGCATCACTTTTTTGACACTTTTATGCTCTAATACTGAGGTATCTCTAAATATGAATTTATAGCGTTCTTGTAAAATGCCGCAGGTTCTAATGTCTAAGGATAAATTAGAGAACGCAGGAAAGTCTTTTCTTTGATTCTGTAATTCTCTGACTTCTTTAACCATCCGAACAACGAGATCATTGAGAATATGGTCTTTGTTTTTATAGTGATATGCTAAATTCCCACGGCTCATTTCACAAGCATGCGCGACATCAGTTAGTGTCATGGAGTGATATCCTCTCTCGTTAAATTGAAATACCGCAGTTTGCAAAATCCTATCTTTTGTCACCATATTTATCCACGACGAATATACTAATAATTTTTAGTCTTATACGACTAAACTGTAAATGTTTAATCTTTCTTGTAGAATGTTTAGCGGATTACATTTTGTGCAGTATTTTCGCTAAATGGAAGATATCTTGAAAACTGTTCAGCTGGATAAAATTCATCAAGAATTAGGTGCTAAAATGGTTCCTTTTGCTGGATATTCTATGCCTTTAAAATATGGTTCAGTCGTAGAAGAACACCTAGCTGTCAGGAGCGAAGTAGGCATGTTTGATGTTTCCCATATGGGAGAATTCATGGTATCTGGGCCAAATTCCCTTGAGCTACTTCAATTAGTCACAAGCAATGATGTATCAAAACTGAGCACTGGCCAAGCACAATACTCTTGCCTTCCCAATGACTCTGGAGGAATCGTAGATGATCTCCTAGTCTACAAAATCGATGCTGAGAAATATATGCTTGTTGTTAATGCATCCAATATTGAAAAGGATTGGAATTGGATTCAACAATATAATACTCAAGATGTGACACTTGAAAATGTGTCGGACGATTATTCATTATTTGCGGTGCAAGGACCTAAAGCAATTGATGTATTACAACAATTAACGGATATCGATTTAGCGAGCATTAAATATTATCATTTCACGATCGGTAAGATTGGAGGGATCGATAATGTCAATATTTCTGCTACCGGGTATACTGGTTCTGGAGGATTCGAACTATATGTCAAAAACGAACATGCTGAAGCATTATGGCATGCGGTGATGAAAGCAGGCGTCTCTCAAAACATCAAGCCAATTGGACTTGGTGCTAGGGATACTTTACGTTTGGAAAAAGGATTTTGTCTGTATGGAAATGACATCGATGATATGACTTCACCACTTGAAGCTGGATTAGGATGGATAACCAAGTTTTCAAAAGAGTTTGTCAATTCAACAGCTCTCAAAGCTCAAAAAGAGGCTGGTATTTCTAAAAAGCTCGTCGGATTTAAAATGATAGACAGAGGTATCCCTCGTCGAGACTACACCATTCTAGATGAGGATAGAAATGAGATAGGTATTGTAACTTCTGGAAGTCATTCTCCAAGTTTAGATTATGGTATTGGACTAGGATATGTGCAAAAAGGGCATACAAAACCTGAAACAACAGTCTTCATACAAATCAGAAAAAAACAACTCAAAGCTGAAGTCGTCAAACTACCATTTGTATAGATTCCTACCTTTTTAATATAAAGATTTTCCACCAGATAGATATTTGGAATATTATTTGAGATATACATTTGTTGATACATCAACGTCGTAATACCTTATGACTTATTATTGAAATATGGTATTCCACATTAAAATACTATCTATGAAATATCTAAGTATTGTTCTATCTATATTAATCAGTGGCAGCTTGTTTTCACAATCATGTTTCGTTAATGGAATAACATTCACCACGCAATCTCAGATCAATAATTTTTCTCAAAGCTTCCCATCATGCACCTCTATTATAGGAGATGTTAATATAGAAGGAGCCACATCCTCCTCTATACAATCAATCAATGGATTAGCTCAAATAAGATCTATTGGTGGAAACTTAAGAATTGCAAATAATGATGATTTGATAAACTTATTTGGATTTGAAAACCTAACAAATCTCGATGGAGACTTACTCATTTTCTCTAATCAGAACTTGGAAGATATTTCTGCATTTGAAGATTTACACGATATAGGTGGCTATTTACATATTAGTAGTAATTATTCACTTGAAGACTTAACTGGATTGGATAACATCAATGATATTGGTGAGTCTCTTCTCATTTTTGACAATGACAACTTAGAAGACATTTCAGCACTTGGTCAAATCTCTACAATTGGTGGAACATTGACAATTGCAAAAAACGATAGTTTGACAACTCTGGTTGGCTTGGAGAACATTTATTATGGTATTACTGATTTGAGAATATTTGCTAATCCTTCATTATCCATCTGTAGTCTTCCTAGAATTTGTACTTACTTGTCAAATGGAGGAAATCATCTGATCACTGGTAATGCTCAAGGTTGTTTGAATGCTGAAGAAATCAGTTCATTCTGTTTGCTTTCGGATCCTTGTACAAAAATGATTGTATCCGTCGATTTTGATCCAGTGATCAATGGTACATATCAAGCAATTGAAGAATTAAATTCAAGTGGTAATATTCCGATTGATGGCGATGTACATTTTACAGCAGGAAATTGTATTACTATCGAAGCAGGATTCAGTGTTGCAATAAACGCAAGATTTCTGGCAGAAATAAAAAACTGTGGTTTATAGTTCTCACAGAGTTACACAGAAAGGAAAAAGGAAAGAGAGATTTATAAGAAGTTAATATAGCATTTCATTGAAAGTTGATTTTTGTGATTAAGTATTGTAATTCGAATCCTTTGCGGATTGTTTGAGCGACATTTTTTGCTCTGAGTTTGTCTACTATTGAGTGTTGGTGACCATTCACCATGTATGAACCAAACTACAGATGAGCTGCGATCTCATGCCAATTGTCCGAATGGGAGGCGATCCAGTGCTTCTCTTTCTCACAGAATGATGCCTAGATTGGAAATTGTTTTTTGCATAATTCGTTTTTTATCTAACAATAATGGCAAGGTTAAACAAACAAGCTCACTTACAAAAAACAGAGGATGGTAAAAGGGGAAATACAGTTACAACTTATTGATTAACAATTAGTTAAATTTATAGATCAGATTTATACCCCGGTGTCAATATGAGTTCAACTACCTAATACAAGATCGAAATCAGGTAGAATTATAAGTCAAAGCGTTTATGAAGACAAGCAAAAGGATCATGCCCAAAACCAACAATTTGTCATTCATTCTGTTATGCTTTTGTTTCCTTAATTTTGAGTGATGTTGAAGAGTAAAGTTTCTGCAAAAATAGATTCCAAAGCCCTACGTACTGTGGCGAGTGCCTTTGCTACAGGTATCACAGTCATCACAGTAGAGCAACAAAACATCATTTATGGAATGACAGCAAATTCGTTTGTGAGTATATCGCTTGATCCAGCTATTGTGATGTTTTCAGTCAGAAATGAAGCACAAATTTTAAGTGCCATTTCAATTGAAAAAGCGATCGGAATTAACATTTTGAAGGATTCACAAAAGGACCTTAGTGAACACTTTGCTGGCATAACATCAAATCAAGTTAAGCCAATTTACCAAGATATCAATGGCACCAAAATCTTAGAAGACAGTTTAGCATATTATTGCTGTACAGTGCGTGACATGATTGAATGTGGAGATCACAAAATGATCTTGTGTAATGTAATTGACTGCCAACGCAATGAAGGAAATCCCCTGCTCTATTATTCTGGATATGCGACAATAGGTGATTTGAAATAGACCTTTGAGGTAGATTCTGAATCAAACACTTTAGTCTTAATCATATTTATCGGAAACGGAATAGACAATCCCATTTTTGGTTGGTATTTCATTTTAATTTTGATTCTTATCTAAGCTTCGTATCGTTTAATGTACTAAACGAATCAATATTTATGGCAAGTGCAGGAGGTCAATTTACAATAATATTACCCACTCATGATTTAGTGTTATTCGACTCGGACATCATAAAGGAGCTTCTATCGGTGTAGATGTTTTTACAATGCATTAGCTAAGCTGATAGAAGCAGTTCCAGCTAATTAATAATTATGATAAAAATGAAAAGTCCGCTCTTTGGAAGGGAGCAGGCTTTTCTGTTCAAATAATTAATTAACAAATTATTTCTCTCCTGATTCTAATAATGTTTCTAAGTCAGGATTATCACATCCTTGAATATATGCTTGGAAATCATTATCGGAAATGACTTCAAAGTTTGCTTGCATTTCTATACAATCTCTCGCTGTAAATTCAACAATCCCTGATGAAACATTCCCCGCGGAATTTATTATTAAAAATGCTTCATATAAACCTGGAGCTTGTGCGGAGCTGCAAATGGAGCATCTACAGGTGATCCTACATGGGTATTTGTCGCAAGATCTAATGTATAAGTCGCACTTGTACCTCCATCAGAAATGTTACCAATATGTAAATAAGTACCATCAGAATTTATTCCTAGACCGTGTGCATTAGGTACATTCACGGTTGTTACTTCAGAAAGATCACTACGTGTCAATTAGGAGACATTAATTGAGGTGAATAAAAGTGTTGTCATGATTCAATTTTATTTCCAAATTGTGTCTGACATAGCTTTTGGCATTTAAATGTTGCTTAATTTTAATGCCATATTACTATTCTGTAACTTTAATAAAAATGACCAATCATGAAATATGTTCTCATTTTAGCATGCTTACTATCAGTCTATTCATGCAATCAAGACCAAAGTTCAGACTCTATTCAACTTGGAGAATTAGAATTAAAAGTTAGTGGTAGTGAAGAAGCACAGCCTATTTTCAAAGAAGGGCTTATGTTATTGCATAGTTTTGAATTTAAAGATGCTGCTGAAAAGTTCAGACATGCACAAGAGCTAGATCCAAATTTTGCAATGGCGTATTGGGGTGAAGCTATGACGGAGAATCATCCTTTATGGCGAGAGCAAGAATATGATAACGCGATAGAAATATTGGCAAAACTTGGCGAAACGAGAGCTGAACAGCGCTTAAAGTTTAAGACCGAGCTAGAGAAAGATTTCTTTGATGCGCTTACAACTTTGTATGGAGAGGGTACTAAAAAAGAACGAGATAAAGCTTACTCTAGATTTATGAAAAAATTAAATCAAAAATACCCTGACAATCATGAAGTGACCGCATTCTATGCTTTATCTGTACTTGGTGCTGCTGAAGGAAAAAGAGATTATGATACTTATGGAAGGGCGGCTCGTATTGCACAGGGAGTCATTGATGAAAACCCAAATCATCCTGGAGCATTACACTACTTAATACATAGTTATGATGATCCTGAGCATGCGCCACTTGCTTTAAATGCTGCAAACAGTTATTCTCAAATAGCGCCTGAAGCGAACCATGCACTCCATATGCCTTCACATATTTATGTTGCCTTAGGGATGTGGGATGAGGTTATTTCTTCTAATATTGCAGCTTTCTCTGCTAGTGAAAAGAGAAAGGCTAAAAAAGAATTAGATAATGATGCATTAGATTATCATTCAATGAAATGGTTGATGTATGGATATCTTCAGCAAAAAGAATTTGATAAAGCAAGGAATTTAGTTCAAGATATGGAGCAATATTGCTATGCATTATCGAGCTCTAGAGCTGTTAGTCATAATGTCATGATGAAAGCTGCTTATTTTACAGAGACAGGGCAGTGGGATGATGAGCTTGTATCAGATACTATAGATTATACTGAGCTGCCAATCCAAATCTTTGGTGCACATAGTTACATGAAGGGGATGACAGCCTTACACAATGATGATATAGCTTCACTAAAAAACATTATCAATCAGCTTCATGACAATATTAAAGATGCATCCAATAAAATCATTGCTGGAAGCGCTGTCATGTGCAGTGGTTCATATTCAAGAAACAGACCGACGCAGATACATGTGGATCGAGCTACTGTCATGAAATTAGAACTCATGGCATTACTGGAAATCAAAGTAGGCAATCCCACTCAAGCAGAAGTCCTAATGAAGGATGCATTGGCTTTAGAAGAATCTGTCACCTATTCCTATGGCCCTCCAGAAATTGTCAAACCTTCTCATGAACTATATGGAGAATTTCTATTAGAGCAAAAGCGATATGCAGAAGCTAAAGTATTATTTGAAAAGGTATTGGAAAGAGCACCTAAGAGATTAATCGCTTTGGATGCGATTAAGCTGATTGAGCAAGCTTTGGGTTAAGGCTTCGATGTTAGAGTTTTAAATATGAGTATTATAGCTAAGCCTTTTAACTATAAGTGTCTCAACTTTAGAATTCGGTGTTTAGTATTTGAATACCGAGCTGCTTGCCCCATCAATTTAAATCATTTATTTATTTATTTCGCTCTATTTGTTTACATTATATAATCTTGGCTACATATATATTAGAGAACTTGTTGGCTTTTTAATCTACATATTGTTCAATATTAAATAACATTATGAAAATTAAAATTCTAACACTATTTATTTTTATTAATTTTTTATGTCTGTCATGCAGCAAGAATAATGCTGATGATTCGATTATTATTAACACTGAAAAAAGTCAAGTAGATCTATCAACATTTTTATCAGCATATGAGATTGTAGAGATTGATGCGACTGACATTTACGACTCATTAAAAAATCAAAAAGGTCCAGTAAAACGATTATCACTATTAAATGGTAGATATAATTTTACAGTGGAAAGCACTAGACTTAGTTTGGAAAATGAATTTTATGCATTAAATGATTTAGGAGAATTTGAGCAAATCACTCTAGAAAAGACTCACGCTCTTTATTTAGACAACCTCAATCTTCAAAGCGATCAAAAGTCTGTAGGAATAATCAGTCGAGAGAATGCTTTGTACATAGAATTCTTTGATAACGATGAAGCTTTTGTGATATCAGCTCTCCGAGAGCTTATACCAGATGCAAGTGCGGATCAGTTTATTGTATTCAGGCAAAGTGACATTTTAGAATCACATGAATCTGGAAGCGATTGCCAAATATTTGGAGACAGATCATCTGAGACAAACTTGAATGCTGCTGATAAATCCGAGATTAGATCAGCTCTGTACGATGTAGGCACCACAGTCGTCATAGATTACTCTATGCATAACAGACTTGGCTGGACAGGTTCAATTAATTATGTAAATGATGCAATGTACATGACAAACTTCAGGTATAATGCAAACAGTGGTTTACCAATCTCGATCATTAAAAGCAGTGGATATGTTTTAAATCGATCAGATCAATATGGCCTTTCTTATAGTCCTTCGCCAACGACATACCTAAACAATTATGCTTCATGGTTGAGTGGATATGGAATCGGGAATGATGTCAGTATTTTATTCACCAATGATCATGCACATTGGGGAGCTGCATATATGAATACGGTCTGTGGGTACTATTCCGTTGGATTAGTTGAATATCATTCTTGGTCGACTAGAAGATATAATATTATCGCTCATGAGATTGGGCATATCTTAGGTGCAGGACATACGAACTCTGGCGTGATGAGAACTGTAGCAAATGGAGAAAGTTCATTTACTCAATATTCTAAAAATCAAATTTTAAATTTCTTGAGTTCCGCTGGATGGTGTTTATAAATTAATTGTAAAGTGCAATAATCAAGAGAATAGTTAAGTAATAAAAACTTGGCTATTCTTTTCCTGTTTTCGCCACCTATTCAAAACATAGGCTACAACCTAGTGTTTATGGAGGGTTCATTTTGAAAATGGGTGTCCCGTTACTAAATATCATCATGATTATTCGCAAAAATAAATGAGGAGACTAAAACAGTAGACCTTAATGAACGTTTGTTCAAATTCTCAAATAGTTTTCAGTTTTTTACATGAATGAATGATTCTGCAATGGCAGAAATGGATTGACTAAATGTCAATCAATAATGAATGAACCGAAATATCAATTTCGGCTAACACTAAAGTCATCCATA
>Ga0209828_1001622_pt1 | contig 20058 bp, 22 predicted proteins | sample MaitaG_FD_187429 | JGI IMG/M metagenome (GOLD analysis project Ga0209828, IMG submission 187429) | Marine algal microbial communities from Maine, USA - Maine_Asex2 metaG (SPAdes) (version 2) | ecosystem: Host-associated > Algae > Red algae > Unclassified | place: Maine, USA | collected 2015-01-05 | reverse complement strand
GTTTCTCACGTGTTACTCACCCGTTCGCCACTCGTACATATGGACCGAAGTCCGTACTCGTTCGACTTGCATGTATTAGGCGCGCCGCCAGCGTTCGTCCTGAGCCAGGATCAAACTCTCCGTCAAAATCGCCGGAAGTAAACTTCCGGTGAAATCAGTTGCTTGATTGCCACGCTTCTCTCAATGAAGTGAGTTGCGCTCTTTTAGCAATCGTTGCGAAATGGAGGTTTAAGTAGTTTCAGCAAACAGTGCAACGTTAGCAACACTGCGGACACTGAAACTTCCTGACCTGTTCATTGCCTACTGCATCAATCAACGCGGGGGCTGAAGTGATGGGTAGGACTTTTAATAATTGAACGGCAATTCTGCGAACAAAGAGTGTCCGAAGAAATGCCGCACTGGCTTTTCGTTTCCTGTCTTCTGTTTTCAAAGAGCAATCGATTGGCCGCAGCCAGATCTTCGGGGCTTCACTACCGGCGTCCAGTCTTGCGACTGAGTGGCGGTGGGAGGGGCTCCGTGCGCTACCTTCGATGTGCGTGATGCACACCCGGGCAGAAGGAATAAGCTATCGCATGTAGCCAACCTTTGACAACCAGTTTCTTATGAAATCCTTGTGACGAAAGATACAACATGCCCGAGATCAGCCAAATCACTAGCGAAACAGCCTGGCAAATGCTGCTCGACGACGAGAAATCTGTCTTGGTAGACGTACGAACAGAGACGGAGTGGCGAGGTGTTGGGGTACCCGACGCAACCGGCCTTGCGCAGCCAGCCCGCTTCGTGTCGTGGACCGACGAGAACGGCGTTGCCAATCCCTACTTTGTGGATCAGGTCACCGATGGTGTCGAACCGGACGCTCCCATCCTGCTGCTGTGCCGCTCGGGTGCTCGGTCGAACGCAGCTGCGGAGCTGCTCGTTGCGTCGGGCTACAGCCAAGCCATGAACATCGTCGGTGGCTTTGAGATGCCCCAAGAGCCAGGATCCGGCTGGAAGGACACCTTGCCTTCGACCGAGTATCGGGGCAGTCAGTAGCGCCGGGGTTTGGCATACGAAGAGTTCTCTGGAAGGGAGCCCCTTGGATAGGCAGCTGGCAAGGCCCGTGAGCGCAGCCATCCATCGGCTCGACATCTTGCTGGCCAAGGCTTGCCGGCGACGAGGAAGGCTTGACAAGGAATGCTTGTTGCCGTCGGTGACCGCCGTGGGCAACGCGGGCCTTCATGATTGGGCAGGGTGCCAATCAACTCCAGATAGGGGTCCACCGGTTTGCCTCGTGGCGGAGCGAGCAGTCCGACAGACTCGGATTTGGCTGCGTGCAACGAACCAGAGGCCCCAGCTGAACACGCTGCAAGCGCATCCGAGCCCAGTGGTGCCGCGATCTGCCAGAGGTCGAGACTAGTGTTTGCGGGCGAGATGGGCTTGGCGCGAGCACTGCAGGACAAAGACACTCGTCGGCTCGTGAGCGCCGACGCCATCGCCGAGGCGGAGAAGGCCGTCAGGGAGCGCAGCGGAATACGTGGTGTCAGCGCCCAGTTTGGACTTGAGACCATCAACCGGCTTCGGCCCGGCTTTCTGGAGCGGCATATCCATGCCATGCTGCCGGACATGGCCCGGGCAGTTGAGCCGCATTGGGAAGACGGCATCGCCACCGGGGACCCCTGCGGCTATCTCAAGTCCCATGCGGTCGGCGTCACCGCCGCGCTACTGCAGGTAGCCGATGCCTATGTCGAGCAGGCCAGCGATACAACGGCGATAGCGGTGTATCAGCAGCTTCGGCCCCGAGCGGATCGCCGGATTGCGGAACAGATGCCCCGTATCGCCGGGTTTATACAACGCCACTCCCCCAGCTGAAACGACGAGTCAGGCCTCTAAGGGTTGCGGCACACCAACCAAAGATCGCCGCTGCATGAACGCAGCCAGCCTGCGCTTTGTGAAGCGAGACGAAGCGAGCTAGGGCATGCGCTACCAGTTCGAGGGCGCGTGCTCATCGACGAAGCTCAGCAGTTCGTCGCCACTGACTACCGAACGCCCCGGTTGCACAATGATGCGGTCAACGCCAACTTTGGCGTACGCCGCCACGTCTTCGGCTCGGAGACGGCGAGCCGGCGTAATGCTGATTTCGAGCTTTCCCAGATGTGCCGGACGATCCACACTTTCTGCCACCGACTGCAATTGGGCGATGTCGGCGGCCGCAGTCTCGGGATCGCGCATGAAGCCGTACCAGCCGTGAGCATGTTCAACAGCTCGGCGAGCCGCCCGCCGGCTATGGCCTCCGACGACGGTGTGTAGATCGGCTTGGGCAGGCTTGGGGTTGGCCGTCACGCTCGAGAAGCTCACGAAATCGCCATCGAAACTCGCAACGTCGGTCGTCCACAACTTGCGCATCGCCGCCAAGTATTCGTCGGCCCGTTCGCCTCGATTGGCCATTGGCGTGGAGCAAGCCGTCATCTCGGGCTCGAGGTAACCAACGCCCAGGCCGAACAGCAGGCGGCCGCCAGATAAATGATCGACCGATGCGAGACTCTTGGCCAGCACCGCTGGTTGGCGCTGCGGCAGGATGATGATGCCGGTGCCGAGCTTGATCGTTGTCGTCGCAGCGGCCAGGTAGCTGAGTGCTGCAGCGGAATCGACGAACACGGTCTCGGGTGCTGCTGGCGAAGGGGGCGCCTGCGGATCCGGCAGAACGATGTGTTCGCCCGTCCAAACCGATTCGTAACCTGCAGCCTCGCACGCCTGGGCCACCGAGACCATGATTGACGGGTCACCCATCAGGCCCATGTTGATTCCGAACATGCCAATTTTTGGGGTGCTCATCTCCTGATTCTTAGTTGCTGGCATCAAACCGTGCCAAAGTAAGCCATGACCAGCGAACCGGATCCAGTACTCACTCGGGTGCAAAAAGGCCTCCAGTGGCCATCGTGGGAATCTTGGAGCACCGGAGCAGTGGTCCGCCAAGGATCACCCCAGACACAGGCAACCGACCACGAGTCTCGCGGCGTCGGTCTGAGGCGTCGGCTGGAACTCGCCACCACGGTCGACAACGGCGGCCCGTATCTCGCCATCTTCACCGACGAAGCCCACGACCGAATCGCTCAAGAACGAGGGCAAGACCTCGGACCGCTAGCGTCTTTCACCTTTGCTATCAAGGACCTCCTCGCTGTGAAAGGTCGCCCTATGCTCGCCGGCAGTGCAGTGCGCGAGCACGTAGAGCCCGAAACAGCTACTGCGCCTTTCGTGCAGCGCTTGGTCGCTATGGGAGCGATTGCTATTGGCACGGTCACCTTGCATGAGTTTGCGTTTGGGGTGACCGGGGTAAATCCGTTTGCGGGAACACCAATCAACCCCAAGGCGCCGGATTGCATCACGGGCGGGTCGAGCTCGGGCAGTGCGGTTGCCGTGGCCGATGGGTCCGCGCGGATAGCAATCGGAACAGACACCGGCGGTTCTATACGCGGCCCGGCTTCGTTCTGCGGTGTGGTCGGCTTCAAACCCTCGTTCGGTCTCTACCCCACTGCAGGAGTGTTCCCGCTATCGGGAACACTCGATCATGTAGGACTCTTCGCCACCTCCATGACAGACATAACTACTGCACACGCCGCTTTGGGTTACCGAACCGAAGAACCGATCCGCCCCGCACGAGTCGGTGTGGCGCGAGGTGATATCGATGCTGCCGATACCGACGTCCAAGATCTGGTCGAGAGCGCACTACGGCAACTCGTCGAGGCGGGTTGTGAAGTTGTCGACGTGGAGTGGCCAGATGCCGAGAAGACGTTTGTGACCAGCACCGCCATCATGTTCTCCGAAGCAGCAGCGTTCCACGCCCGCTCGTTGGTCGCGCACGGGGATCGCTACGGCGAAGACATCAAGGCCCGTTTGGAGCTCGGGGCAAACCTGACCGCTGTCCAGGTAGCGACAGCACATGAATTCCGCCGCCAACTCATCGGCGAGGTCTCGGCCACTTTGTCCAACGTCGACGTGATTGTTGGCCCGACCACTCCTATGGTGGCGCCGCCGATCAGCGCTGCTTCGGACCCGGCGCTTCCGCCTCGCATCGTCGCCAACACCCGCCTCGGCAACGTGGTTGGCCTACCAGCGGTATCACTGCCGTTGCCAACGGATGGACCACCCGTAGGCCTTCAGGTTCTCGGCCTCACCGATCACGCTCTGCTGAGTCACGCGACTTTTGTCGAACAGGCGTTGCAGAACGCTCCCGGCTAAAACAACTACTCCTCGATAGCCATGACTTGATCGACGCGGCGTTGGTGGCGACCCCCTTCGAAATTTGTGCTCAGGAACAGTGTCACGATTTCTTCGGCCAGACCGATGCCCACGACGCGAGCACCGATGGAAAGCACGTTGGCGTCGTTGTGTTCGCGAGCCATGCGTGCCAGATAAAGGTCGTTGCAGAGGGCAGCGCGAACACCCTTGACCTTGTTGGCCGCCAGTTGCTCTCCTTGCCCCGAGCCGCCCATGACGATGGCGAAATCAGCTTCGCCCGCAACAACGGCCCTTGCCGCGTTGGCACAGAATTCCGGATAATCGACCGACTCGGTGCTGTGAGTGCCGCAATCGATCGTTTCGTGACCCTGTTCTTCTAAGAACAGGATCAAGTGTTCCTTGAGATCGAAGCCTGCATGATCGCTTCCAAGTGAAATTCGCACGTGCTTACTGCCCCTCGTCGGCAGTGTTTCTGCCTCGGGCAGTCTACGATCTGGCGACATGAGCTTGTGGACACCAGATGGCGAGCACGAAGTGCCTCGCGACCAGCCAGCACCGGCCCCGGCCGCTCAAGAACCTGCGGGTGGAATTCCGGGCGCGCCGTCGCTCGACGACTTAAGTCCCGATGAGCGCGCTCAGGCCGAGGCCATGGCCGCCGAACTCGCCGAGGCCCGGGAGCGATTGGCGGACACACCTTCGTCGATGGTCGTTGCCAATCACGCCATGGGGCTCTATGAGCTTGGAGCGATCCACTTGAGCAATAACCCGCCGAACCTAAGCGAAGCCAAAGTCGCGATCGACGCTATGGGCGCCATCGTCGACGCACTTCCGGGGCGGCTTGGCGAACACGAAGAGACTCTGCACGCTGCTCGGTCACAGATTCAGATGGCTTTTGTAGAACTTTCGACTCAAGCGGACGAAGCGCCCTAAAAGCTAGATGCCCGAAGTGCTAAGCGCTCGCGGAGCCACGCGCTCGAGGATCAACGCGGCGTTGCACCCGCTCCGCGACGCCGACAAGCCACTTTGGCATGCCACAATTGGCCGCAATGCGTCTTTGGCTTCGTCTGCTCCTCGTGTTGCTTTGTGTGACTACGTGCCTTGCAGCAGTGGTCGCTCTGGAATCGCCAGCGGTGACCGCACGAGCACAGGAACTTGACCAAGACGTACCCCCAGGAAACCCCGTGATCGGAAGCGATACGCCAGGCGATGTCGAGCCCGAGACGGACTCCAGCTACGGGCTATGGGCCATCGTGGCCGTCTGCTTGATCGGCGCCGGCGTGTTGTTGGTCAAAGTCGAACGGTGGGAAGCACGTCGGATCGCAGACTAGGACGCTCGCTGCTCAGTCTGTGTTCAAACGGGGTCGCATCTCGATCCGAACGTCGGAGCCGAGTTGGCGCACATCGATGATTTCGCCACGCCACACATCGTTGATTGTCGCGCCACCCGGACCAGCAAAGAGTGGCCGGGCATCGTCGCCCCCAAAAAGGGCAGGCGCAAGATAGATCACGTAGCGGTCAACAAGGCCAGCGCGATGAAATGCCCCTGCGACATGGGCGCCGCCTTCGACCATGAGCTGCAGCACGCCGCGCCCCGCCAGATCAACAAGCGCGTCGTCAAGATCACCGCTCAGCTCGACAAGTGGCTGTGCTCGAGCATCGGGCGGTGCTGAACCCAGAACAACTCGGAGCGGCTGTATCTCATCGCCATCGACCCCAATTGGAGCGAAGTCGCGGACCGTCAGTGCCGGGTCGTCGGCCCGGATGGTGCCTGCCCCAACCAGAATGGCGTCGCTCTCCGCACGCAGACGATGGCTGTCGGAGCGCGCTTCGGGGCCAGTGATCCACTTGCTCGATCGGTCAGGTGCCGCTGTGAAGCCGTCGAGTGTTGCCGCAAGCTTGAGCACGACAAGAGGCCGACCGGTGCGCCGGTGATGCAGATACGGCCGCAGTTGGCGTTCAACACGCGCTGCACCAACGCCCACGTCGACCACGATGCCTGCAGCCCGCAGCACTTCGATTCCTTTGCCAGCAACGAGTGGGTCCGGGTCAGCCAGCGCAACCACAACCCGGCTGATCCCGGCGGCAATGATCGCTTCGGTGCACGGCCCGGTCCGACCTTGATGGCAACACGGCTCCAAGGTGGAATACAGGGTTGCACCCTTGGCGTCGTCGCCAGCCTCAGCCAATGCGTTGATCTCTGCATGATTGCCGCCATAGTGAGATGTTGCGCCGGTAAATACGGCGGTTCCCGACGCAATGGCTGCACCAACCCACGGATTTGGTGGTGCGATCAGGCGGGATCCCTCGGCTGCGTTAATCGCACGACCCATGTAGTCGGCGTCTCTTCGGTCAGCCACTAGTGATCGGTCGGCGCTGCGCTCATCAGGCGCACTGCATGAGGAATGATGTCGATAACGGCGGTGACAGTTTCAACGGCGCCGTTCGGCGAACCGGGGGCATTCAGTATCAGTGCGTGTCCCCGAGTTCCGGCTAACGCTCGGCTCAGCCGTCCGAGTCCTTTATCGTTGCTGAGTCGCATTGCTTCGGCCAGTCCGGGTGCTTCGCGTTCGAGCACCAGCCGGGTGCCTTCGGGTGTGAGGTCACGAGGACCGAATCCGGTTCCCCCGGTGGTGACGATCACGCCTACGAAATCGGCTGCGAGGTCGATGAGCGCCTGCGACACGTTCTCGATGCCGTCGGCTACAACTCGCTGATCGACGACGTCGTAGCCGTGGCTGGCGAACAACTCGACGAGCGCACCGCCTGACTTGTCTTCACGGGTCCCGTGGATGACGCCGTCGGAGACGGTGAGTACCTTGGCCGCTAGTCCAGCGGCATCATGATCTGGCATCGCAGAAACTTAGCTGATCTGATCGGGCGATGACACGCTCACCGCAGCGTGCTCTTGTCGACGCGGCGCCAAGCGAACACGGCCATGCCGTCGCTGTCATGGTCTTGAGGTAGAACACACCCGCCGTGGCCGCCCCACCTGCGCCATACGTCGCTTGTGGCTGGCACGTCGATCGGCTCAAACCCGCTCGTGAGTGTTGCTGCGACTGCGGTGGTTTCTGCCTTGGTCACGGTGCACACGCTGTAGACCAGCGTGCCTCCGGGTTTGACTGCGTCGGCCCCAGCGGTGAGCAGCCGGCACTGTAGGCGGGTAAGGCGCTCGATTGCCTCGGCATCTACTCGCCACCTGGCATCGGCCCGGCGACGGAGCACACCCAGGCCCGAGCACGGAGCATCGACGAGTACGCGGTCGAAGGATGCGGAGTGATACGGGCCCATGGTGCCGTCGGCGACCACGGTCGCCACGCTCGCCGCTGCCGTGCGCTCGGCGTTAGCTGCGACAAGTCGAGCCCGATTGATACGACGGTCTGCAGCGATAACGGTTGCACCTGAGGCAGCGAGCAGCGTGGCCTTACCTCCGGGTGCAGCGCAGGAGTCCAAAATAAGATCGCCAGCTTGAGCGCCGACGGCGTCGCACACCCATCGCGAAGCCGGATCTTGCACGTATCCGTCGGATCGTTCGTGCACGCTCGGCTCTACGTTCATGCGTTCGAGCATCGCGAGTGCATCGGCTTCACCGTGGTCTGCGATGAGCTGATCCATGAGCCAGTCCGGATAGCTCAGCCGCACGGCTTCGCTCGGCCATTGGACTTCAGCGCTCGCCACCTTACGCAGAATCGCGTTGACGAACCCCCGTGCCTTCTTGGGCGCGAGCGACACGGTGGCATCAACCGCAGCATGGTCCGGGGTAGACAGATAGTGCAATTGATAGGCACCCAGGCGCAATAGCGTGCGAATAGGCGGGTCGATATCGCGATGAGCAAAGCGGTCGACCAGAAAGTCGCAGGCTCGCCGCATGCGGGTGGTGCCGTAGACGAGTTGCGTTGCGAATCTGCGGTCCTGGACATCGAGGTTGGACCGTTTCAGTTCGCCATCGAGCACCAAGTTAGCAAAGGCGCCCTGGTGGTCGATCCGCTTGAGCGTGTTGAAGGCAACTTGGCGAGATGTCATAGGGCCGACCTCATGTGTCGACAGAACCAGCGGATTGATCCTGCACGATGTCCCCGAGCACGGTGTTGGCATCGAGCCGGGCGCCACGGATCCAGTCAGCAGCAGCCGCCGGCTTTTTACCCTCGGGTTGCACGGTTTCGAGTACGAGCCAACCTTGACCGGTCGCAACCCGTACGCCAGCAGACGTAGCGTCAGAGTGCGCAGAACCCGGGTCAAGAGCGCCGGGTGTCTGAGTGTGCGGACTTGGGTCTACACCTGCGGCCTTGATGGCAAAGCGTTTTCCGTGCAGTGTCGTATGGGCTCGCCCGAGGCGCACGATACGTGCCAGCTGCGTTGCCGGCTCGGTGAAATCGAGCGCGAAGTCCGCCGCTTTGAGTTTGTGGGCATACGTGACTTCGCCGGCCTGCGGTTTGGCGCCGCCAAGACCAGTCGCGAGAGCAGACACGAGCAGCTCGCAAGACGCGTCGACCAGGGCGACGCGCAGTTCGTCGAGGGTTCGCTCCGCTACTGGGACCTCGGCCTGGTCGTATACGTCGCCTTCATCGAGCGCTTCGGCGATCTCCATAAGACACACGCCCGTCATTGCGTCGCCAGCAAGAATTGCTCGTTCTAACGGCGCAGCACCGCGCCAACGTGGCAGCAGCGAGAAGTGGATGTTGACCATGGGAAGGGCGTCGAGGATGTGGTTGCCGATGATGTGGCCATAGGCAACCACCACCCCGAAGGCTGCGTTGGCATTGAGCACGTCGTCGAGCTCATGAGATACTGCCAAACCGAGTTCCGCTGCGGCGGCCTTGACCGGCGTTGGCATCAGGTCTTTGCCCCGGCCCCGACGGCGATCAGGGTTGGTAACGACCAAGGCGACATCGTGCCCGGCCTCGACTAATGAACGAAGCGGTGCCACGGCTATCTCCGGTGAGCCCAGATACACGATGCGCGCCGGGCCTCCCGGGTGATCGATGTGCGCCATTGGCGGCTAGGGCAGCTGCAGGCCGCCAGCGGTTGACCGTTGGGCCCGCTCTGCGTCGGCTGCCAGCTTGCGAGCGTTGAGTTCTTTAATTGCTTCGCGCCGCTGATCGTCGTCGAGATGTTCAAGAAGCAGAACCCCGTCGAGATGGTCGATTTCGTGCTGGATCAGGCGGGAGAACAGTTCGTCGGCTTCGAGCGTGACATCGTTACCGTTCAGGTCGATGCCGGTCACAAAGATACGTTTGGGCCGCACAATCTCGAACGACAGGCCGGGAACCGAAAGGCACCCTTCTTCGTAGGCCCACTCGCCGTCGGCCTCGGTGACGGTTGGGTTAATGAGGACGCCGGGTTCGTCGTCGTAGTCGTAGACGAAGAACCGTTTTTGCACTCCGACCTGGGGTGCTGCCAGGCCGATGCCGGGTGCGTCGTACATGGCGACGAACATGTTGTCGCACAACTTGACGAACTTGCCGTCGATGTCGGTGACATCGCTGGCTTTTGTGTTCAGCACGGGGTCGCCGTATTGGCGTATTCGCTGGCTCGACATCACGAGAAGGGTAACCGGCTGGGGCGCGGGCTTGTTCCATCGAGATAGCTTCTCTTGGGTGAGCAACAGCCACTATTTCGACGATGACCCAACAATCGCGAGCGACGTCAGCCGGGTGCCGCTGCAACTTGGGGATCTCTCGATGGACCTTGATGTCGATCGTGGAGTCTTCTCTGCCACCAAGATCGACGCCGGTACTCGTGTTCTCTTGGTCGAAGCCGCCAAGCCGAGCAAGCACGCGAAACTGATTCTTGACATTGGTTGCGGCTACGGACCTATCGCCTGTGTCGCTGCTAAGCGGGCGCCCAGGGCTCAGGTCTGGGCGACCGATGTCAATAGCCGAGCCCGCGATCTCTGTGCGGCGAATGCAGAACGCCTCGGCCTGAATGTGGCCGTTGCTGCCCCCGATGACGTTCCCCAGGATCTGCGCTTCGATCTGATCCTGTCGAACCCTCCGATCCGGGTCGGCAAGAAGAATCTGCATGCGTTGCTTGAGCTCTGGCTGGATCGACTCGCGCCTGGTGGGCGAGCCGAACTTGTGGTGCAGAAGCATCTCGGCAGCGACTCGCTGCAGCGATGGCTAAATGAGCAGGGGTGGCCGACCAAACGGTTGATCAGCCGCAGCGGCTACCGCGTGCTCGTGGCTCGAGAGCGCAGACGAGACACGGGCCACGCAACGACCTCGGATCCTGCGAATGCAGGGAGCAGCCAAAGGCGAGCGGAACAACAAGATCACGACAGTGTCGAGGGACGAGACACGGGCCACGCAACGACCTCGGATCCCGCGAATGCAGGGAGCAGCCAAAGGCGAGCGGAACAACAAGATCACGACAGTGTCGAGGGACGAGACACGGGCCACGCAACGACCTCGGATCCCGCGAATGCAGGGAGCAGCCAAAGGCGAGCGGAAGAACAGTGAAGCAACTTACGAGCACGGAGCTGAAACGGTTGCATCGCAGCTGGCGCAAGCAGGAACCGCCGCGGCTGGCGCTGATGCTCGAAGGTTTGGGCGGGCCGTACAACTTGGGGTCTATCTTGCGGACTGCGGCGGCGTATCGAGTCGAGCACCTGTACTTGGTGGCCATGCAGATCGATCCAACGAGTACGAACGTGGGCAAGACCGCGCTGGGTGCGGATCGCTACGTTCCGTGGACCGTGCACGACGACTTGGCTTCTGCATTCGGTCTGGCCCGAACTGCTGGCTATTCGATGGTGGGCTTAGAACTGGCTGATCAGGCGGTGCCGATGCACGACGCGGAGCTTCCGACACCGATGTGTTTGGTGATTGGTCATGAAGATCGAGGTCTTTCCAAGACCGCCCTCGGCGAGTGCGATTCGGTCGTTTTCTTGCCACAACTCGGTCGTATTGGTTCGCTGAATGTGGGTACCGCTACTTCGATCGCAATCTATGAGGCAAGACGACAAGCGTTTCGCGACCGCTAGCACCTCAGCCGATCGTGGGCAGGGTCACTAAGACAGCCGACACGGGATCTTGTCGTGATTCCCAGCTGCCTCCGAGTCCGCCAACGATCCGGTCAACGATGGCGAGCCCAAGGTGAATGTGTCGGTCGCCGTGTTTGGTTTGGTTTGGTGATGCATCCAGTTCGTGGTTGTGGGCGAGCTGAGCAGTATCGATGCCAGCGCCAGGGTCCGTGACACTGATGACGATTGTGCCTGGAAGTGTTCCATTTGTCGTTTTGATGGCAACCCCACCGGGTCCCGCGTGTTCAACCACATTGGAGAGCAACTCGCCGAACATGGCGTCCAATTCTGGGGGGGCCGCGATCAGCCCGTCGGTGCCAGATGCCAACTCGATGCTGAGCAACTGTCCAGCCCGCAAACACGGGCCGTGCCAACGATCATGCACACCGCTCAGTACGAAACGTACTCGCCGTTCTTCTGCTCCGCAAACCAGGTCGGTTGACTCTAGTTCCACGTAGGTGATCAGCCGAGTCGTGAGTCGTTCTAAGCGGCGAGCCGAGCGCATGGCCGACGCGTGCCAGGCCTCGGTCTGGTCGTCAGGAAGTTCTGCTGAAAGCAGTTCGAGCATGCCCAGCAATCCATTCAAGGGCGTGTTGATCTGATGACTCATCTGACCGAGGAAGCCAGATTTGGCAGCGTTTACCTCCTCGGCGACGCGCAGAGCCTCGTGTAGTTCTGTGGTTCGGTCAAGGATTCGTCGATCCAGTTCCTGGTTTGCTTCGTAAAGCGAACGCATGCCGTCTTCGGCAATCTGTTCCGCCTCGAGCCGGGCTCGTCGTTCCCTATCAAGCCGTCGTTCGAGTCGACGAATCTTGGTTTCGTTCTCGGCAGCAACGCTCGACTGGGTCATTGATCGGCGAGAGTGACCAAGAACTGGGAGCCTTCACCTTCGAACCCATCGACGCTTTCGACGTTGACGTCGGCCTCAAACAGGTGTGACACGCCGGACAACAATCCTTCGGCGAGCGCAGGAAGTCCGCGGTGTGATTGGTACGTGACGAGCAGTCCGTCGGGGTGATCGTCGAAGGCGAATGCGGGAGGAATCGAGTCGGGGTAAATTTTGAGGACTTCGGGGTGGATGATGTCATTCACGCGCCGTATGAAGGTCAGCGGGTCCTCGGCATTGGTAAGCGAGCTAGGAACGCGTTCGGCCAGCTTTGGGAGGGCGTGATAGCCGACCAAGCGAAGAACATCTTCGGCTCCTAGGCCGGTCGCGCTCGATGTCGCGGCGACGATCGCTACGAGTTCAGCATTGGCGTAGTCACCAAGAGCGGTGTAGGCACCGTCGACCTCGGCACTATCGAGCAGGGTGTCCCAGGTCTCGGTGTCGTACAGATCTTCGACGACTTCTTGGACTACGTTAAAAATGACGCCTTTCACGACGCACGCTCCAGTTTCTCAATGAGCTCGCGCACGGCGAGATCAGTCTCTTTAGCGACCAGTTCGAGCCGATTGACTGTCAACAGATCTGGCCGTGCGCCCGCTCGGGCGGCTTCTTCGATTTCTTTAGCAACATCACGCAAGCCATGCGCTCCCAGCATTGCACTCGTGCTTTTGAGGGTGTGGGCCGCGAGTTCGGCGGACTCGGCATCGGCATCGCAGTCCGCTATTGACGTGACCCGGCGTGGCAGCTCGTCGAGAAAGGTTCGGGCAATCGACAGCACCAGTTCGCTGTTGTCCAGTTCGTCCATCAATGTCGAGAACACGTCGGCGTCAACGGCCCCACCTGTTTCTTCACCCGCTGGGGGGCCTGTCCAGAGTTCAAGGACAGACGCAACCTTGGCTATCGAAGCGGGTTTGGCTATGAAGTCGTCGGCGCCTGCTTCTTTGCATGCCTCGATATCTGATGCCATAGCGCGCGCTGTCACCGAAATTATTGGCGTGCGTTCGAGCCCTTCTCGGGACTCGCGTTGTCGGATCCGTCGGGTGGTTTCAAGTCCATCGATCCCTGGCAAGTGCCAATCCATGAGGATGACATCGAACTTGGTGCGTTCGGTTAACGCCAACGCTTCGTAGCCGTCGCCGACTATCTCATGGTCGTAACCCAGGCGGGTGAGCTGGGCTGATGCCAGCATCTGGGTTTCGGGATTGTCTTCGACAACGAGCACCTGAGCTGTCGTGACTGCGTCACTGGTTCGAGGGGTGACAATGGTTCTGGCAGGTGGCTCGCGTTCGGGCAGGGGAACGCTCAGAACAAACGTAGACCCGTCATGGCTGGACTCTTCGAGCGTGAGTGAACCGCCCATAGAGGTTGCGAGACGAGCGGAGATCGCCAGCCCCAAGCCGGCGCCGTGGGCGGAGGCGTTCAATCGCTGGAACGGTTCGAAGATTTCGGCGCGCCGCTCAGGTGGGATACCAGGTCCGGTATCGGTCACCCGAAACTCCACGAAGTCGTCGTTGGCGCTGCGCACATCAAGCTTCACGCTGCCAACCATTGTGAATTTGATGGCATTGCCGCAAAGATTGTCGACTACCTGTCCCACGCGTCCGGCATCGCCGAATGCGTAGATTGGGACGCCGTCATCGATGTTCGTGTCGACGAGTAGATCCTTCTTTTGAGCTAGCGACTGCATCGACCGCGCCGACCGGTCAATGACGGCTCGGATGGCAAAGACATCGTTATCCAGGGCCAAATTACCCGTGTCGAACCGTCCGATATCGAGCAAGTCATTCACGATGGCGGTAAGGCTCATTGCCTCTCGAAGAATGATCTCGGCCTGACGTTTTGCCTGCTGATTGGTCTCTGACGACGACAGGAGTTCGGCAAGGCCGGCAATGGTGTGGAGGGGGTTTCGTAGCTCATGGCTTACTCGAGCGACGAACTCTGACTGCTCGCTCGCCATGGCACGCAGCTTTAAGTCGAGCTGATGCTGTTCTTCGATATCTTCGATCACGCCAAGGAGTAGTAGCGGCCCATCGGCGACGATGAGCCGTTGCGCCGTGAGTCGGCCCCGAAACGTCGATCCGTCGGCCCGGACATAGCCTTTTTCGACTACGACTGATTCTTGCTCGCCGCGGATTAGGGCCTCGAGGTAATGCTCGGTCGACTCACGAAAGTCGTCGGCCGTGATGTCAGACACCAAAAGATCGGAGTCAGGCTCGAGTCCAAACAGTTCCCAGAACTTACGATTTGCTGAAACTTGGGTGCCGGATGCGTCGACGACCGAATAGGCAACCGGCGCATCGAAAAAGAGCGGATTGTCTTCGAAGTCCAACATCGGTCTGTGTCCCTAGCGCCGTATCGCTCAGAACCTACCCAGCATGGGGGATGCCTTTGGGCGAATCGGTCTCTCCGCCAACGGGTTTGTGCCATTCGGCCTAGGCCTCGGTTAGGTCACGGCGATCCGGAGCCGTTCACTGCCTCGGTCGACCTGGGCAAGTTCTTCGACGAGCGTGTCGAGCGATGTCGAGCGGACGAGCCAGCGGCCGTCGTTTGGCCCCATAACGTCGAGCCCAATGGGGTTTGCGAGCCGTTCAATGAACCCTATGGCCCCTTTGCCAGATACCTCGGCTTGGGCGACCGCTGGCGGCCACCGCATCGTTTCGGCTTGAGCGGCGAGCGCAGCAGTGAGTGCTGAGGGGTCTGCCCGTTTGGCTGCATCGAGCACCCGATGCTCTCCCAGGCGGGTTTGCACCAAGACTCGGCCACCGCCGCGACGGCCACCCACAAGTCGACTCGCCATGATCAGTAACGCCATCGCTTCGGATTCGGCCCGTTGGCGAAGTGCGCTGAGATGCTGGTCGAAGTCCAAGAAAACCACGGCACTCCACTTGGGGCCCGGATCTGTTCGTGCTCGCAACAGCGCTTCGGTGCCAATCACGACTCGGGCAGCGCCGTTCGTGATGCCTGATGCGGTTACCTCTCCGACGACCTCCCCCAACAGTGCGCTGAGCTCCTCTTGGGCCCGCGACACTCCGAGCACGAGATTCTTGAGGTGAGCGCCACCGCACGCGGCGCATACGGGTGGGCGTTCTTGACCGCACCGGGAGCAGGTCAGCGTGGAATCGTCGACTTGGCGTGCAGCGCCCTGACACGTATCGCAGCTCGCGAGCTCGCCGCACGTCACACATGCCAGCAGTCGTACTCGGCCGGTGCGGTTGAGAATGCATGCCACTCGGCCTGGGCGTTGCAGCGAACGTACAAGCTCTTCGCTAAAGAGTCCGAGGCGGCCGGGAGGCTCGCTGCGCCTGTCGACCACTTCTATTGCGGGCCAGCCTGCATATTCGATTGGCCGAGGCTCGCCGGTTACCGCAAAGGTCCGCGCGGCCTCGAGCGACGGCGCCGGCGAGACTAAGACACAGGGGACCTCGGCCCGCCTGGCTCGCTCTACAGCCACCTCTCGTGCGTGCCAGGTCGGCGACCGCTCTTCGCGGTACGCCTCGTCGTGCTCGTCGAAGACCACGATGGCCCCCAACTCATGTACGGGAGTCAGGACCGATGCTCTCGTGCCCACCACGACCGATCCGGCCGCGGCTCGAGCCCAATCGTCGGGCATCAGCGCGACCGTGAGCCCAGCGCGACGCAGTCGGCCTGCGAGCGCTCGGGCGCCCTCGATCGTTGGCATCAGCAGCAACGGGTTTCCCTGCGCTACTGCTGCGAGTACAAGCGGCCACCGGTCCGCAGCAGGAGCGATTCGCTGCGTGCTGCCGGACCCCCCGAATGCCCGGGCCACCGATGCATCAACTGGTTCCGTCCATCGTTCGATTTGGGACGGGGGAAGGCGATACACGTTTTTGGGTGGCGATGCCGTTCGCAATGCTTTGGCCGGTGAACCCACCCACCGGTACGCCAACCAGTTTGCCAGGTCAATGATGTCGCTCGTGGGGCCGAGTCCGGACCACTTCTGCAATAGCCGAAGTTCAACGTCGGCAACCGGGTCGGGGTCAAGTTCAGTAACCCAACCACCGACCCGGCGTCCGTGCAGTTCTATTCGGACTCGACTACCAATTTGCAGGTCGACTTCTGGCGCCCGCCACGTGGCAGGAACGGCATAATCAAACGATCGATGCAGTGCCCCAACGTCGGGTTGAACCCGAACAACGCTGGGCAATTCGCGATCGGCCTGCAGGTGAATAATTCGACCGGCTTAGAGCCCGAGAGCGGACTTCAGGTCGTCGACCCGGTCGAGATTCTCCCAGGTAAAGCCGTCGCCCGTGCGACCAAAGTGGCCGTAGGCAGCGGTCTGCTTATACACGGGACGCTTGAGATCAAGGTCACGCAAGATAGCGCCGGGGCGAAGGTCGAAGACCTCGTTCACGGCGGCTTCGATGGCAGCAGGCGAGACCTTTTCGCTGCCAAAGGTTTCGACCATGACCGACATAGGGTGAGCGACACCGATGGCGTAGGCGACCTGTACTTCGCAGCGGTCCGCAGCGCCAGCGCCAACCACGTTCTTTGCCACCCATCGGGTGGCGTAGGCCGCGGAGCGGTCGACCTTGGATGGGTCTTTGCCGCTGAAGGCACCGCCGCCGTGGCGGGCCATGCCGCCGTAGGTGTCCACGATGATCTTGCGACCGGTGAGACCGGCATCGCCAACGGGACCACCAATGACGAAGTTCCCCGTCGGATTCACGAAGATCTCGTAGTCGTCGTCGGCGAATTGTTCGGGCACGACCGGGCGGATGACATGTTCGATCAGGTCAGGCCGGATCATGTTGTCGCGGCTGATACCTGGGCTGTGCTGCGTCGAGACAACAACATTTTCGATTGCGACCGGCATGTTGTTTTCGTAGCGGAAGGTCACCTGGGTCTTGCCGTCGGGGCGCAGGTAGGGCACGGTGCCGGCTTTGCGGACTGCGGCCAACCGTTCGGCCATGCGGTGCGCGACGTGGATTGGCATCGGCATGAGCACGTCGGTCTCGTTCGATGCGTAGCCGAACATCATGCCTTGATCGCCCGCACCCTGCATGTCCAGGTCATCGGTCTCGCCGGAGTCACCTGAACGGACTTCTTCGCTGGTAGTGACGCCTTGGCTGATGTCGGGTGACTGCTCGTCGAGCGAGACGAGCACGCCGCATGCTTTGCCGTCGTAGCCAAAGTCGCCGTTGTCGTAGCCGATTTCGCAAATGGTGTCACGCACGATCGAGGCAATATCGACGTATGCCTTGGTGGTTATCTCGCCGCCAACAACGGCAAGGCCGGTGGTTACGAAGGTTTCGCAAGCCACTCGACTGTCGGGATCTTCGGCCAACAAGGCATCGAGGATCGAATCTGAGATTTGGTCCGCCATTTTGTCGGGGTGACCCTCGGTCACCGACTCAGACGTGAACGAATATGAGTTAGACATGTTCTCTCCGGGAATTCGGAATCGATTACGTTTTGTTCGGGGTTCGCGCCGCAACGACGGCACGAAGAACAGCCCGGGCGACGTCTAACTTTGACGTCAGAGCGAGACTATCGCGCCCACCACCGGGGGCAACGATAGTGACGATGTTGGTGTCGTGTCCAAAGCCTGCGCCGGGCGCAGACACATCGTTCGCCACGATGAAATCGGCGTTCTTGGACTCGAGCTTGCGTTCGGCGTTGGCGATGAGGTCGTTGGTTTCGGCGGCAAAGCCAACGAGTTGTTGGCCGGGCCGTTTTCGTGACCCGAGGTCGGCCAAGATGTCGACCGTTCGTTCTAACTCGATCGACGGCACTCCCGTCGCCTTCTTGATCTTGATGTCACTTGGGCTCGCGGGCCGAAAGTCGGCAACCGCAGCCGCCATGACCACGATGTCGGCTCGGGCAGCTCCGCTCAGCGCTGCGGCATGCATTTCGGCGGCCGTGTCGAGTCGAACGATCTCTACGCCAGCGGGAGCGGGTCGGTCCACGGTGGTAATTAGTTCCACCGAGGCCCCAGCTTGGTGTGCGATTTCGGCGAACGCGTACCCTTGTTTGCCGGTTGACCGGTTACCGATGAAGCGCACGGGGTCGAGGCGCTCACGGGTGCCCCCGGCGGTAATCATGACCCGCAACCCCCGCAGATCAAGTGCTGGGGAACTATCGTGCTCGGCGCTACGGGATGTGACCTCGAGTATGTGGCCGACCACATCGACGATGGTGGGTGGTTCGGCCAAGCGGCCGTGGCCGATATCGCCGCCAGCGAGGCGGCCAGCTTCGGGAGCCACAATGTGGACGCCACGCCGTTCCAGCAGCGCAATATTGTCGCTGATCGCCGGGTTCTCCCACATTTCGGTGTGCATAGCTGGACAGATCACCACGGGTGCCCGGGTCGCAATCAGCGTGTTGGTGAGCAGATCGTCGGAGATACCGGCCGCGTAGCTGCCGATGACGCGGGCTGTTGCTGGACACACCAGGATCAGGTCCGCCTCCTGACCGAACTTGGTGTGAGGAATCGGGCCGCTCCAGTCTGCCCACATACTGGTATGGACTGGCTCAGAGGCAAGCGCAGAAAAGGTGACCTTGCCCACAAAACGCTCGGCGTTCTCGGTCATGATGGGGACCACGTGGGCACCGGCATCAACAAGCCGTCGACACACTTCGATGGCCTTGTACGCGGAAATGCCGCCGCTCACACCGAGGACAATACGTTTGCCCTGAAGCACTGCAGTCAACGGTTTCGTTTCGGCAAGTGAGTTCGCTCGATCAGCTGTCGCTGTCTTTTTTCGCCGCAGCTTCGGCTTCGGCTGCGGCGGCGGCCTCGTCGGCTGCGGCGAGCATGTCGGCTTCGGCCTGCGCTGCTGCTGCGGCAGCAGCAGCTTCTTGGGCAGCAACCACTGCGGGATCGCCCATGATGATCTTTTTGGCGCCGATCTCTTCGAACGCAATCGTGAGCGGCTTGTGCGCCACCGAGGTCACCTGAGGCGGTATCGAGGCCCCGAGGCCCCCGCCGAGTTGGCCGAAGTAGGCGTTAATTTGCCGCGCCCTCTTGGATGCGAGCGTGACGAGCGAGAACTTTGATCCAGTCGCCTCGAGAAGATCTTCGATCGGGGTCGCCATCATTGAGTCGTGTTCGTATGCCATGTCAGATCCTACGTATCAAAGGGGCCAGAAGCGATCCTACGCTAGCAGCGAAGCGCTCCAAAGACGCGGTGCTCGGTCGGTTACTCTCGGTAGCTGTCGATAACGGCTGCGAGTTTGGCAACGGTTGTGTCTAGATCGTCGTTGATCACGATCAAGCAGCCCAACTCCTCGGCCGCGGCTCGCTCCGCGATGGCAGTTTCAAGTCGTTGCTTGACCCGCTCATCAGAATCACCTCGGGCCCGTAGGCGGTTCTCCTGCTCACCGATCGACGGCGCGTCGAGAAAGAGCAACACCGCGCCTGGATCCATCGCCTTAATCTGAGCGGCCCCTTGCACGTCGATCTCAAGCAGTACATCGTTGCCGAGCGGCGGAGCAGGAACCGGTGTGCCTTGGAGATAGTCCAAGAATTCGACCCATTCAAGAAAGCCGTCGTCTTCGATGTGGGACTCAAATGTTGCGCGGTCCACGAAGTTATAGGCATCGGGCGCTTCGCCCGGACGTGGCGACCGCGTTGTCCAGGAGCGACTCAGCCAGAGTCGCTCCACCACGTCGAGCAATTTTGCGACGACCGTGCCCTTGCCGACGCCACCGGGCCCCGACAGCACAAAAGTACGAGACACCGGGTTAGGAGACACGCGAAAGGGCAGCAGCGATTTCGTTGCGCTTTGCTGTCGGCACGTCTTTCAGCCAGATGTCTTCGGCGAGTCCGACTTCTTCCATCGTGCGCCGGGCGCGGACTTTACCGACCTCGGGAAGGACCTCGAAAACTTTGACCGCAAAGCAGCGTCCGGCAAGCTCGTCGCTGTCGGCAAGTTCGAACGCTCCACGCAGATCGAGTTCAGCAGAACGAACCTGTGTG
>Ga0209828_1001621_pt1 | contig 20060 bp, 16 predicted proteins | sample MaitaG_FD_187429 | JGI IMG/M metagenome (GOLD analysis project Ga0209828, IMG submission 187429) | Marine algal microbial communities from Maine, USA - Maine_Asex2 metaG (SPAdes) (version 2) | ecosystem: Host-associated > Algae > Red algae > Unclassified | place: Maine, USA | collected 2015-01-05 | reverse complement strand
CAAATGGCACAGGATTATCCCGCTGATAAATATCCTGCAATACGATTTTTTATCGGAGATGTCAGAGATAAGGAGAGGCTGCTTAGGGCAATGTCAGATATAGACTACGTAATTCATGCAGCTGCAATGAAGCATGTGCATTTAGCAGAGTACAATCCTTCTGAATGTATTAAAACGAATGTAGGTGGTGCAGAAAACGTGATACACGCATGTTTACAGACTGGAGTACAAAGGGTAGTCGCACTTTCAACAGATAAAGCATGTGCGCCGATAAACTTGTATGGAGCTACAAAACTCACGTCCGATAAATTATTTATAGCTGCTAATAACATAAAAGGTAAGAATCCTATTAAATTTTCAGTAGTGCGATATGGAAATGTTATGGGTTCTAATGGCTCGGTAATACCATTTTTTATAAAGAAAAGAAATGAAGGTTTTCTGCCAATAACTGATGCGGATATGACTCGATTTAATATTAGTTTAGATGGAGGAGTAGACATGGTGTTCCATGCGTTAAAACATGCATGGGGAGGAGAGCTTTTTGTTCCTAAAATTCCGTCATATCGAATTACTGAAGTAGCTAAAGCAATCGCTCCTAACACAGAACAGAGGATTGTTGGAATACGACCAGGTGAAAAAATTCATGAAGAAATGATCACAGCTTCAGATTCATATAACACGTATGATCTTGGGAAATACTATACAATTATACCTACTAAGCCAACATGGAATTTAGATGGATTCATAAAGGAATTTAAAGCAAAGAAAGTAGAGCCAGGATTTAGTTATAACTCAGGGACTAACAGCGAATGGGTAGAATCGGAAGAACTAAGAACATTTATCAAAGAACATGTAGACAAAAATTTCTCAATTGATGGATACTAAAACCAGAAAAGCTATTCCTTACGGAAGACAGCATATCACAGAGAGTGATATCAACGCCGTAGTAGAGGTGTTGCAAGCAGACTATCTTACAACAGGACCCAAAGTAAATGAGTTTGAAGAAAAGTTTGCTAAGTATGTAGGATCAAAATATGCCGTAGCAGTAGCAAATGGTACAGCTGCTTTACATCTCAGCGCTTTAGCTCTGGAGGTAAATGAAAAGAGTAGGGTGATAACATCTCCAATAACATTTGCAGCTTCAGCAAATTGTATTAGATACTGTAGAGGGAATGTTGAGTTTTGCGATATAGATGCAGAGACTAAAACCTTAGATTTAAATAGGCTCAGAGAGATATTGGAAAATGCTCCTAAGGGAACATACCAAGGAGTAGTACCAGTAGACTTTGCCGGTTACCCAGTGCAGATGGAACAATTAAGAGAATTGGCAAACCAATATGGACTGTGGATAATTGAAGATGCGTGCCACGCTCCTGGAGGATGGTTTACAGATAGTAATGGTAATGAGCAAAAATGTGGTAATGGGAAATTTGCAGATCTAGCAATCTTTTCTTTCCATCCTGTAAAACATATTGCTTGTGGAGAAGGCGGTATGATTACAACAGATGATAAAAAACTTTACAATAAATTAAAGCAGTTAAGAACCCATGGTATGGTTTATCAAGGGGACGAGAGACTGACAGAAAACCATGGGCGATGGTACATGGAGATGCAAGATTTGGGTTATAATTATAGAATACCAGATATACTTTGTGCCTTAGGTATTACGCAACTTGAGAGAGCAGATGCTGGATTAATAAAACGTAGGGAAATTGCCAAAAGATATGATGAGGCATTCAGCGAGACTAATATTAAAATATATGTTCCCTCAAAGGATATTGGACATGCGTATCATCTTTACGTTGTAGAAGTAGATAATAGAAAGCAATTGTATGATGCGTTGAGAGAAGAAAGAATATATGCCCAAATTCATTACGTCCCCGTACACACAATGCCTTATTATAAAAAATTAAATTTTAAACAAACAAACCTACCTGTAGCGGAAGAATATTATAAAAGATGTTTAAGCTTACCAATGTATCCTAGGCTGAGTACTGAAGAACAAGAATTTGTTATAGAGATGGTTATGAAATATTCATAATGAAAAACATCGCAATCATTCCAGCAAGAGGAGGAAGTAAGAGGATTCCAAAAAAAAATATAAAATCATTTCTAGGAAAACCCATTATTGCTTATTCAATAGAAGCTGCGCAAAAATCCAAACTGTTTGATGAAATTGTTGTCTCAAGCGATGATCCTCATATTCTAGATATTGCGCATAAATATGGTGCAACTCCAGTAAAAAGACCCAATAGCCTCTCTGATGATAATTCTACATTATTTGATGTGATTAACCATTTAATTACACAGCAGAAAATTCATTCCTCTAGCCATTTTGCTTGCATTTTTGCAACTAATCCTTTTATTACTTCAGAGTTATTGAAGAAAGCGTACAGCTCTTTGGTTGAAAAAGACTCGGATACAATTTTAACAGTAGTCAAAAACCCAGTAGCAGTATCTAAACTTTTGAGTATAAAATCTGGAAAAATCCAACGTATTGATACTGAAAATTTTGGTTTAAAAACTCAAGATTTAGCTAATTTGTACTATGATGCAGGTATGTTCTACTTTTGCAAAACATCAGTTTTTTTATTATCCAATTCCAAAAGAGTTTGTAACGGTAAGATTGAACCCTTAATACTGAATACGCAAAACACACATGATATAGATACGGAACAAGACTGGCAAACTGCATTAGTAAAATTTAAGAATCTTTCCAATGCTACAAAATAAAACCATCCTAATTGTTGGCGCAGGATTTGGGCAAGTACCTGCAATTTTAACTGCAAAAAAAATAGGACTAAGAGTAATCGGTGTAGACAGGAATCCTAATGCCATAGGCATGAATCTTCTTGATGAGGCATTCGTAATTGATGTAACTGACTATAAAAGTATATTGCAATTATCTATTGAAAAAAAAATAGACGGGATATTTACTATGCAGTCTGATTTACCAGTACCTAGTATTGGTTATGTTAATGAGAATTTGAATCTCACAGGTATTAAGTATAAAGCGGCGATAATTGCTAGCAATAAGATAGAAACAAGAGAATGCCTACTCTCTCATAATGTTGATCAGCCTTTATTTGAAATTGTTCGCAATGATGCGGAAGCCAATGTAGCAGCTAATGCGATTGGATACCCTTGTGTGATAAAAGCAATAGACAGTTCAGGTAGCAGAGGGGTAACGGTGATCAAATCTTCTATAGAAATTCAAGCAGCAGTAGAAAGTGTTAGAGAACATTCAAGAAAGAGAGAATTCTTAGTAGAAGAGTTCATTAGTGGTCTCGAGCTAGGAGCACAAACTTTTTCCGTCGATGGAGAGTGTGTAAAAATACTGTTTCATAATGATACTATTGCAGACAATGGGAGTCTCGTTCCCATCGGACATTCATTCCCTTCAAGTCTAAGCTTAGAACAAAAAATTAGAGCCGAAACTAGTATAAAAAATGCTTTAAAGGCTATTGGAATAAGTGATGGCCCAGCTAATATTGATCTAATTCTCGACGATAAAACCCAAATAGTCAACGTCATTGAAATTGGTGCTAGGATTGGCGCTACATGCCTGCCTGAATTAGTATACTTTCATACTGGAATTGATTGGGTTAAAAATTCAATCCTAAATTGCATTGGTGAAAAAACTTCATTTAATTCAACAACTAATATTGCAGTAGCAGCTCACATAATATATTCTACAAAAACTGGATACTTACGAAAGGTAGAGCCACCTATATCTAAGAATCAGGATTTTTCTGTTTTGGAAGTAGAGTTAACTGTAAAGGTGGGGGATAGAGTTAATAAACTTGAGAAGGGGACAGATAGGATAGGTAAAATTATTTGTTCTGGTAATGATGTTTTTGATGCTGAAAAAAAGGCCAGAACTTATTTTAAAAATTTTAGCTTATACGTTGAGTAATGTCTGAAAAAGCTATTGGTATTATAACTCTTGCAAATGATGAAATAGGTGTTGGTCATCTGAGTAGATCTATAGCTATCGCGCAAGAACTGCTTGAGCTTAAAGTTGATACAACCCTTATATTAAATTTGTCAAGTCATCTAAGGAACTTCGAAATCCCCCAAAACCTGAAACTTCTTGAAGTAGAAAAAAATGACTGGAATCAAAGTTTTTTTGAGTTTTTGATAAGTAGTTTTTCTTTTCTCTTTTTTGATTTATTGTTAGAAGATCTTAATCTTTTTTCAGTACTTAATTCAAAAATTAAATCAGCTTCAATCATGTCATATCCTTTTCATGAAAAGGAGTGTTGGACAGATATAATATTTTACCCGTCAATCAAAGAAGTAGATGGTCATAAAACCTACTCTGGCCCTAGATATATTTCTTTCCGAAATGGATTTAAAAAATTAAATCATACATACAATAAATTTGGTAACATTCTTGTGACCATGGGTGGTTCTGATAGTTTTCAACTTACTCTTCCAGTCGTAGAAGCTTTAGTCACTATAAAAAGTGATTTTAAGTACTGTGTCATTATTGCTGAATCCTGTAAAGATTATAAATCGATCCTAGAGAAAGCTAAGCAAAATAAAAACATTACAATCATCAATTATTCTAAAAACATTCAAAAATTATTAAGAGAATCTTCTTTAGTAATTATAAATGGTGGTATTACACGATATGAAGCTACATTGATGGGCGCACCTTTCGTAGCTATTTCTATACACCAAACTCAATTTAATATTACAAAACATCTTTCAGATATAACAGGAAGCCTAAATTTGGGTATAAAGGCAAATCTAAATCGTGATTTAATAGCGGATGGTATTCTTAGATTGATGAATGATGAGAGAAAAAGAATTGAAATTAGTAAGATCAGTCGAAAATTATTGGACAATAAAGGCAGTAAAAGGATTGCACAAATTATTCATGCAAATTTATTGAATTGAAGAAATTGACAAAGTGGAATAGACTAAAAATAAAGCTTTTAGGTATATTTATTCCTGATGGCCCAGATGGAGATAGATCAAGAGGGAAACTTTATGAACCTTACCTTAAAGCTTACGGTGAGAATTTCAAGGTAGCTTGTCAAGTACTGATTTACAATCCGAATGGATTATCAGTCGGCAATCATGTATATATTGGTTTTAACTCGTATTTGGGACAAGGACAAATTACACTTAAAGACGAAGTCTTAATAGGTAATTTTGTTTCAATTACGGCCAGTAATCACCTTAAAGAAAACAATTCCTATCGTTTTGGCGGGTACGATGCTAAGCCAGTCGTTATCAATAAAGGATCATGGCTAGGGGCGCATTCTTGCATTTTAGCTGGAGTGACCATAGGGGAATCTTCTTTGGTGGCAGCTGGAAGTGTCGTAACTAAATCGTTTAAAAACAATAGCACGATCGCAGGAATACCTGCCAAACTAATACATCCAAAATAAAGTTAAATGAAGAATGTAAATATAGCCCAAGTCGAACACGTATATATTATTGCAGAGCTATCTGCAAACCATAATAATGACCTCAATCTTGCTATTAAGACTATTGAGGAAATTGCAAAATCTGGAGCTGATGCTGTAAAAATTCAAACATATACTGCAGATTCGTTAGCTCTAAATGTAGATAATGAATACTTTGGTCCTAAACAGGATGGGTTATGGAAAGGCCGCAGGCCATATGAACTTTATCAAGAAGCAAGTTTGCCTTATGAATGGCATCCAATACTTCAAAAAGCTGCAGTTGAAAATAAGTTAGATTTTTTTAGTTCTCCTTTTGATTTTGAAGCTGTTAATTTTTTACATAGCCTTGATGTTCCTAAATACAAAATCGCTTCTTTTGAGATTAATGATATTCCATTAATAGAATATGCTGCGGCAAAGCAAAAGCCCATGATCATTTCAACAGGACTAGCAGAATATCAAGATATTGAAAATGCAATCGCCGCATGTATCAGGCAAAACAATTCTGATATAACTATTTTAAAATGCACTTCAAATTATCCATCACATATAAAAGATGCAAATCTGGCAACAATGGTAGATATGAAAAACAAATTTGGCGTTGACGTTGGTGTTAGCGACCATACATTTGGGCATATTGTACCTGTTACTGCAACTGCCCTAGGAGCTTCCGTTATAGAAAAGCACTATATACTAGAAAGATCCTTAGGTGGTCCTGACTCAAAATTTTCGATGGAACCAGATGAATTTAAATTTATGGTAAAAAGTGTAAGAGAAACTTCCGCTTCGATAGGAAACATTAGTTACGACAAAAATGAAAAAGATTTAAGTCGAAGAAGATCACTCTTCATTACAAAGGATATTAAAAAAAATGAGTTGTTTTCTAGTGAAAACGTAAGAAGTATTCGACCAGGGGCAGGTTTACCCCCTTCGATGATCACAAATATTATAGGTAAAGCTGCAAAACATAATTTACTTAAAGGAGAGCCATTAAAATTAGATGATATTTTAGACATTATTTAGTGCAAGAAATTCGTTTCAGGTTTTTAAGCTTTCACAACGCCTTAAATTGTCTTACAGGGTGACTATTAGTAAAAGACTATTTCTTAAAAAAATATTCGATAAATGAAAAATCAATATACTTTAGAGGAGGTATTTAAAAAATATTCAGAAGGGAAAAACGTAATTGAATATTTAACAAATAATAAAAACTTTGATCTTACAAAAGAAGATAGAATCTTAATCAGTTATGATTTTCAGGCTGGATCCTATATCAAGAACGTTGAGAAGAATACGGAATATATTGAAAGTTATACGCAAGCAATCGCTAATGAATTAAATCAATTAGGAAAAATAAATTCTATTTTAGAAGTGGGTGTTGGCGAAGCCACAACTATGTTTAAAGTGATACCAAAATTAACTCAGAGACCCCAAAACATTTATGGCTTTGATATCTCATGGTCCCGTGTAAGGCATGGGATTCAGCATTTGATTAAATATAATTGCCATGATGCTAATTTATTTGTTGCCGATCTTTTTAATATTCCACTGCCTGATAGCTCCATAGAAGTTGTTTATTCATCACATTCCGTAGAGCCAAATGGCGGAAAAGAGTTGCCGGCTTTAGAAGAATTGTTCAGAGTCTGTTCGAAGTATTTGGTTTTACTTGAGCCTTCTTTCAATTTTGCAAATGACAAAGGGAAAGCTCGGATGCTAAAACATGGGTATATAACTCATCTTAAAACTACAGCAGAACTTCTAGGTTATAAAATAATTGCATATCGACTTTTCGACTTTTCATCCAATCCTTTAAATCCAACAGAATTAATTATTATTAAGAAAGTTACAAACGACACAAAGGAAATCAGTTATAAATGCCCGGTTACAGGGTGGCCACTTACCAAAGGTAAAAACGAATATTATTCTGAGAAGGGACTTTTTGTTTATCCAATAATTGGTGAAGTCCCATGTCTTCTTAAAGGGAATGCGATATTAGCGACAAAATTTTCAGAATTCATTTAAATATTCTTGACTTTTAAACCTAAGCTGTGGTAAACGTAGACGTTTTGAATTTAGAGTGGTCTTCATTTCCTTCAAGAGATAGGATTGCATCTACTCTAGTCGCTAATTATTTGAGATATCAAGGAGTAAGTGTTTATGAAGGTGATATTTTCAAAGGATACCAATTGATTAGAAAACTAAAACCAAAATTATTGTTTATTAATGGGTCGGTCGGAGCGAAAATAAATCATCACATTGTTAAATATGCACATTCTTTAGGTATTAAAGTGGTTTCATTTTCAGCTGAAGGTAATTATACAGAAAATCATCCTCTAGGGATTGATCCCTTTTTTTGGGGCTGGAATAAAGAAAAAATTCTCTTTGAAGACTATGCGCTTGTTTGGTCGAGGAGAGTTAAAGATTTAATAATAAATAGGCATAAAAATCTAGACAAAAAAATTATGATTTGTGGTGGAATAGGTTTTGATCAATTTAAGATACAACCACTGGCTAATAAGTCAGAGTTTTTATCACAGTACTCAAAATCAAAATACAAAAAAGTTATCGGTGTCGGCTGTTGGAATTTTGGTGGATTTTATAAAGATAGTCCTCAGTATGAAAATAAAAGGAGAAAATTATCCATAGAACAAATTAAGAGGTTCCGTGATGATGCCCATGGATTCAATAAGATATTAAAAAAAGCAATCGAAGAATATCCAGATATTTTATATATAATTAAGGAGCACCCTGGTCGAACGGAAGGGGCCAGGGCATCGGCAATTGAAGGATTAGATAAGTATCCTAATGTATTATGTATTCACTCCGAAGAATCAATTAAAACTTGTATTGAGATTTCTGATTTTTGGTTATTCTATGAATCAACGACTTCTTTGGAAGCTTGGCTTCTTGATAAAATGACCTTTAAATTAAATCCTACCGGCGAAGATTTTATTAGAAACGATGTACACAAAGGTTCACCACTAATTCAAACATTCAAACAACTGAATAATTTAATAGTTTCATTTTACTCTAATCAGCAAATTGAAATTTTTGATACATTATTAAGTGAAAGAAAGGAGTTAGTGAAGAGTATTATTAATAGTTCGGATGGCTTGAATCATGTACGGGCAGGAAATGTTATTATTGAATTCTTGCATAAAAAAAGTAAAGCGGAGATCAAATCTATGAGCTATAAATTTCAAAAGCGAGATGAATTCATAAATAGGATAGCTTATTTTTTTAGAGATATAATTAATTCAAAAAATAAGCTAAAACCTTTTGACCGAAAAGAATTAGAACAATACACTGGGAGTCAATATAGAAACCAAATTGCCTATTATAATCATTTGGAATTTGATAAGATTGAACTACTTAGTATTAAATCTAATTTATAATATAGTTGTAAGCTAAATGAAAGAGAAATCAGAAATACTAATTCATATAGGCTATATGAAATGTGCGTCAACATTTATCCAGACTACTATTTTTCAACGATTACACGATGAAGGAAAGATAAATTATATAAGGCCATACCAATCCAAGGCACGATTAAAGTTGTTTCAATATTTAACTCAAGTGGATCCATTTAATTTTAATTTGAGCTATGTTAAAGAAGAATTCGAAAAAATTATTTCGCCCGGTAAAAATATAATATCTTCTGAAGGTTTAACGGGTAACCCTTTTTATAAAAACTGGAATAGTAAGTTTATCGCAGATAGGTTACATCAATTGTTTCCTGAAGCTAGGATTCTAATAAAAATTAGGAATCAATATAATCTTGTAAGATCTCTCTATGGACATTTTATTAGAGAAGGAGGTAGTCTGAGTTTTCAGGAGTTTGTAAAATTTAGAGAGGAACAATTTATACCTATTGATCAAAGAAATAGTATCTGGGATCATACAATAAATATGGACACATTCAAATATTCAAATCTTATCAATTATTACGCAATCAAATTTGGTGAATCGAATATAACGGTTCTTCCTATGGAATATATTTTTAGTAAACAGAATGCTTATCTAGCTAAAGTGTCTCAATTCCTAGGGTTTGAATTTGATTTGGGCGAAATTTCTACTAAAAAAGTTCATCCTGGTTACGCCAAGAATCAAATATACTTTGCAAGATTTTTAAATCGCATGTTTGTCTCTCACCATAATAGGTATCCTTTGTTAGGAATATTTAAGAAAGAATTTCAATCACATGGTTTTTTCCATTATCACAGGTTTTCAAGGAAATTACTGAGCCTCAAAATATTATCAAAACTATTGGGGAACAAAAAACTACATGATCCTATTTTAGAGCAGAAAATGAAGGAGTATTTTACCGACTCAAATAAACAACTTGAATTTTATCATGATTTAAATCTTTCATTTGATAATGGAAGCTACTATTAGCATTTAGAAGTGATAGCCAAGAATTTAATTCATAAAGGAAGCTGGTCAACGAAGATATTCGATGTTGGGAAGTGGTATCTCCTTGGTAATTTCTTAACAAAGGGAACTGGTATATTATTGCTACCTATTTTAACAGCATATCTATCCACATACGAGTATGGATTATTGGACACAATTGTTTCATTCGCATTATTTTTCCCTTTTATTATATCCTTAGGAGTTGATTCCGCTTTTGGTAGATTATATCATGATTATAAAGAAGATGATACGGAGCTTTCAAAATTGTTTTCAACTAATTTTTGGTTTATAACCTTATTTGGAGGTCTTGTAATAACACTAGTATTGGCAACATCGAATATGTGGAGTATGAAAATATTATCCATAGATCCATATCCTTTATTATTTATTGCTTTCATTCCTTTACTATTCACACAACTGGGTAAATTAGGACTTACACTCCTTCAGCAAAACCTGCAATCAAAGAAAATTACGTTAATAAACTTTATTGCTACGGTGATGAAGTTATTGTTTGTTATTACTTTACTTGTATACTTTACATTTGGAATTAAGGCAGTTCTTGTTGGAAACGCAATATCAAGCTTTTGCATTTTTGCATTTATTCTCTTTTATGTTTCTAAGGAGAACGTGTTAAAGTTTAAAATGGATATGCCTGTGCTTAAGGAGACATTAAGGTATTCGATACCGCTATTACCTACTTTTGCATTTGTATGGATAAATAGTTTAGTGGATAGACTAGTAATTGCAAATTTTGATTCTTTTGAAGGCGTTGGGATATATTCCTTTGCGTTTCAGATAGGGCTCATTATATATTTCTTTGGAGATTCAATAACTAGAGTTGTTACTCCAATGAGTATTTCAGGATTAGTTGCAGACAAAAATGCTATCAAGACTAAGCTTTCAGAAACTTCGTTAATATTAATTTCTTTAATGTCAATTGTTGCTTTGATCAGTCTTTTTTATGCAGCAGAAATAATAATGATATTAGGCAATGAAAAATACTATGATGCAATCAAGCTGATTCCAATTATAGTCTTACCATCTGTATGGGGAATGCAGTATCGATTTTTTGTTATAATAATAAAATACTCAAAAAAGACGTGGATGCTCACAATTAGTGCGTTTTTTGCGGCACTTGTAAATTTAATTTTAAATTTAATTTTAGTTCCTAAATATGGTTATGTTGCTGGAGCATATACAACTTTAATTTCATCATTAATTTACTTCATTACAACGTATTTTTACAGTAAAGGGATTTTGAATGTCAAATTTATGATTTTTAGAAGTGTATCAGTGGTGTCTATTCTTGTTTTTTCTTCGGCTTTGTTTGTCATGATTGATATTAAGGTTGAATTTAATATTAAATTTTTCTTTATAAAAACAATTATCCTTATAAATCTAATTCTGCTAATATTAAAGATAGGCAAAATAAATTCTTGGGCTTTAATTAAAAATATTATACAGTTATTAAATATTAACTTTAAAAAAAGACTTTGAAATGAAATTACAGTTATTAGAAACTCTCAGGTCACCAAATCATAGAGCCCCTTTGGAGTTAATAGAAAAAACCAATAAAAATGGTGAAGTATTTTCTGGCACCTTACAGTGTACAATAAGTAAAGAAACTTTTCCAATTGTAAATTATATTCCGCGACTGGTTTCAAAGGAAAACTACTCTTCTTCATGGGGAGAATTGTGGAAAAATACAGCTTCACTTGTTAGGGATAGTTCTACGGGAGACACGTTTTACCATGATTGTATTTTTGGTAAACATTCTGAAGATAATGAAATAAAAGAGGGGTACAATATGTTTGGTTTTGAATGGCCAAAAGATTTGTCAGGACAAAAAATACTTGAAATTGGTCCTGGGACAGGATGTTGCACAGAACACCTTATACACACAGGTGCAGAAATCTATGCTTTGGATATGTCTGATGCTGTAGATACTTTTCCTGAGGAATGGCTAACACACCCAAACTTGCATGTAATACAAGCAGACATGACTACGGGAGTTCTGCAACACGATGAATTTGATAGGATATGGCTCTTCCAAGTTTTACAACATACACCTGACCCATCGCAGACATTGAAAGACATAAAGCCATACTTGAAAGAAGGTGGAGAAATTAGTTTTACGTCTTATTCAGGTAAATTTTATCCGTGGTGGTTATTCTATACAAAGAATAGATCTTATGAGTGGGTATACAAATGGTCAAAATTTTGGATGCCGTTTAAATATTATCCGCAAAAATTTCTTTCATTTTTTGGACTCCCTATACTTCCTAAAATTTACAATCGATTAACAATGTGGGTAGATCCAAGAAATATTTATTATCGAGTTTTAAGTGGTAATTATAAGGAATCACCGCAAGGCAGGTTGTTCGCAAAAAATAAGGATAAGAAACAGTTGTTCGATTTGGCAGTTGTAAATACACATGATGCAATAACACCAGAATACACAAATGGAGCTACAATACCAGTTGTTGTAAAATGGACTGAAGAGGCGGGATATTCAAATATTCGTTCCTGGGGTAAAGGTGGAGTTAGGATTAAAGCTATTAAGTAGTAGTCAAATGAAATTAATTATTATTAATATTATTTCTAACAGTTAAATGCTATTCAATTCATTAGACTTTGCTGTTTTTCTTCCAATTGTATTTTTAGCATATTGGAAATTAGGCAGATCAGGTCTAAATGTTCAGAACAAATTTCTTGTATTATCTAGTTATTTCTTTTATGGTTTTTGGAATTATAGATTTCTTTCACTTATTATATTTAGTACTCTAGTTGATTATATAATTTCTCATAGGATTGATAGAGAGGAAAAGAAATTAATAAGAATGTCATTATTGTTTTTAAGTCTTTTTGTAAATCTTGGGATACTTGGTGTATTTAAGTACTATAATTTTTTTGCAGAAAATTTTGTAGAAGCTTTCTCGCTTTTAGGTTATAATTTTGATTTAAAGAGAATGCATATTATCTTGCCTGTAGGGATAAGCTTTTACACATTCCAAACTTTAAGTTATACCATTGATGTTTACAAAAAAAAGATTGAACCATCAAAAAATTTAATAGCCTTTGCTGCGTACGTGTGTTTTTTCCCACAACTGGTAGCGGGCCCTATTGAAAGAGCAACAAAATTATTACCACAATTTGACAAACAAAGAACGTTTAGTTATTCTGATTCGGTTTTAGGACTGCAACAAATTCTTTGGGGCCTTTTCAAAAAGATAGTAATTGCTGATAATTGTGCAGTATTTGCTAATCAAATATTTAATAATTCTGAGTCAATGTCTGGCTCTGCTTTAGTTGTTGGAGCTATCTTTTTTTCCTTCCAAATTTACTGTGATTTTTCTGGGTATTCTGACATAGCAATTGGAACAGCTAAGCTATTTGGGATTAAGTTGATGAATAACTTCCAGTATCCTTATTTTTCAAGAGATATAGCTGAATTTTGGAGAAGATGGCACATCTCATTGTCAACTTGGTTTAGAGACTATTTATATATTCCATTGGGTGGAAGTCGTGGTTCTAGTTTTAAGAAAGTAAGAAATGTCTTTATAATTTTTATAGTAAGTGGGTTTTGGCACGGAGCAAATTGGACGTTCATTTGTTGGGGGGCATTAAATGCACTTTTTTTCATTCCTTTGCTATTAACGAAAAGGAATAGAAAGTATCTTGAAGATCCTGCTCATGATACACTACTACCCTCTTTCTCAGAGTTATCATCTATGATAATGACATTTGCTATTATAACATTTGCATGGATCTTCTTTCGAGCAGAAAATATGGCGCATGCAATTGACTATATACAGGGTATTTTTTCAAAATCATTATTTACAGTTCCATTTTTTGATGATAGACGGAATGCTGCCATTGCGAGCGCATTAATTATGTTAATGATGTCAACAGAATGGATGGGGCGCAAACATGATTTTGGATTAGAATTTATCAACAAGTACTCAAGAAAAATAAAGTATCTGATTTATTATACCATTATTCTGTTAATTGTCTCGTATTCAGGGCAAGAGCAAGACTTTATATATTTTCAATTTTGATTAAACATCTTATTAAAAAATCTATACTCTTTATAATACCAATTGCTATTGTATTGCTAGCTACAATTATGCTTGCCGAATACAAAGCATCTAAAGATATTACTAGTTTCCAATCTTACGGTACATATCAAAACTTTATACTTGGTGACTCACACACACAATGTGCCATTAGTGATAGTGACTTTAAAAGGACTAAAAACTTATCAAAAAGTGGAGAGGCTTATATTTATACCTATCACAAACTAAAACTGTTATCAGAAAGTAATCCTCAAATAGATACCGTTGTTATGGGATTAAGTTACCATAATCTCTCATTTATGTATGAGGATTTTATTGACATGGATAAAATTTTAAAGAAATCAATATTTCTGATGCCTAAAGTAGATAGAATGAATATTCTGGAATCTAAAAATTATTCCTTGTTTTTTTACTTAAGATCTTGTTATAGTCTAATTAAACAATGGGCTTTAGGGCCAGAGCGTGTGGATTGGATAGGTTTCCATAACCCACTAGACGAGGCTCTAAAGCTAGATAAAATTAAGGCGCAAGAAAGGTCAAAATTTCATTTTTACGAAAATGGAGAACCTTATGGTTTTTCTCCTTCGCAGTTTGAGTATTTAGAAAGAATTGTTGCTTTGTGTAAAAAGAAAAATATTGAATTGTTACTTTTTAATATTCCAATTCACGATTATTACTATAATGAAATACCTAAACAGTTTATAGATAAATTGGAACATTTTAAACGATCCAATAAGACTGAAATATACTCCTTCGACCAATTAGAGTTTTCTAATTCAGAGTTTAGTCCAGATGGAGATCACTTAAATGTGTTGGGCGCAAAGAAGTTAACCGAATATGTACAAAAAAGATTTGATCTAAACTAATGTGCGGAATTACAGGGTTATACAATCCTCATAAAGAGGTAGATGTTCGTAGCTATTACAATGCACATCTCAAGATAAGGCATAGAGGACCTGATGATGAAGGCTTTTTTTCTTTAGGTGGGGATGAAGATTATGTTTTTAGTAAAGGTAACGATACAATTGATGAGTTTGAAGCTGCACCACATATTGATAAAGTAAAGCGATCTAAATTGATTTTAGGCCATAGAAGATTAGCGATCTTAGACTTATCTTATCTAGGTCACCAGCCAGCTATATTTGAGAATCTAGTACTGTGTTTCAATGGTGAGATTTATAATTATAGAGAAATACGGGAGAAGTTAAGACAAGAAAACTATTCATTCAATAGTGATTCCGATACAGAAGTTTTTTTGAAGGCTTACCATTGTTGGGGGACAGATTGTTTTAATTTATTCAATGGAATGTGGGCTGCAGCAATTTATAACGGTGATAGTTTGCTTTTAACCAGAGACAGATTTGGCCAAAAACCTCTTTTCTATCATTTAAGGGATGATGACACATTGATTTTTGGCAGTGAGCAAAAATTTATTTTAGGACTTGAAAAAGACTTGGAAATAAACCAAGCATATCTTAATAATTATATTGAATTAGGTGTATCTGAAACTGATGAAAATTCAATTTGGTCTTCTGTTTTCCAACTAGAACCCGGAACATATATGGAATATTCGTCTAGGTCAGGAATAAATCATAAGAAGTATTGGGATTTTAAACCTACTCATAATGTTAAGGCTGATCAAGGTGCCTTAGAGGAATTTACCAATCTATTTGAAAGCGCAATTAATCTTAGAATGCGTAGTGATGTAGAAGTAGGAAGCTTGTTAAGCGGAGGTTTAGATTCAAATACTATTCTTGGCTGTTTAAGTGGAGGAGATACGGATCTAAGTAATTTTAAAACATTCTCAGCAGTATTTGATGAAGAAGTATTTAGTGAGAAAAGTTACATTGATAAAGGTTTGGCACTGTACAATGTTAAGTCTCAGTATATATTCCCCAAACCAGAACATGTAAAGAAGCATCTTGGTGATCTACTTGAACAAATGGATGGCCCAATTAGGTCATTATCAGTCATGTCTCAGTATTTGATTTACAAAACAATCAAAGAAACAAGTACAGTCAAGGTTGTGCTAAATGGACAAGGAGCAGATGAGGCATTTGGAGGATACACATCAGATCTTTTTACATTTCTTTCTAGTAGCGTAGGTTCTTTTGATTTAAAAAACTCAAAAAAGGCCTATAGGTCATTAAAACACCATAGAGGTGTTGGTGATAAACAAATTGTTTTATCTGTTTTGAAAAGAATTAAATCAGGTGTGATAAAAGCTAAAGGTTTTAATGTAAAAACATTTGAGCATTTAACGTATTCAGCTTTAAAAGAATACCTAAAATATGATGATCGTAATTCTATGGCGTTTGGTGTAGAGGCACGCGCCCCATTTATGGATTATCGACTTATGGAATTTGCCTACTCGCTAAATTATAAGTTTAAGTTTAATAAATCTATTATAAGAGAATATGCGAAAGGGAAAGTACATGAAAGCATAATTAATAGGAAAGACAAAATGGGATTTATTTCTCCCCAAGAAAAATGGCAACGAAAAGAACTCATGCCTTTATTTAATGAAGTGTTTGAAAATCTTAAAAACAAGAGAACGTCCAGTGTTGACAGTGATCTTGAGTTAAAAATATTCGATAAATACAAGAAAGGTCAAGGGAATTGGCAAAGAGTGTGGAGGACTTTTAACTATTTATATTGGATCGGAACAAATGAGTAAAAAGAAAGAAATTGTAATTGTTGCTTACCAATTTTGCCCTAGGGGAAGAATAGGAACACGTAGATGGTCGAAATTTGCTAAGTATTTATCTAAAGATTATCGTGTACATATTATTTGTGCAAAATATCCGTATAAGGATCGATTGAATTGGTGTGCCGATGTTGAAAATAATGAGAATATAATAATTCATAGAATTAGCACACTATATCCTTCATTTGCAATTCAAGAAAAAAGAACAATAATTGTAAAAGCAGTTTGTTATCTGCTTAATGTATATCCATTTTATAAGGATGAAGCTCAATATTGGAAAAGAAGTTTATTCAAAAAACTAGATGAAATTAGAACTGATAACAAAATTTCTCACTTTTTTGTCACAGGTGCACCTTTTACACCTCTGTATTATATGTCAATGTATAAGAAAAAACATCCTAGTATAAATTTGATCTTAGACCTGAGAGACCCTTGGATGCAAATACTTAAAAAGAAGTATAATTTTTTTGGCAAACTAAAATCTCAGGTTGAAACAAGAGATGAATTAAAGTCATTTGAAGTAGCTGATAAAATTCTCTTTGTAACAAAAACCTTTACAAAGGAGTACAAACAAGTGTACCCAAAACTGGCATATAAAATGTTTACGGTTTATAATGGATTTGACGAAGAAGATTTTGTTAATATCAAACCATCAGATGAGGAAAATAAGATAGCATATGCTGGTGCTTTATTTGAGGGCAGAGCTGAAGGGATGCTACTTTTTATAAAAGCTATTCAAGCTCAAAATATTAAAACAAATTTGTCATGTGAAGTGGATATCTATTCAAATCAAATTGATGAAAAATTTAAAATTGAGATATCGCAAAACTATAGCTCGTTTGTTAGTTTTAAAAAACCTCTCCCGCAGAATGAGCTATTCTCTGAACTTAAAAGATACAAATATTTGATTACGATAAATGAAATGATTAAACCATATGCATTTGGGACTAAAATTTTCGAATATATCGCATTAGGAAAAAAAATTGTTTTAATAAGTCCTGAAGGTGAGCTTTACAGACTATTGATTGATCAAAAGCAATTCGTTTCAACGTATGATGAACAAAATATACTGAAGATGGTATCAGAATTATTTAGAGACTTTGAAGATAATTTTATTGTTACGCCACAGTCTCTATATAATTCATTCGAGCTTAAAACACTAACATCTTCTTTATTTTTAGATTTAAATGATTAAAAACCCTGAATATGAAAATTGATTATATAAGTCATGCTACTATTGGCGTAACAACCAAAGATGCAAAAATCTTATTTGACCCCTGGGTAGATGGTTCCGCATATTGTGGACAGTGGAATGTATTCCCTAAACCCTTAAACTATGAAAAATACCATGATGCAAATTTTGTATTGATATCTCATGGTCACGAAGATCATATGCATCATCATACATTAGAGAATTTTCCAAATAAGAGCAATGCGCATATTTTTTATCCGTACCAATGGAGTGGTGGAATCAAAGAATATTTGCAAGAATTAGGGTTTAAGAAAATTACGGAGGGGATAACAAAAAAGAAGTATCAAATTACTCCAGCAACATCAGTTACATATATTGCAAATGCATTGGATAGTGTTATAATTGTTGATGATGGTGAAAAGGTCTTAGTTAATATAAATGATTCTCTTCACTCTCATCACAAGAAAGTGATTGACATGTTCTGCGATGAGATCAGTAAAATCATTAAAAGGAAAATCAATTATGTTTTCTGTGGTTTTGGAGGAGCAAGTTGGTTTCCCAATAGCATTCATTGTGAAGGGAAAGATGATCTTGAAATAGGACAAGTTAGAGAACAAATGTTTGCGCATAACTTTTGCAGAATTATTAAAAATCTTAATCCTGAAGTTGCGGTTCCATTTGCGGCTGACTTTGCATTATTAAAAAACGAGCAGAGATGGATCAACACAACCAGATTTAATCGAGAGCATTTAGGTAGGTATTTTAAGAAATACTTTCCAGATAACAATGCTTCAATTAGAACTATGTATAGTGGTGATAATATTCTAAATGGGGAATTAAATGAAGAATCTCCGTATAGAAAAGAGTTTGATAAAGATTTAACCCTAGATAGCCTTATCGACATTCAGTATGCCGAAGAAATTAAGGAACAAAATCAGATGATTTATATTGGAGAAAAAGAAGCAGATGATTTGTGTGCTAGGGTATTAGAAAATGTCAATGCAAGGACGTTCTTATTTCCTTTAGAAAAATTAAAGCAAGCAAACTTCAGTCTGGAGTTTTCTAATAGTAAAGAAAAACAATTCCTAAACATTGAATTTGACGGAAATAAATTTGTTGGGAATCGTTCATCTGTTTTGAGTAAAAAAAGTGTGCTTAAAATAAAAAGTAGAACTAAGATTTTTGACTATTCTATAAGTTCTGATTGGGGAGGAGATGCCATTACAATAGGGTATGGTGCTGATATGTATTTTCTAGATAAATCAATTCTGACAAGTGGAGTTGACAATGTATGTACACATTTAATAACGAGACATCCTATTGCCTCTAAAACTATCAAAAAAGATGTTATGAGAGCATTTAAATACTTCTCCACAAATAAGTTGATGACAAAATTGGCTATAGAACGAGTAAGATACGGTGCTGACAAAATCCAAATTAGCTACAACAGAGACTATTGGCTAAATAAAAATAAATGTGAAGTTTGTCGAGTTTGTGATCTACCACTATTAAGTTCAGAGTTTGTAAATGAATTATAATTTCAGTGTTATGTATACGATTCCTATAATTTATGCTCAGTTATACAGAGAAGAGTAGTTATAGAGAAGATATAGATGGATTAAGAGCAATAGCAGTTGTTGTTGTAATTCTATTTCATTTTGGGCATTTAGAACATGGCTATTTAGGTGTAGATATTTTCTTTGTTATTAGTGGCTATTTGATTACAAAGATTTTATATATAAAATCATTAGAGGATAAATTTTCAATATTAGATTTTTATCAAAGAAGGATCAGAAGAATAATTCCACTTGTGACATTTGTATGCATAGTCGCATTAATCATTGGTTACATAGTCATGCTTCCAGATGATTTAGAAAATTTGGCTCAAAGTATAATTGCGACCACTTTTTTTTCTAATAATATTTTACAGTATTTAACCACACATGATTATTGGGCTATCGCAAATGAGTATAGACCATTAATGCATTCTTGGAGTTTGGCTATAGAAGAACAATATTATCTTTTATACCCTTTCATTTTTTTATTTTTCTCTAAACAAAGGATAAAATACATTTTACCCTTATTGATCCTGCTGACTATAGGGTCTTTAGGACTTTACTTTGCAACATTCGATGAAGCGTCAAAATTTTATCTTTTACCATTTAGATTCTATGAGTTATCTATAGGTGGAGTTGTTGCAGTTGTTTTTAAAAATAAACTTATCGATACTAATTGGAGGATTATAGTATTGA
>Ga0209828_1001620_pt1 | contig 20062 bp, 19 predicted proteins | sample MaitaG_FD_187429 | JGI IMG/M metagenome (GOLD analysis project Ga0209828, IMG submission 187429) | Marine algal microbial communities from Maine, USA - Maine_Asex2 metaG (SPAdes) (version 2) | ecosystem: Host-associated > Algae > Red algae > Unclassified | place: Maine, USA | collected 2015-01-05 | reverse complement strand
CTTATCACTCTCTCCAGAAAACCTTTAAGTGCCCCTGATAGTTATTTGTGCGCTATTTTTGCAAAATTGTCAGCAGATGAACAAATAGGAAAGGCATGGCTAGGTTTTATTTCTACCTCACCAACGCGTATTGCACTCGCTGCAGCATGTTCCAACAAAGTCCTTACGTTGTGTGCTAATTCTCCAAGTGTTATCGGTAAATCTTCTGGCAATGGGGGTTCAATTTCTATATGAATTTCACGCGTTAGTTCGTTGTTCTGTTTCTGCTCTCAGTTGTTACAACAGTCTTGTATTTTGCGGTACTCGTATAATTTTTCAAAAACTCATGAAGCTCAGCTAATTGAGAATTGGCTCTAGTCAGTCTCACCTTTGGTTGCAAAAGCCGCGACGTTTGCAACTAAACGCAACCACCAGATGCTCGTGGCCCTCAACTACAAACGCACTTGCTTGATATTTGTCATGGCTCTCAGTTTTGCTGATCAATTATTCGGAGCTCAGCGTCTGATTTTATAAACGTAATATGCTTCAGGGTGTGTTCGGGGTTGATATGCAGGCAGACAGTGCCTACACTGCCTGCACAAAATAAAACTTACACGCAAACCATGCAATATACGCTGAGAAACGTCCCTGTCGAACTCGACAAAGCGCTTCGCGCTCGCGCGCACAGGGAAGGCAGAAGTCTTAACGACGTGGCGTTAGAGGCTCTAAGTCGCGATGCCGGTCTATCAGGTGATCACCCTAAACGCCGCGATCTGTCCTCCTTCAGCGGTACATGGATTGAGGACCGGGAAATTGATGAAGCGCTTGCTGATCAGCGGGCCATTGATGAGAGTATGTGGGGGTGAGACTTGCGCTGGATACAAATGCCTACTCAGGCATAGCACAAGCGGATGCTTCAATCATCGACATCGTAGAAAGGGCAGAATCACTGTACCTGCCATTCATTGTCGTTGCGGAGCTGAGAGCCGGTTTTTCATTGGGCACCAAGGGGACAGCCAATGAACGTGAGCTCGTACGGTTTATGGCACTACCGGATGTCACCGTTCTACATTCAACAGATACGACTTTGCATCACTATGCTCAACTTTACCGTCAACTGCGATCGCAAGGCACTCCGGTACCGAGCAATGATCTGTGGATCGCAGCTATTGTGGTGGAACATCAGTTAACGCTGTGCACCCGCGATTCACATTTCCAGCGAATGCCACAATTACCCGTGGTATGACAGAATGGTATACCGGTTCGAAGCCCAGACACTCAGGCCGGGTGTCGGCCCGATGCATTACGCATCTTTACTGCACTGTGCATAGCTGACGATACCCACGCCTCGTCATGCAGATGCTCAAGCCACTGCGGTCTGAAGTGCATAAGCCCCTCGACAATCCCCGCAGAATAGTTTCCGTTCAGCGCATCATATCCGGCAACTTCCAGACCACCCTTTGCCAGATACGTGCTTGCAGGTTCAGATGATTCACGCAGGGAAGCTTTGACGGTATCGGTGGTTGGAGCATCAGCATTGGCGACCAGAACGCCAGGGTATTGCGCACAGAGTGCAAGCACGTCATTGCCGCTATCTCCAGCGAACATGACCTCTGCTGTGGTGAGCTGACACATCGACTGGATATGTAACACCGCTTCCCGTTTAGTCGCCGATAGCGGTAGAACATCCAGCAACCCGACACCTTTTTCAGGGTCATGACTGAGCACAATCGATGCCTTGATACGCTTCTCGATCAGACGCGCCTCAATAGTGTCGACCAGGGCTGTTTCATTTGCGGATTTCTGATAGTAATAGCTTCTCTTGTACCTCGACTGACGATCTTCCTCCTGATCCTGTAGCCAGTAAATGTCTTTCAGAATCGCTTTAATACCCAGAGAATCGTGACCATTCCAGTTTTTGGATATCGTGGTTTCCCATTCGGTGTTGTGTACCCAGTCTTCACCTTCCTGAATATACAGGCTGGCACCCACGTCACCGACAATATAGTCTGGCTTTGGCAACTGAAATTCATCTATTGCATCCAGGACACGCTGTAGATCGCGACCACTGACATACGCCAGGGTCACTGAATAGGTTTTCAGGAGATGCCATAGAATCGGACGTGCATGAGCCGACTCCGGTTGTTCACCATTAGGTAATAATGTTCTGTCAAGATCGGTGCAGACAAGCTTCATAGAGATGATTCCGCAATCTCTCCAGGTGTTGAGTCGGAAGAGTTCAGTAGATTTTCCGGTGCCTTGCACTCACCGAGAAAATCGTAATATTCCATTGCTTCAAGTATACCTGCAGCAAACTTTTTCCTTGCATAGTAGATTGTATTGCTCTGACCGATGTTCGACAATTCTTCGTGACTTGAATTACCCACAATGGCAGCCAAGGTGTTGCCACGCATCATGTCGTCGTCGGCGCCCGATCCACCAATGGCCAGTGTCCTCTCCAGTGCAATCCCGTATTTCGACGCCAGGTAGCGCATTGCCAATCCTTTAGATGCCCGAATGGGCACAATGCTCAGAAACTGACCGTGCGAGAAGATAACATTGACCGCCTGATCCTCTTGATAGAGTCTTGCACTAATCTCTTCCAGCGAGGGCGCCAGATCAGGATCGTACAGGTAACTGATCTTGTAAGCGCTTTGTTGCTCGGCTTCTCGCAAACTGACACCCGGAATATCCAGCATCGCTTGCCTGACGCCCTTGGGCGTCCATTGCTTTTCTATAAGTTGCGCCCATGCCGTATCGTCAGCCAGTTTCGGTGCATAGTTCAGTTGCGTACCAGTGCTTGTGATCAGGAAGTCAGGCTCTGGTATCTGATGGCGTCTGAGCAGACGTAGTGCCGCGTCCAGCCGCAAACCGGTATTGATGCCGAACTTCATGCGTTTACGATGAGTGCGCACATGCGCAACGAATTCCCTCAGCGCTTCATCATCACCAAGCAAACTACGGTTCAGATCGGTAAACAATATCCGGTCTATCTTGCTTGCCGTGAAATCCTGATCGGCGGCTTGCACAATAGGCCCCTCATTGCCAGCGATAACTTCACTTATCATATCCATGTAAAGCTTTGCATGAGCATCCCATGCATAGTGTTCACGAACACCTCGCAACCCAGCCAGAGAATGATTCTGCCACTGTTCCCAATTTCCGATTACATCGGTAATCGCGCTGGAAATGCTATCTGCTTCCAATGGATCGATAAGAAGTCCGTTACGACAGTTGCCCACGATATCGACAGGCCCTCCATCTTCGGTAGCCACGATGGGCAAGCCGCTGGCTGCAGCCTCTATTAATGTCAATCCGAAGGGTTCAGTCAACGCCGGATTAACAAACACACCACCCGAAAGCGTCGCCAGTCTGTAGAGCACCGGTACATCATCAGAACCATGCTGCTTGGGGTACGCCACCTTGCCATAAAGATCGTATGTATCTATCAACGTTAACAGCTCTGTAAAGACTTCCCGGGCACCGCTATCCAGATTGGCAATCTCTTCCCTGTTGCCCATGACGATGACAAGGTTTGCACGCTCCTGCAAGGCAGTATCGGCACCGTAGGCATGTACCAGCATCGCAATGTTTTTTCGCGCATCGGCACGCGACAGCGCAAGGATCATGGGTTTCTCGGGATCGCGTAAGAATCGCTTTAGCGTGGCAGACATCTCCGACTCGTCTTCACCACCACGCGGCGGATGGAAACGTGACAGATCTGTACCCGGTGGTATGACACGCATGGCTTCTGGTCGATAAAAATCGTACATCTCGTACTGCTCTTCGATTTCCTGATGGGTGCTGGTAATCACTCGCGCAGCACTTGCCAGTGTCTGCTCTTCGGCGGCCAGACGTCGTGCCATATTGTAGCGCAGCTCAACGGTTTCACTATCAATGCCACTGGCCAGAAGTCGCCTGCGTTTAACACGTCCCAGTGAATGCCCGGTATGTACCAAGGGTACGTTCATGAGGTACGAAAGCCGACTACCCACATACCCGGCATCAGCGTAATGACTGTGCAACACATCGGGTGTAACCGCGGCATTCTTGTAATATTCGCACAGGTTATCTACCAGGCTGTCCAGATGTTCCCAGAGTTGCTCCTTCGGCAAATAGTTATCGCCACCTGCCTCTATGCGTACAATTGAAGCCTTGGGGCCAATCTGCTCAATGGCTTGCGAATAGATGTCATCAAGGCCGGGACTGTTTATTTTTCGTGTAATCAGATCCACTTGAGCGATGTTTGACTGTTCAGACAACGCTTTCGCAAGCTCAACCACATACAAGACCTGGCCGCCCGTATCGGCATCTTTGCCCAGTTCCAGATTATTGCCACGAATAAGCCCATGAACGCTGATAAGACATATATGTGTTTTCTTGCCCGACATAAGCAAATACCTCCCGGATACTTTACGTAAAGATGTTCGCAATAGAACACACGTTTAACCACCACTCTAGCAGTACACTAAGTTCGAGTATCCATTCATCAACGTAACGCTAACGCACCAGCCAGTCGCTATTCGTATCAATGAAAAGATTACCATCAAGCCAAGAGATCGCTACGCCCGCCATGAATCACATTGATAGTTATTACGCCTTTTCAGCCAACGCAAGCCCGGACAGGCCCGCATTTGAAGGCGATTATGACACTGATGTCTGTGTCATCGGCGGTGGCTTCAGTGGACTCTCGGCTGCAATCCACCTGGCACGGCTTGGTCGTAAGGTTACTTTGCTCGAAGGGGCACGTATCGGTTGGGGAGCATCCGGGCGAAATGGCGGGCAAATCGTCAATGGTCTGAACGCAAGCCTTCAGACTATCGGCAAACGCTATGGTTCAGAGACTGCCACTTTCGTTGGCTCATTGGTACAAGAAGGCGCCAGTGTTATTCGGGAATTTGTTAATGATTACGCTATCCAGTGTGACATGAAACCTCGTAATATTTTTGTTGCCTTCAATGCTCGGCAGATGCGAGATCTTGAGGCCAAGCAGAAGCTATGGGCTTCGCATGGCATGAACGACCATGAAATGCTGAATGCAGAAGCCTTGCAGCAGCATGTCGGTTCAAAACGATATTGCGGAGGCATGATCGATCACTCTGGCGGACATCTGCATCCGTTGAATCTGGCCTTGGGTGAGGCAGTCGCACTAGAGAGCCTTGGTGGTGTAATCCACGAGCACAGCCGCGTAACCCGCATCGACTCCATAGAAAAGAATCCGCTGGTGGCCACCCAAAACGGCACGCTACGCTGCAAGACGCTCATTGTTTGTGGCAATGCTTACCTGGGCGACAGCGTGCCAATACTGGCACCGCGGGTCATGCCGGTATCCACTCAGGTCATGGCAACCGAGCCACTTGACGAAGAACTTGCCCATGAGATTCTACCCAGTGATAGCTGTATAGAGGATGTCCGCTACATTCTTGACTACTACCGCCTTTCTGCCGACAAACGCTTGCTTTTTGGTGGTGGTACCGTATACGGCGGCACCGATCCTGCCAATGTAGAAGCCAAACTGCGACCGCATATGGAGAAAGTTTTTCCGCAACTTAAATCTGTGAAAGTGACACACGCCTGGAGTGGCAACTTTGCATTGTCCTTTTCCCGGGTTCCACAGTTGGGAAGACTTGGCGAAAATACCTTTTTTGCCATGGGTTATAGCGGTCATGGTGTCACCGGTTCACATTTGTTTGGGCGCCTCTTGTCGGAAGCTGTCAGTGGTATCACCGAACGTTTCGATCGCTTTGCCAAATTGCCGTGGTACCCCTTTCCGGGTGGACAACGCTTTCGTGCACAATATTCCACTGTAGGCTCGTGGTGGTATGGATTTCGCGATGCGACAGGTAGGTAATCTAGTATGGTGTACCCCGATCAGGACAACCTGAGGATCTCAGTTACCAAGCCATGAATGACTCAATTAAAAACAACCCCGTAGCGGATAATGTGCAATCGGGGAAAAGAACCCTGGGCATCCTGCAAGCCGGGCGTTCACCAGAGGAGATTATCGATCGCTACCCCGATTACAATCAGATGTTTGTTGATCTGTTAGGCGAGGAGTCGTTCAATTACCGCACCTGGGCGGTGCTGGACAACGAGTTTCCCGACAGCATTGACGATGCCGATGTCTGGCTTATTACCGGATCCAGACACGGAGCCTATGAGCCACACGAGTGGATACCACCGCTTGAGCAACTGATACAGGCAATCTATGCCAAGGGTTCTCCCATGGTGGGTATCTGCTTTGGACACCAGATCATTGCCCAGGCATTGGGTGGAAAAGTTGAAAAATTTGCCGGAGGCTGGTCCGTCGGCCGAGTCGAATACAAGCTTGATGCGGGCATATTTAACGATATAACAGAACACAGCACGCCATTGATGGCATTTCATCAGGATCAGGTTATGGAAATTCCTGAAGGTGCTGTCAATGTCGGTAGTAGCAACATCTGTCAGCATGCAGCGCTTGTCTATGACTCTCGTATTCTGACCATTCAGCCGCACCCGGAGTTTGACAAATCATTTGTCGGAGGTCTTCTGGAGGCAAGGGGCGACATATTGCCTAAAGAGGTACTGGAAAATGCCAACAGCAATTTGCATGAGACGATTACACCGGAGCCGATCGCACGCACATTGCGAGATTTTCTGAACGGTATATCCAGGGCTCATGGCGTTAACCACGTCGCCTGATTTTATGAACAAGCACGATCAATGGATGAACGAGCTGCCCAAGGCATTCCACGAGTGGCTTGCTGGCAGACGGGTTGATGATGTTGAGTGTGTTGTTGCAGACCTTGCCGGCACCGCTCGCGGCAAAGCCATGCCAGCGCGTAAATTTGCGCGCGCCGATGCCATGTACTTGCCCACCTCCATCTTTTATCAGACCATCACCGGAGAGTATATTGATCTTGAGGATATGCCAGATCAATGGACTGAGTCAGATCTGGTTCTTGTCCCGGACTTCGAAGCTGCCACAGCCGTACCCTGGTCGGCCGATGTGACGTTGCAAGTAGTTCACGATGTACAGAATCAGGACGGCAGCCCTCACGCGATGGCGCCACGCAATGTTTTGAAGCGTGTGCTTGCAGCCTATGCAAAACAGGGTTGGCGACCAGTGGTAGCCCCTGAAATCGAGTTCTTTCTAACCTCACCCAACGTCGACCCCAACCTGCCAGTAGAGCCACCGATCGGCCGCACGGGCAGACAAGGCATAGCGCGTCAGGCTTACAGCATGAGTGCGGTTGAAGAGTATGGCCCTGTTATCGACGACATCTACAGCTTCGCTGAAGCACAAGGCTTCGAGATAGACACCATTATTCAAGAAGGTGGCGCCGGGCAGATCGAAATCAATTTGCAACATGGTGATCCGGTACATCTTGCCGATCAGGTGTTCTTCTATAAACGCTTGATCAGAGAGGCTGCACTTCGCAATAAGTGTTTTGCTACTTTCATGGCCAAGCCCATGCAGGAACAACCGGGCAGCGCCATGCATATCCACCAGAGCGTGATAGACAGCAAAACAGGGCGCAATGTTTTCAATGACGATACCGATGAGCCGTCTTCCTTGTTCTACGGATTTATCGCAGGCCAGCAACAACTACTGCCCAATGTGCTGTGTATGCTGGCACCCTATGTCAATTCCTACCGGCGTTTCCGCCGAGATGATTCTGCGCCTATCAATCTGGAATGGGGCATTGATAACCGAACCACAGGTATTCGTGTACCGGTGTCTAGCGCGCAATCCCGCCGTGTCGAGAACCGCGTTGTCGGAATGGATAGCAATCCCTATTTGGCCATAGCCGCAAGCCTTGCCTGCGGCCTGTTAGGCATGCTCAATAAAAGTGAGCCTAGAGCAGGCGTCACCAGTGATGCTTATGCCCTGCCTCACGATATCCCGCGTGATCTTTCCAGAGCACTGGAGCTGTTCAACGACATTCCCGAGCTGGAGGAGCTTCTTGGTACTGAATTTTGCTCTTTATACAGAGCGGTCAAGAGTCAGGAGTCGGATGCTTTCCTGCAGGTTATCAGTCCATGGGAACGAGAGCATCTGTTGCTAAACGTCTGATTTGCATCTTGCGCAGACCCGCCGCCACCAATTATGAAACTTCTTTACAACAACGACCGTACGGGGGAACACGCGCCCTCCTGGTATGACGCCACCACTGACTCTCTCAGACGCGACTCGCTGACAAGGCATGTCGATACGGATGTCTGCATTATCGGCGCAGGCTTTACCGGCTTATCAACAGCTGTAGAGCTGAGAAAACAAGGCATCAGCTGCGTGGTACTGGATGCCCATCGGGTAGGTTGGGGTGCATCAGGACGCAATGGCGGTCAGCTAGGCACTGGGTTCAACATGAACCAGATCGAGCTTGAGGCGGTATTGGGAGCACCTCTTGCTCACAGCCTATGGAATATCGCTGAGAAGGCCAAACAATGGATTATTCAAATCTGTGACGCTAACGGTTTCGATATCGAATACCAGAGCGGCATTGTCTATGCTCTGCATCGAAATCGCTACGTTAAACCTCTGCATGACTACTGCCAGCATCTGCAAACAAAGTATGCCTATGAAGCCTTGCAACCACTTACCAGGCAGACGATCCGTGATCATGTAAATAGCGGAGATTACTACGGTGGAGCCATAGATCATGGCGCAGGGCATGTTCACCCTCTTAAATTGGCACATGCATTGGCAAAAGTGGCTGAATCGGAGGGTGCAGTCATCTTTGAGCGCAGCGAGGCAATACGCATTCAAGGAGCGTCCAGGGACACCAGAGCACAACGTGTGGTCACGCCCACCGGCAGCGTTTGCTGCCAACGAGTTGTGCTGGCAAGCAACGGGTACCTGGACTCGCTCCACGATGGTTTGAACAAAAAACTGATGCCAATCAATAATTTCATTGTCGTCACCGAGCCTTTAGGCGATGTTGCGCAACAGTTGTTGCCGCACAACAACGCAGTGGCTGACTCTCGGTTTGTCGTCAACTATTTCCGCCGGGTTGCCGGAAATCGGCTGCTGTTTGGCGGAGGGGAAAACTATTCCTATGATTTTCCAGACACTATAGAGCCAATGGTACGTAAAGCCATGCTAGGTGTTTTTCCACAAATAAACGATGCCGCAATTGACTACGCCTGGGGCGGAACTCTGGCAATCACACGTAATCGCCTGCCTTATCTTGCTGAAATTGGGCCGCAACAGTTCGCGGCTGGCGGCTATTCAGGGCACGGCCTGGCTCTGGCCTGCATCTACGGCAAAGCGTTGGCCAACCACTTGGCTGGCGATAGCACAATGTTTGATGTTCTCAGTCAGTTACCGAACAAGGCGTTTCCTGGTACGACGAACTTGCGACCACTCCTACTGACCCTGGCTATGACCGGCTACTCCTGGCTGGACAGTGTATAAACGACACCTAATTAAAAATTTGGCCTGCGGGTAGTACACCGCAACGAAAAAAAACGTGGCAGGTTCGGCAAAATTACCAATGATCAGGTGAAGACTAACCATTCGTATTGAAATCCGCGGCTCGACACACATATATCTCAACTACAATGTTAACTACAATATAAAGCCTGCAACATCTATCCACTTGTTTCGTCTCGATGGAGTACTATCGATAAATTCAGTTCCAGTTAAGTTTACGGAGAATTAAATGATTGCTATATCAGACGGGGTACTTATTCTGGTATCGGTGGTGGTTTTGGGCTCAGGCCTGATACGCTGGCAAGGAAATGTTAATGATGCCATGCAGGCAAGCGCGCGCCCAGCAGTCTCGGCGCAAGTGGGCCAGAAAAATACAGTAGCAGCCAATGTTGCAAACCGACCGCTCGCCAATGCAGAGAACACATCGAGCGCTGGGCAACGCAACGAGTCGGTTATCGCCTCTTCAGTGAACAATGAAAGCACGCAAAAGACGGTCGTAGAAGTTAAGCCGGACGCAACCGCCACTACCGACGTAGCAGACGACATCACTGTTGCGGTTAGTAATAGCGCTGCGACAGATGGTGGTCTCTATGGCAGTTATATTGTTCAATCAGGCGACTCACTCAGTACCATAGCCAGACAATACGGTACGTCCGTCAGTGCTCTGCAGGCTATGAATGGCATAGATGGCAGCTTGATTACCATTGGTCAGGAACTTCGTTACCCACTGCCCGTCAACTGATCTGATATATCCGTATGCTGTATTTGCCAGGCAGTTGATCTAACGCTGAGGCCTCCCCTGTCATCACGCGACTGCCCGAAAAACGGCTTTGCAGCGAGGATCATTCATGAGTCAGTCCTATTTTGTGGATCTTTTTGACGGTCGCACCGTTGTGATCACCGGTGCCGGCAACGGTATCGGCCGTGCTGCGATGCAGGCTTTTCACGAAGCTGGCGCTAACGTTATAGCCCACCTCGGCCGTCAGGCAAGCTATGGAGATGGCTTGCCAGGCGACATCGCACATACCACTGGCGACTATACCGATCCACAAGAGCAAATTGAATTCGTTCAATTCGTCTCACAACGTACGCAGTGCGTCGATGTACTTATCAACAACGCTGGCACAATGTTTGGCCGATTTCCAGCCGATCAACTGACTGATGAGCAATATCAGGATATCGTGGAACTGAATCAGAGCGCGGTAGTTCGTATCACACGCGGGCTCCTGCCATTACTTAAAAATACCTCCAACGCCGCCATTATCAACACCGTATCCATTTCAGCGCTCACCGGAGGCAGCCCTGGGTCGTCAATCTATTCTGCCAGCAAGGCATTCGTCTCTACTTACTCCAAAGGACTGGCTCGCGAACTTGCCCCATTTGGTATACGTGTCAACGCAGTATCTCCCGGCGTCATACATACCGATTTTCATGAGCGATACTCCAGCGCCGAGAAACTCGAGGCAACTCGACTGCAGATCCCATTGCAGCGGTTGGGGACGCCTGCCGATTGCGCACCCACTTTTTTGTTTCTGGCCTCTAACAAACTCTCCGGATACATTACCGGGCAGGTTATCGAGATTAACGGCGGGCAGCGATAACACGCGCAATATCGGATCTCCAACAGCACTTTACAAAGCACACCATCCAAAACACACTGATTGACTATAGTGTTTCCATCAAGCTGGACGGAGCGACGATATGTCCCATGTATTCCCGCGACACACCAAGGCTAGTCTGCCTACTGTTGCGACGGGCAAAGGTGTCTATCTTTACGATACCGAGGGTAAACAGTACCTGGATGGTTCGGGTGGTGCAGCTGTGTCATGTCTTGGCCATGGCGATAAAGATGTCACGCAGGCTATAAAATCACAACTGGACAAGGTGGCATTTGCGCATACCAGCTTTATGACCTCGCAACCAGCCGAGGATCTTGCTGAGAGGCTGGTGCAGTTGGCACCACCAGGCATTGATCGCGCCTATTTCGTATCCGGAGGATCAGAAGCCGTCGAAGCTGCATTGAAGCTGGCACGCCAATACTATTGGGAACAGGGCCAGATGGAGAGAAAATACTTCATCGCACGCCGGCAGAGCTACCATGGCAATACGCTTGCAGCTTTGGCAACGGGCGGCAATGAGTGGCGTCGCGCGCCCTTCGCCCCACTAATGATCCAGACCAGCCATATCTCACCATGCTATGCGTATCGCGGATGTCGTGATAATGAGAGCGACAGGGAGTATGGCCGCAGAGTGGCGGACGAACTGGAGACCGAAATCCAGAAACTGGGTTCTCGGAATGTTATCGGTTTTGTTGCGGAACCCGTCGTGGGAGCCACTGCAGGTGCGGTCCCGCCAGTGGATGGCTATTTCAAGCGCATAAGAGAGATTTGCAATCAGTACGACATCCTGCTTATTCTTGATGAAGTCATGTGCGGCATGGGCAGAACGGGTAGCCTGTTTGCTTGCGAACAGGATGACATAGCACCTGACATTGTCACTATTGCCAAGGGACTGGGTGCAGGCTATCAGCCCATCGGCTCCATGCTATGCACAGCACAAATCTATGATGCTATCGAGCAAGGCTCAGGCTTTTTTCAACACGGACACACCTATGTAGGCCATCCCACAGCGTGCGCAGCATCGCTTGCCGTGGTAAACAAACTGGTGGATCAAAAGCTGGTTGAACAATGCGCTGCGATGGGTGAAAAATTACAGGCAGCTCTGATGCGACAGTTTGCTCAGCACCCGCACATTGGCGATATTCGAGGACGAGGACTGTTCCGGGGTATAGAAATCGTCCAGAACGTGGAAACCAGGCAACCGTTTGCCGTAGAAATGGCGATGCATAAAAAGCTCAAGAAAGCAGCGTTCGAGGCAGGGCTAATCTGTTATCCCATGGGAGGAACCATTGATGGCATCAATGGCGATCATGTCTTGCTCGCCCCGCCTTTCATACTCGAAGATGCTCACATTGATGAGATCGTTGACAAACTGGATACTGCATTCAAGCAGGTATTGAATTAAGTATGATTGCCTGCCTACCTGGTCTTATGGTGGCACCGACCGGGGCACGTCGAACCCGGAACGACCACCCGCAATTGCCGATTAGCGTCGAGCAGATAGTGGCTACAGCACGATCGTGTGAAAAGGCAGGCGCAGACGGCATCCATATCCATGTACGTGATGAGAACAATGTCCACATTCTGGATGCCGGGCTTTATATAGAAGTGCTGAATGAGCTAAAAACCGCCACCCCTACCCTCGCCTTGCAAATCACGACAGAGGCGGTCGGACAGTATTCGCCAATGCAACAGCGGAAACTGGTGAAAGTAGTTCGGCCTACCAGTGTTTCAGTGTCTTTATCGGAGATGCTGGCAACTGGAGAATTCGATGAAACCATCGAGTTCTATCGCTGGTGTCAGGACGAAGGCGTCGCTGTGCAACATATTCTTTATTCGAAAGACGATTTGGCGCTATTCGAATCCGTTTTAGATAATCCACTACTGAAGCTGAATCATCCGCAACTGTTATTTGTGCTTGGACGTTATGCGCGTAATCAGGAGAGTAGTCCTGATGATCTTAAACCCTTCACGCAATGGCTGGACGACACAAAACTGGATTGTGACTGGGCAGTTTGTGCATTTGGAAAAAGTGAAACCGAGTGCCTTGTTGCAGCGAATGCACTGGGAGGCAAATTGCGTGTGGGATTTGAAAATTCCTTGTGGAATAAAGATGGCTCGGTGGCAAAAGACAATGCTGAGCGTGTGGAAGAGGTTGCGCGATCTATAAAACGCTAGCCGACCGTTTCTAATAGCTGCGCTATTTCGTCTGACTATTATCAGCAATCCGGGCGGCCAGGTTAATTTACTCAATTTCTCCCGCAGCCAGTCTGTCAATAATTAAAACCGCATCCGCTTCAGGGGCATCTAGTTCGTAGCCATTCATCTCCAGGAATATTTCCGCCGCCGTTATTGCAATTCGCTTATTCCCGTCAGCAGAACAATGACGGCATGCCAGCTCGAAACAGTAGCACTATACCTATCGAGTTCCCGATGGCTGTAATATTAACTTCAAGCGTTCAAAAACTGCATTAAGTGCACGGCCGCTTGAGCGTCGTAAGACTCTGGATGACCCAGCGTCATGTGCGTATGTTTTGATCGTATTCCGAGCATAAAAATGGCAATCGCCGGTGGGTCATCGACGCCAGAGACCCATCCGAAGATGGTGCTACCTGACTTAAATTCAAATTGAACAACTGACGCATTGCGTGGAACACCATTAAATGAGACCGGCACCAAATATTTAAGTTGACTTCCTGCTGCCCAAACAAGACACGTTCCAAGATCAAGATACGTTCCAGGATATAGTGTCTGGAGATGGTCAAGATTCTGGTACCTTCCTGGTATAAGACATCAAGCGAATTCTCGAATGACCCGTTCATGACGAAAAATTGGCTAATTTGCAATTGGCTCAAATGGTTAGCGCTGTAAACCCTAATGTACAGACTTCAAATATCACCTTTTACCAGAAAAATCCGATTATTCAATCTGCAGCTCTTTAACCTCAATTAATATAGAGCCTTGTGGCTGCACAAAATTCTTCATTTCCAGAACAAACGTTTCATCGTTTTTGTCTCTCGAAAATCCCAATTTTGGATAAAGTTCGGCGGTCACTTGATTTTTATTTTCTGATGCAGATATACGCACGTTCTATACTTAACATTCTTGCTCTTTTAAAACAGAGCCTTCAGGGAGTTACTTCGAACGGAGCAGAGTATGGCTTTGAATGGTCTTAAGCCAAGACTGTTTCAGCTACAACGCCTTTGCGATGTATCAGTAGAGTGAACCACAATCCAGATATCGACAACATCATGGATGCGGTAATAACCAAGTATAGCCACAGCACATTAAGTGGTAACAGACAACCTACCAGCAACGTCAGGCAGACGCCTAGCGCTGTTTGCCTGACAGCTAGCGTCTCGTATTGATATCGGTAAGACATGAAAAATAAAACAAGACTCAATCCTGCTAGCCCGAGATACATGTACCGCCAACTGTAAGTATCGGTAATCCAGCTCCCCATCGCTGGCGCAAACATTGGCGCTACCATCATGGCTGTGGTGATATAACCAATGACACTGGCAGCTTTATTCTGAGTATATACGTCACGATCCACAGTGCGTGGCAGAAACACGCATACCGCTCCACCAACACCCTGGAAGAAAAGTGCTATCAGAAGCCACTCTATTGACTGGGCTGATGCACACGCAAAGCACTACCAAGAGAAAAAACTGCCAGACTAAACAACATCACTGGACGGCGTCCATAGCGATCGGCCGCTGGCCCGAGCACAAGCTGAGATACAAGAGTAGCCGCCAGAAAAATGGTAAGTACCATCTGTACCACTTCATATCGGGTAGACAGCTCAACTATAATGGTCGTAGTTGGCGGCAAGACGCCATTGAGCGCCATTGAGCGCCATTGGACCGATTGCCGAGATGGCAATCAGTAATAGCATCAATGGTATACCGAGTGTCTTCATACTCGTTCGCAGAGTCGTTGTGCACGCTTTAATAGATCTTCGGCCATCTCCAAATGCAACCTCTCTACCATTCGGCCATCTATCGATATAGCACCCTTGCCAGCATTTTCAACAAGTGCAAATCTCTGCACGGTAATTCTTGCAGACTCAAGTTCGATCTGCGACGGTGAGTATGCTCGATTGGCCCCGGCTAACTGCGTTGGATGAATAAGCGTCTTGCCGTTCATCCCCATGGCAGCACCTTGTGCACACTCATTCTCAAAGCCTTCAATGTCGGCAAAATCGTTGTACACCCCATCCAGAATCTGTAAATTATTTGCCTTGCAAGCTGCCACTATCGTCATTATCCAAGGTACTAGATAGGTTCTGTCAGATTGCACTGGCATTCCTGCTGCTCGGGCCATGTCGTTATTACCCACCAGAAACATCGATAACCTTGGGTAGAGGGCAACACTTTCAGCGATAGCGTTAGCATTGACCACAGCCTGCACAGACTCCAGCATTGCCCACACTGAACAGTTAGCAAGAGTTGGATATTGATCCATGACACCGGATAATCGGGCGATGTCATCAACAGTGTCAACTTTGGGTAGCACGATGGCATCAAGCCGACAGCGTGAAGCCGCTTCAATATCATCCTGGTGCCAGAGTGTATTGGCAGCATTGACGCGAAGCACTCTCAAGCGATAACCATAATTGTTTTGCAACAAGGCCTTCACCGCTTGATCCCGCGCCATTGATTTATTGTCAGCGGATACTGAGTCCTCCAGATCAATGACAATGGCATCGGCTGCAAGGCTGGGTCCTTTTGCAAGCGCTCGGGCATTGCTAGCCGGCATATACAGTGCTGATCGGCAGTCAATTGTCATATAACGTAGCGCTTGTCATTGCGAAGTTTTTTTGTGTTCAACGTGTGTTGTTACAACATACATTATGCCACCGATCAACAAGCCCCAGAATGCACCACCGATTCCAAAAAATGCCAGGCCAGAGCCTGCAAACAGGAAAGTAATAGCTGCAGCATCACGGTGTTGTACATCTGCCAGCGCACCAACAATGGCCGCCGAAAATGCTCCCAACAATGCAAGTCCGGCAATAGCCTCAATCAGTATGCCTGGGATAAGAGTTACCAGTAGTCCGGCTACTCCGGCCAGTAGCCCTATAATGACATAGCACATGCCAGCCACCGCCGCCGACCAGTAACGTCGTTGTGGATCGGCGTGGGCGTCATTGCTTGCAAACATCGCCGCAGTAATAGCCGCCAGGTTAATACCATGTGCCCCGAACGGGGCACTCAATAAGGAAAACAGACCCGTATTCAATATCAATGGACCTGCGCTGGGATGGTAGTCAGCTGCCTTGAGCACCGCCACGCCCGGCACATTTTGCGACGCCATGGTAACGATAAACAAAGGAATTCCCAGACTGACCAAGGCTCCGGCATCAAACACCGGGGGTATCCATACCAGATTGGGTACCACGCTACCTTGCAACTGTGCGCCAAAATCATCAGGCAGACCAACACGCAGTCCAACCAGCACGATCAGCACCAGGAAAGCACACGGCACCGCAAAGAAGCGGTTGACACGCCCAACTATCCACCAGGTCAGCAATAGCGGCACGGTGATATAAGGATCAATCGCAAGTGCCTGTACCGGCGCCAGACATATGCCAAGAAGCACCCCAGCCAACATGGCGTTGGCCAGTGTTGCAGGAATGGCTTCGATCAGCCTTCCAAGCGGCCTGAACCAACCTGCAATTATCAGTAAGATCGAGCTGAAAATATAGACACCAATAGCCTCATTGACATTGGCGAGAGTATCGCCCGACGCTATCAATAACGCAGCTCCAGGGGTGGACCAGGCGACACCAATAGGCATACGGTAGCGCAAGGCAAGCACTATCCCCGACAACCCCATACCCACACACAGAGCAATCAACCCTGAGGTTGCCTGTTCTTGAGTGGCTCCCGCGGATAGCAGTCCTTGCAACACAATGGCAAAGGAGCCAGTAAACCCGATGACGGCTGCCAGAATACCCGTACCAACCGCCGAGGCAGAAATATCAGTCAGCCGCGACGACGTTGCAGAGCCTGCATGAGCATTCGTGGTCGAAGGGTCTGCCATAGAGCAAGAAAGCTCATCGAAGGGTGCGATAGAATAGCGCTCACTCAAGTAACTTGCTACCCGCATTCTATGCATCTTCTATTAATTGGCAGTGGTGGACGTGAACACGCCATGGCGTGGAAACTGGCTCAATCACCTCAAGTCACGCGCATAAGTGTCGCACCGGGCAACCCGGGTATGGCAGGCGAAGACAAGGTTCACTGCATAGACATCGATGCCAACGACATACCGGCACTGGCAGCGTATGCAAAAAAAGAAGCCGTTCACCTGAGCATTGTCGGCCCGGAAGCACCGCTGGTAGCAGGCATTGTCGATGAATTTGAATCTATGGGCCTTAGAATTTTCGGCCCTCGCAGCAAGCCTGCCCAACTGGAAGGCAGCAAAGCATTTGCCAAGGATTTTATGGCAAGACATGCTATTCCAACTGCCGCTTATGCCACATTTAGTGAATCTGATTCAGCCATCGAATGGGTCGAACAAAAAGGTGCTCCTATTGTTGTCAAAGCCGATGGACTTGCCGCTGGCAAGGGAGTCATCGTGGCCCAGAGCGTCGATCAGGCTAACGCTGCTATCTGTTCTATATTCGACGGGCAATTCGGGGCAGCGGGCGCGCGAGTTGTCATCGAGGAATTTCTTGATGGTGAAGAGGCAAGCTTCATCGTGGTGGTGTCCGGGCGCCAATGTATCGCTCTGGCCAGCAGTCAGGATCACAAGGCTCGCGACGAAGGAGACATCGGTCCTAACACAGGCGGTATGGGAGCCTACTCACCTGCACCGGTGGTGACCAGGGTCGTGCACGAGCACGTGATGAGCGATATCGTCGAACCCACTATTAATGCCTTGGCAGATGAAGGCATGCCCTTTACCGGCTATCTTTATGTCGGCTTGATGATTAACGCCAGTGGCAAGGCTCGAGTAGTGGAGTTCAACGTCCGCCTCGGTGATCCGGAAACACAGCCATTAGTGATGCGCATGCAGAGTGATCTATTGGCCTTGCTCGATCACGCAGTTGATGGCACGCTGGAAAAAGCTGACATCGAATGGTTTGACGGGTCTGCGATTGGCGTGGTACTGGCTGCAGGTGAATACCCGGTGGGCAGCAGTAAGAACAAACCTATTACAGGTATCAGCGATGCCGAGAGTAATGGCAGCAAGGTATTTCATGCCGGAACCCGTATGCTGGATGGGCAGTTGGTGACGAACGGTGGTCGAGTACTGTGCGCAACGGCTAAAGGTAAAAACCTGAAGGAGGCAAAAAACAAGGCGGACAACGCCGCTGCCTGCATCGAATGGGATGGCGTCCGGTATCGGTCGGATATCGGGCATAAGGCAATCTAATGATGTGACGTTTTCAGTTATTTCCGCGTAGTTGAGAAACCATGTGCATCCGAAAAATGACGTTGCAGATATCTACCGCTTCATCGCGTCAAAGAATTCGTTATTCGTTTTGGTTTGCTGCAAGCGACCGAGGAGAAATTCAACCGCCTCAATCTCGTCCATGGAATGGATAAACTTGCGCAATATCCAGGTCTTTTGCAACTCCTCCTGATCCATCATCAACTCTTCACGTCGTGTGCCCGAGCGGTTAATATTGATAGCCGGAAATACCCGTTTTTCGGCAATTCGACGATCAAGGTGCAGCTCCATATTACCGGTGCCCTTGAATTCCTCATAGATAACTTCGTCCATTTTGGAGCCAGTATCGACCAGTGCAGTCGCGATAATTGTCAGACTACCGCCTTCTTCGATGTTTCTGGCAGCACCGAAGAACCGCTTGGGACGATGCAATGCATTAGCATCGACACCACCCGTAAGCACCTTTCCTGAGGATGGGACGACGGTGTTATAAGCACGCGCCAGTCGTGTAATGGAGTCGAGAAGAATGACAACATCCTTTTTATGCTCCACCAACCGTTTGGCTTTTTCGATAACCATTTCTGCCACCTGTACATGACGTGCAGCAGGCTCATCAAACGTACTGGAAATAACCTCGCCTTGCACCATGCGCTGCATCTCCGTAACCTCTTCCGGTCTTTCGTCGATGAGCAGAACGATAAGGTGTGAATCCGGCGAATTGGCAGCGACACTCTGCGCGATGTTTTGCAGCATCAATGTCTTACCCGCCTTGGGCGGTGAAACGATCAGTCCACGCTGCCCTTTACCTATGGGCGCCGCGAAATCAATAATTCGTGCGGTAATATCTTCAGTGCTGCCGTTACCACGTTCCATGGTGATGCGTTCATTGGCATGCAAGGGGGTAAGATTTTCGAACAGTACTTTATTTTTAGCTTGCTCCGGCGGGCTGAAATTAAGCTCGTCGATATTGAGCAATGCAAAGTAACGTTCGCCTTCTTTAGGTGGTCTGATCTTGCCGGATACGCTGTCTCCAGTGCGTAACGCAAAGCGTCGCACCTGGCTGGGTGACACATAGATGTCATCGGGACCAGCAAGGTAGGAGCTGTCGGCGGAACGCAAGAACCCAAAGCCGTCCTGCAGTATTTCAAGTACGCCACCACCAAAAATATCTTCGCCTTTACGAGACTGCGCTTTCAGGATCGAAAATATGATGTCCTGTTTACGTTGTCTGGCGACGCTCTCCACACCAATGGACTCGGCGAGCTCGATAAGTTCTGTCGGGTTCTTTTTTTTAAGATCGGTCAGGTTCATACACGTTTAAGCGTAGAGATGGCGGAAAACGCCTGAGGGAGGGAAGGCCCAAGGTAACACGACACTGGGCAAGTCAGTATATAACTGGAAAAAGTGCGTAGGTTTAATCTGGTTTGTGCACGGGGCGCGCTGCGGAAGAGCGGGCTGAACTGGTGCGATAGCTAAACGTTAACACGACAATTAGCGCATGTCTACTACCAATGCGGGATTGGCGCTGCTGCTACTAGTGACCAGACGACAACGAGCGAGTTTGAATCCGAAAACTGGATTGCAGCAGGGCCACAAAAACAGTGGCCCTGCATTAGTCAAAGATTTGCGTGACGAATTTGCG
>Ga0209828_1001615_pt1 | contig 20100 bp, 20 predicted proteins | sample MaitaG_FD_187429 | JGI IMG/M metagenome (GOLD analysis project Ga0209828, IMG submission 187429) | Marine algal microbial communities from Maine, USA - Maine_Asex2 metaG (SPAdes) (version 2) | ecosystem: Host-associated > Algae > Red algae > Unclassified | place: Maine, USA | collected 2015-01-05 | reverse complement strand
GCGAGGAACGAGCCCTGCTGGCAAGGCGACCAGACAAGAGAGGGCGCTATTCGCCGAGGAACGAGGCGAAAAAGGAACTTGTCGTAGTGAGCGCTTGCACCTACCCGCGCGGCCCTAAGCAGTCTCGGCGTCCCCGTCGATCTCTTCGCCGGTGTGAACTCGAAGTTGCTGACGCGCTGGCACGACCGCTTCGATATTGCACGACCAAGCGCACTCGCTGAAATGAACCGGCACGACCGCATTCTGTTGATGACTGCCTGGGTATTGCAGCGGCGCGAACACGTGATCGATGGCGTCATCGATCTGCTCATCGGCATCGTCCACTAGATCGGGGCCAAGGCCGAGCGCCGCGACGAGAAGGAACAGCTCGCAAATCTCCGCCGAGTCAACAACAAGACAGGACTTCTCTTCCAGCTTGCCGAAGCGGCACTCGCGAACCCTGACGGTATTTTCCCGAGGTCCTGTACCCCATTGCTTCGCCTGACACGCTTCGGGATCTGATTGCTGAACACCACGCCTCACGGTCAGCTTTGGGGTCAAGCAACCACCACTGCATCAGATTCCACCAAGTTCGGGGCGTGGGATCAGAACCTGCTCACCGAATGGCACGTCCGCTACGACGGCCCCGGCGTCATGATCTACTGGCACGTCGACCGCAAAGCCCTCTGCGTGTATAGCCAACTCAAAGCCTGCTCATCATCCGAAGTCGCAGCCATGATCGAAGGACTCCTGCGACACCAAAGCGATGCGCAGATCGAAGCGAACTACGTCGACACCCACGGACAATCCGAGATCGGGTTCGCGTTCACTGAACTCCTCGGATACAAGCTCCTCCCCCGCCTCAAACGCATCGGCGCCCAACGCCTCTACCTGCCAGCCAAAGCCACGGCGCACAACTGACCATAACTACGGCCAGTCATCACACGCCCCATCAACTGGGACATCATCGCCAACCAATACGACCAGATGATCCGGTATGCCACCGCGATCCGGCTCGGCACCGCCGACACCGAAACCATCCTGCGCCGATTCGCTCAAAGCAACACCCAACACCCCGCGTACCGGGCACTACACGAACTCGGCAAAGCCACCCGAACCATCTTCCTCACCGAGTACCTCACCTCGCCTGAGCTACGCCGTGAGATCCACCAAGGACTCAACGTCGTCGAAAACTGGAACTCAGCGAACGGCTTTATCCGTGACGGACGTCTCGGCGACATCACCACCCACAAGAACGAAGATCAAGAAGTCGCCGCACTGAGCCTGCACCTGCTCCAAACAGTGCTCGTCTACATCAACACCCTGATGATCCAAGAAGTACTCGACGACCAAACCGTCGACATCACACTCGACGAGAAAGATCGCCGAGCACTGACCCCGCTGACGTACTCACACCTAAACCCTTATAGAGCATTCTCACTCAATCTTGACGAACGACTCGCCCTCACCTGACCCCATATGACAGCTACCGTCACGGCGGGCCTTCTGGGTCGGCCGCAGCCGACGGCTGCCGAAGCTCTCCGCCGGGAGTTGTGAGCACCAGCGAGCAAACCCTTAAGAGGCAAGGCGCCCAACGCCGAGGAACGAAACTGATATCGACAACCTCGTATCGCTGTGCTCGTACCACCACCACCTCGTCCACGACGAAGCCTGCACACTCTCGAAAGCCACCGACAACGAATGGGACCTCGACCCACCGTGAGCACGAGAGACGACGGCGGGTTCAGCGGCGGGTGACCTGCCACATGGCGATCGCAGCGGCGGTGGCGACGTTGAGCGAATCGATACCGGCGTGCATCGGAATGGCCGCGCGGTGATCGGCAGCCGCCATCGTCGCGGTGGTGAGGCCGGGCGCTTCGGCGCCCAGGAGCAGGGCGACGCGGTCGTCGGGGCCGAGCGCGATTTCGTCGAGCGGTGTGGCGGCGGCATCGGGGGTGAGCGCGATCGTCGTGAAACCGGCGAGCGCCGAGAGGCCGTCGGGCAACATGTCGATTCGGGTATGCGGCAACGAGAACACCGAACCCATCGAGATGCGGACGACCCGTCGAGCGAGCGGGTCGCAACTCTTAGGATCAGCGAGCAAAGCGTCGACACCCAGCGCCGCCGCGGTCCGAATCATCACACCGAGGTTCGTCGGGTTGTTCACGCCCTCAGTCACCAAGACGGTTTGAGCGTCGACCAAGACCTCAGCCGCCGGACGCGGCTTCGGCCGTTCGAAACACGCCATCGATCCGCGGTAACGACGGTTGCGGGCGATCGCCTCGACAACTGGCTCGCCAGCCCGCAAGAGCGGCACCTCGCCGAGATCGAACTCGAGCGGCCGCGTGCGAATCGCTTCGACGAACACCGACTGCAACCGGTGGCCGGCATCAAGGGCTCGTTGAATCACAAGGTCGCCCTCGGCGATGAAGACGCCCGCCAGATCACCACCATGAGCTTCGCGCCGTTGCCTCAATTCTTGATCGCTCAGCCCCATGAAAACGGCGAAGCGCTCGTCGGCGGGATCATCGAGGATCGGCCACGAGTGCGGGTCTTGCGGTGCGGCAATAGCGCCGCTCACATCGTGAGCGATCCGTCGGCGGCAGGAAGATTGAACGGGTTGTGCGCCACTTCCCACAGGTGACCGTCGGGGTCTGCGAAGTACCCGGAGTAGCCGCCCCAGAAGACCTTCTCGGCAGCCTTGACCAGCGTCGCACCCGCGGCGATCGCCTCGGCCAGCGCGGCATCGGTCTCATCGTCGGACCCCGTGTTGTACGCCAGGGTTACGCCGCCCGGAGTTGGGACGTTGGGCGGCATTGGTACGCCGATGTCTTCGGCCAACGCGGCGATCGGATGCAGCCCGAGCACCATGCTTGCCATCTGGATAAAGACGATGCCATCGGATTCTTGTTCGACCTCGGTCCAGCCCAACCCGTCGAGATAGAACGCCCGAGCGCGATCAAGGTCGGCCACACCGAGCGTGACGATATTCAGTCGCTGCTGCATCGCGCCAACGCTATCGCTGCACCAGCTCGTGAGCCGAAGCCTCACAAACCCATTCGGTTTCGGGCGCCGCCAAGATCGCCTCGATCTCCTCCGCCCGTACCGCGAACGTGCCACTCTCGGACCGGCCAAACACGATGCCAACAAGGCGATCGTCCAAGTCGAAGACCGGCGCACCGCTGTCACCCAACGCCACCTCGACGTCGAGGAGGAAACCAAACCGACTGCCGCGCTCACTCGATCGCACGCCCTCGATCCGGACCTCCGCTCGTTTCGTCACCGTGGCCGTCACCACACCAGGCCCAGTGCCGAGAAGCTTGACCTCATCGCCGGCAGACGTTTCCGCGATGTCGACGCCATCGCCCGGAATACCGACGACCGCCACCAGGGCAAGATCTGAACGTTGGTCATACGCGACCACGGTTCCCCTCGACTCTTTCGATCCAACAGCGGTAGCCACGACAACCTCGCCGGCGCCACTGACGGTGTGAGCAGCGGTCAGGACCAGATCGGACCCGACGACGACACCAACGCCCGAGGTCGCCGACGAGTGGCCGCACGCCGTCGTATCGATCCGTACCACTCGCTCGGCCGGTGACACGGTGAGGGTCCGATACACGCTGACGGCGACCACACCGCTCATCACGCCCACGACTGCGACCATCACCCACAGCGCCGGCCCCGACAGCACCATCCCCCGCCATCTTCCGGCGTCGCCACCCCGCGTGCTCATCTACTGACGGCGGCGATCGCCGTCATCGCCTGCTGGAAACGCTTCATGACCGAGTAGCGATCACCGTCGACGAGCCAGTCGGTCATGACCAGGTTTCCGCCGACCGCCGCGATCTCGACATCGACGTCGAGGCGCCGAAGGAGTTTGCGAGCGAACTGGCGAATACGACTTGACTGGAACAACACCAAGCCCGACGACGTCGACGCAAGAATTCGATAGTCCGTTGTCGCCGCGGCCGCGACGGCCGCGCCCGCGAGACCAAGGCCAATGCGGCCACTCCACTGCTCGATGCCGACCACGAACGCCACAATTCCGAGTCCGGCGAAGGCGGCCAACACGTACGGCACCATCAAGCGGTGGCGCTTCGACATGTAGACGACGTGGTCGATTCGCTCATCGGCGTCTAGCAGCTGGCGGACCGATTCGTAAAGCACCCGCTGTCGACCCTTCATGGCCCAGCCTGCGGTTCCATCCCAGCAAGGTACAAGGGCGCGGCGGCGAGGTCGAATAGTCGACTATCCGACGACCCGCCCGCTTATGGCTTCGGGGAAAAACGACAACCGCCGACGATCCGTAGATCGCCGGCGGTTGCAGTTTTAGGGTGCGTCGTTGTGTTGCTAGCCGCTGACCTAGATGTCGGTCTGCTGGTTCAGGTACGACTTCTCGGCGAGGCCGTGCCACTCGGACACCGAATCGCGGAACTCGCGCCACGGGCCGAGGATGGCCGCGAAGCGAGCGTCGTCATCGGCGATGGTGTCGAGCACGTTCTCGGTCTCTTCCTTGAACGCCGACATGATGTCGGTGTTGAATTCGCGGATCTCGGCGAAACCCTTGACGGTCTGAAGGTCTTGCGGGTTCAGCGTGTCGTACTTCGCGAGCGTGTCCATGTTGGCGTACGCACCGGCGGCCTGAATGGCGGCCTTGTACTGCTCGGGAAGGGCGTCGTATTCCGACTTCGGGAACTGCACCTCAAGTGCGGTTCCTGGCTCCCACCAACCCGGGTGGTAGTAGAACAGTGTGCCGTCGAACTGGTCGAGGCCGAGGATGAGGTCGTCGGTCGGGCCAACGAACTCGGCGGCGTCGATTGCGCCGGTCTGGATCGCCTGGAGGATTTCGCCACCGGGCATCGAGATGGCCTCGCCGCCAAGATTGGCAAGCACCTGGCCGGCGATACCGGGGATACGCATCTTCAGACCGTTGAGGTCGGCGACGCTTTCGATTTCCTTCGAGAACCAGCCACCCATCTGGCAACCGGTCGAACCGGCCGGGAAGCTGACGGTGCCGTGTTCTTCGGCGTAGAACTCGTTCAGGATTTCGATGCCGCCACCCTGGTAGAGCCACGCGTTCTGCTGGCGCTGGTTCAGGCCGAAGGGAACGGCGGTACCGAACTGCTGCACCGGGCTAAGGCCGGTGTAGTAGTACGACGCGGTGTGGCCCGAGGCAACGCCGCCGTCTCGGACCGCGGGCAGCACCTCGGTGCCGCCGACGATTTCGCCAGCGGGTCGCGGCGTGATCTTGAACTTGCCGTTCGTGAGGCGGCTGACCTGCTCGGCGAAGAACTGGGCCGACCCGAAGATCGTGACGAGGGCCGTCGGCCAGCTGGTGGCCATCTCCCACTCGAGCTCGGGTGCATCCTGGGCGGCTTCGATGATCTCGTCGTCGGTCGAACCGGTGCTGTTGTCGGTGGCGCTATCGCCACCGTCGTCGGCATCGGTGGAACCGGCATTGTCGATCGTTGTCGTACCGCCGTCGCTGCCGCACGCGGCGAGCATTCCGAGCGATGCCGCGAAACCGGCAACGCCGACTCCGGTCTTTCCGAGGAACGAGCGCCGGTCGAGACCGGGCACCTCTAGTCCATTTTCCACTTGACTGTTGTCCTCGACGTCCATCGTGGATCCTCCTCCGTTGAGATGGGTACTGCTTTGTCGAACTACGGGTTATCGAACTGCATGTTGTCGAACTGACTTGCGGTATTTCCTAGACCTCGATGCCACCGAAGATCCGCATTGAAGCGAACGTGATCTGGTCAAAGAACATCAAGATGACGAGCGCGATCCCCTGCAGAACCATAAACGGGATGGCGCCGCGGTGGATGTCAGACGTCTTTACCTCGGGCGGCGCGACACTCTGTAGATAGAACAGTGAGAATCCGACCGGCGGCGAGATGAACGCCATGTTGAGGTTCACGGCCATCAGCATCGCGAACCAGATCTTCTCGGCCTCGGTGAAGCCGAGGTCGGCCATAGCGGGCACGAAGATCGGCACGACGATAAAGGTGATCTCAAGGAACTCCAGGTTGATCCCCAACAGGAACACGGCGACCATGGCGATCGCGACGAAGCCCCACTTGCCACCGCCGACCGACGTCAGCCAGTCGGACACCTGATCGGCACCGCCAAGCTCGCGGAACATCGTGCGGAAGAATGTTGAGCAGAACAGCAGCGTCATGACGAGGATCGTGACGTTCGCCGTACTGATGCCGGCCGCCCGAAGCGCCTTCGGCGTCAGCTTCCATTCCGGTTCGATATGGGTCGCACCTTCACGTATGAGTTGTTTGTCGACCAGCCGGTTCAAGACGGTGAGAATCAGTGCGCCGAGCACGCCGACCGCGCCCGACTCCGACGGGGTCGCGATGCCCTGGAAGATCGAGAACAACACACCCGCGATCAACACCAGCGTGGGCACGATCGAGACGATCACCTCGGTGCCAAGCATCTTCGTGATCGCCATGAGGCCGAACAGCACGACGAACGTGATCGCCGACCAAAGCAGCGCGAAGTTCAGTGCCCCGGTCGTGTCGGGGTTGGCGCCCCGCAGAATGAGCACGAGAAACACCATGACGGTGAGAATCGCGGCAAGGATCGCCTTCGTGCCGAGCGACGGGTTACCAGACAACCGCCGTTCTTCGGGCGGCATCGCCGGCCCCCGCTCGGGACTGATGTACGAAGCGACCAGCACGTAAGCGACATAGAGGCCCGACAAGAGCAGGCCCGGCAGCACCCCTCCGGCGAAGAGTCCGAGAACGCCGACGCCGAGCTGTTGTGCGAGCAGGATGAGAACGATGCTCGGCGGCAAGAGCTGGGCGAGCGTTCCCGATGCCGTGATCGCACCGGTCGCCAGTTTCGGGTCGTACCCGAGGCGCATCATGGCCGGCAGCGACAGCAGTCCCATGACGATCACCGTCGCTGCGACCACACCGGTCGCCGCCGCCAACAAGGTCCCGACGATGACGACCGCGGCTGCGACCCCACCACGCAGCGGCCCCATAACCAGCCCGATCGCCCGCAACAGGCGCTCGGCCAAACCGGATCGTTCGAGGATCGCGCCCATGAGCACAAACAACGGCACCGCAAGCAACGTCGCGTCGCTCATCTGCGTGAACCAGTTGTTGGGCAACGTCGCGAGTGATTGCACCCGGAACGCACCGGTGAGATCACCGATAAACGAGAACGCCAACGCGACGCTCGCGAACGAGAAGGCGACGTTGTAGCCAGTGAGGATCAGCACCATGAAGATGGCGAACATCAGCAACGAGAGGAAGACGCCCCAGTCCATGCCGAGGAAGGTTTCAATGGCCAACATGGCCGCGATCTGCGTCAATTGTCAGGCCCCTATTCGATCCGCTGGAATTCGTCGCGGGCGGCTATCTGGGCGTACTCGCGACGACCCGCGAGGACGAAACCGGTCTTTATGACCTCGGCCACAATCTGCAGCAAGAACAGGACGAAGCCGACGAAGATCATGGCCTTGATCGGCCCGAGCGGGAGCTGATCAGCATCCGGTGACTTTTCCCAGCTGTCCCAGACCCGCCAGCCACTTGGCCACGTGCCATCGCCGCGGCGCTTGCCGAGGGAGACCGATGCATACCCGTGAAGAATTCGCACCATCGCGAACAGGAACGGGAGCAGGAAGAAGGTGTGCATGACGAAGTCGAGCCACGCCTTCGTCCGGTCGGTCCAGTCGTCCCACCAGAAATCGATGCGGGGATTGACCGCAGCCTTGACGCCGTAGTTGAGCCCGAGCAGCGACATAAGAGCGAAGAGTTGCCACGCGACGCTGGTGATCTCGCCGATGAGAATATCGGCCTCAAACGCGGGGTTCAGATACCGAGTGACGACGTTGATCAGCTGGGCGAAGAACACGAGCCAACCTGCGATCCAGACGAACCGGAGCGTGACGTCGGAAAGGCTTTCGATCGCCACGCGAAGCGCGTTGAGAACCGCCGGCACGAAACCAAAGACGGCCGTGGCCACAAGCACGGCCCAGTGCCACCATTCGAGATTCCCGATGAGGCGGTCGGTCGAGAAGACGGTGTGCCACAACACGGCAACGATGAGCGCGCCAATCGCGATGAGGCCGAGCGGATGAACACGCTGGAAGATACCGAGCGCTGGCGAGTCTGCGGAATGGTCAGGCGCTCGGGTTTCGGCACCGTCGGCGAGCAACAGGTCGTCGACATCGACGGCCTGCTCGGTGATCATTTGCTCCGCGCGATCAGTCGCGCTTGAATCGGACATAGCCGTACTTCCCCCTCCCCTGGCTCCCCTAACCCGTCGACTATCAGCTCGCAATCGACGAAAGGCTAGGAAATCGCGAGCGTAGTGCTCCGGCTTGCGGCGCACCGAATCTGTTTCGCAAAAATACGAAATCGCGATGAAACCATCTTGTTGTGAGAGTTGGACTCCGCGAGAGCTGGGCGCTCGTTAGAGGTGGCGTTGGTCCGAAACCCGGTTCAACTTGCCGCCTTCACTACGGGGCACTGCCCCTTCGCCCTCGACTGCGACGGTGACGCCGAGCCCCAACGACGACCGCAGTTGCTCGACGACGGCGGGTCCGAGAGCGGCCGGGTCGGCGGTCGCGACACCGGGTGCTGGCTCGACGCGAACGTGCAACGAGTCGAGCGGGCCATTGCGCTGCACGACGAGCTGGAAGTGCGGCGACACGCCATCAACCTTCAGCAGCGCGTGCTCGACCTGGCTCGGGTAGACGTTGACACCACGGATCACGAGCATGTCGTCGGCCCGGCCGACGATGGCCGACATTCGAGCATGGGTGCGACCGTCAGCATCAGGCTCACGGGTCAGACTGCAGAGATCGCCCGTCCAGTACCGCAGGACGGGAAACGCCTGCTTCGTCAGGCTCGTGAGCACGAGTACGCCGACCTCGCCATCGGGCAGGACTTCGCCCGAGTCGGCGTCGACGATCTCGGGATAGAAGTGGTCTTCGGCGATCACGAGTCCGTCGCGCAACGCCGACTCGCACGACACGCCGGGACCGATGACTTCGGACAGTCCATAGATGTTGACGGCAACGATGTTCAGACGCTCTTCGATCTCCTGACGCATCGCTTCGGTCCACGGCTCGGCACCGAGCACGCCAACCTTCAACGAGGTGTTGCGAGCCGCGGAGCCGAGGCGCTCGGCGAGCGTCAAGGCAAACGACGGCGTACAGCAGATCGACTCGGGCTTGAAGTCTTCGATCAACATGAGCTGGCGTTCGGTGTTGCCACCCGACACGGGGACGACCGAAATACCGGCTCGCTCTGCGCCCTGATGGAGACCAAGGCCGCCCGTGAAGAGGCCGTACCCATAGGCGTTATGCAACATCTCGCCCGGTGCGATGCCAGCACCGATCAGGTTGCGGGCGACACAGTCGCTCCACACGTCGAGGTCGTCGTTCGTGTAACCGACGACAGTCGGCTTGCCGGTCGTACCGGAACTCGCGTGCACCCGAGCGACGTTCTCGCGGGGCTCGGCGAACAGGCCGAACGGGTAGTGGTCGCGCAGGTCGGCTTTGCGGAGCAACGGGTACTGAGCGATCTCCGTGAGTGAAGTGGGATCCGGTAAATCGCCGAGCCGTTCCGCCATCGGTGGAACCCGATCGCGCAGCCGAGCGATCGTTGCCTGCAACCGTTCAAGTTGCAGTGCCCCAAGCTGCGCGCGAGGCATCGATTCGATCTCGGGTTGGAACATCGCCATGGCGGCGATCATAGGTTGCTCGCTCTACCGTGATTCCATGTCGCTCCCTGATCTTTCCTTCGATCCGACACGCGCATTACCGAACGCCATGTTTCGCGAGTCGTCGATCTTCGAGGCCGAGCAGCAGCTGATCTGGGAGAACGATTGGGTCTTCGTGACCAATGAGGCCTCGATAGCCGAACCCGGTGACCAACTGCCCGTGATGATCGGGAATCAGCCCGTGCTGCTGCTCCGTGCCCAAGACGGCGAACTCGTCGCCGTGTCGAACCTGTGTGCTCACCGCGGCACGCTGCTGGTCGACGAAGCGACCAACGCCAAACGCATTCAGTGTCCGTATCACGCATGGACCTACACCGATGGTGGGCGGCTGCTGTCGGTCCCGTTCTCGCCGAAGGATGAGATCGACAAGGCGGCCCACTGTTTGCCGACCTACCGGGTCGAGTCGTGGCACGGTCTCATTTTCGTCAGCCTCAACGCGTCGGTAGAGCAGCTCACCGCGCGGTTCGCCGCAGTCGACGCGCTTGTCGCCGAACGCGGGATCGACGAACTTCACCACTGGGGCGGGCACGAAGACGAGGAGTGGCAGTGCAACTGGAAACTGGCTGCGCTCAATGCGATGGAGAGTTATCACCTGTTCCAGGTCCACCCCGAAACGCTCGAGCCGTTCACTCCGACGAAAGACGCGTACTACCTCGCGGGGTCGGCTCGGGCGACAGCAACCGGCGGGGCGAGCCTGGGCGACGACGCCTATCTGCTGTTCAGCCTCCCGCCTGGTTTCGTTGGCGTCCTCACCCCATCGAGCCTGCTCTGGCTGACGGCCTTGTCGCTGGCGGTCGATCGTTGCGTGATTCGAAGCGGCGGCGCATTTCCGAGCCCGGCACCGGACGCAACCGGTAACCGATTGTCTAAGTGGCTGACCCAAGCCGCAACAGCGGCATCCACGCTCGCGATGCCGGACTTCCTGCCCGAAGACAAAGCGATCTGCGAGCGAGGCCAGCGGGGCGCGGTCGGCGATTTTTCGCCGGGCCTGCTGCTCGACGTCGAACGAATCGTCGCCGATTTCGGCCACTACCTGAACTGGCGCCTGAACGATGTCGAGCCGCCGCCCGTTCACGTCGAACGAGCTGCAACCTCGTGACCGATCGGACGATACGACGGTGTTCGGGCGCCGGATGTGGGCTGCGGTTTCCCGGGCCGGCGCAAGACATTCGGCTTGACGAATGTCCGCTGTGTGGCGCGGCCACGGCGGTGGTGCGATCGGTCGCGGCGCCGGTTCGCGCCGCGCCCGGATCGGTCATTCGACCGGTCGTCGGTGTGCTCGACAACCTGCGAAGCGCGCTCAATGTCGGCACGATCCTGCGGACGGCGGAGGGTGCGGGCATCGCCCATCTGCATCTCTGCGGATTCACCCCGACCCCCGAGAATCCGAAAGTGGCAAAAACATCGCTTGGGGCGCAAGAGTCGATCGGGTGGACGCATCACTTCGATGCCATCGAGTGCGCGGCGGCGTTGCAGGCTGACGGGTACGAGCTGTGGGCAGTGGAAGCGGCGCCGACATCGACACCACTGTTCGAGGTGCCGCGGCCCGGTTCCGATGTGCGGGTCGCGTTCATCGTCGGCAACGAAGTCGATGGCGTCGACGCCGCGCTGCTCGATATCGCAGACCGCATCGTCCACCTGCCGATGCAGGGAGAAAAGTCGTCGCTCAACGTCGGCGTGGCCTTCGGCATCGCCGCGTACTGGCTCGTCTTCGTTCCGTAGCGAACCCCTTTCGCAAACAAGAGAGCGCGCTATTCGCCGAGGAACGAGGCGAAAAAGGAACTTGTCGTAGTGAGCGCTTGCACCTACCGGCGCGGGTCCTTAGCTGCGCATGGCCTCGCGGACGCTGAGGTAATGGGCAGGGTCAACGGGCACAAGGCGGGTCATCGCCGCAGCGGCAAGTTCCGCCTCCACCCGCGGGTCATCGTTCGCGGCGATCACGGCGGCTTGCACCCGAGCGATCTCGGCCGGATCCATCGTTGACCGGGCAACCAACGGCTGCGTCGGCCAGGGACCGAACCGCTCAATCACCCGGAGATCAGCCACGGCATCATCAGCGCGGCCCCGCCGAGTCCGGCAGACCGAATCGACGACCGCGGCATCGATATCGCCGCCCTCGACGAGTAGGTCAAGCGAACGATTGTGACTGCCGGTAAAGACGAGCTCGGCGAAGTCGTCGACGCCCCGACCCGGACCACTGAAACCCCGGCGCTTCATCTCGATACGCAGCGCATGAAACCCGCTCAGGCTGACCGGGTCATTGCACCCGATCCGCCGGCCAGCAAGATCGGCGAGCGAGGTCGCCGTCGAATCATTCGGCACCACCAGATCGCCGAAATACACCGGCTGGCCCTCGCTACCCGGGTCGTCGGGCACCCAGGCGATGCCGACAAGGGCGACCGAGGGGTCCCCGTCGGGATCGCCAAGTTCGGCAAACGATGTCGAACACATCCAGCCCAGATCGGCGCGGCCAGCCCGAAACGGGTCCTCGCCAGGCAGTGGACCGGACGTCGCCTCGACCAGTTCGAGGTCGGCGCCAATGATGTCGGTCAGAACTTCAAACAGCGACGCCGGAATGCTCGGCGAGAGGTACGAGATCAGGTGCACGGCAGCACCGTACTTCGCGAGCGCTTTACCGAGGAAGATCCCAAGCGACCGGCGCCCTAGGAGGCTGTTGAGTAATGCCGGTGTGCTGATCGGCGGCCAGACGCGGTGCTCGCAAGGCCGCAGGAAGCGGCACTCCTTGTGGTGGAACGGCGCTTCTGAGACCGCAGCGAGCGGCGATGGATGGACGTCGAGAAGTGCGGCATGTATTGCTCAGCAGTCCCCTAGCTCGTCACGGCGCGGTCACGACGAGTCGGACGGGCAGCGCGCCTTCGGTGCGTCCGTTCAAGGAGTCGATCGCGTTGAGCGTTCCCGTGAGAACCTGGCGAGCGGGCGTATCGAGCCCAGCGGGCGGTGCGGTCACCGTCCAGCTCACCGACCACCGCTCGTCACCGCCGTTCGACCCCGCCGACGAAACCGACGTGAACTGCACGAGACCTTCGACCTCACCGACGGCCGCGTACGTGTCCACAAGGTCCTCCGGGGAGAAACACTTGAAGCAAGCGAACGTTGTGGCGAAAGTCGCCGTTTCACCTGCCACCAGCTCGATGGTCGGTCCGGTCCCTTCCCAAAGACGCAGCGGGTCACCGCCGAGCGGCTCAAGTGGCAACGGCGACAGATCACCGACCCGCACGAGCAGAATCGAATCGAGTTGCGCGCCGTCGCGGCGCACGTAGAACCGGATCGAATGGTCACCGGCTTCGAGGTCGTAGGTCATGGCGTCGATCGTTGGCCCGTCGGCATCGCGCTTACCGAGCTGATCGAGGCTGGGCGAGTCGTTCACCCGGTCGTTGGCAAAAACGTCGCCGGTGACGTCGGCGACAAAGTCGACGAGCTCACCATCATCGACCGCCACGAAGAACGAGTTGTCCTGCGCACTCGGCGTTCGCAGCGTGGTCTCGATCTCGTACACGCCTCGGTCGGCGACGCCCACGCAGAACTCAACGAAATCATCGCTCACTCCGCCGAAACGTCCGCCGAGCCCCTTCGGCACGGTTACATAGCCAAGCCCGCTGGCGTCGGGATCCGCGACAGAGACAAACCGGCCGCCGAGGGTCGCAAGCTCAGCCTGGCGACGGTCGGTCGCACAGGTCGGTTCCATGATCTCGAGCGAGACGAAGTCGATGCGGTCGACGTTGGCCGCGGCGCCGTCGGCGAACGACATCCGCACGACGTGCGTACCCGCGGCCAGTGTGACCTCGCCTGCGGATCGCGTCGTCCAGTCGAACCACTTGTTCGTTGCGCCGGCCACGGCGCCAACCGGATTGCCATCGACCTCGATGGCCACGGTGCCTGCCGTCGATGATGCCGAGGCCACGGTCACAAGCACCTCGAACTCGGTCGCCGCCTCAACCTCGACCGTGTACTCCAGCCATTCGCCATCGCGCGTCCGGCCGATGAGGTCACCGCCGCTCGCGCCCGTTCGTGGTCGGCGGTAGGTGTCGACCGAGTCGGCAGGGCGCACCTCGCCAAAGTTCTCCGCGTCGATGTCCTCGTAGGCGACACCGGCTCCCCCGCTATCGAAGTTCTCGGCCTCGATCCGCGCTGGGAGCACGACCTCGATCACCGGCTCCTGTATCGGCTGTTGCGCCTGCGCAGTCGGTATCGCCACCTGTAGCGGCGTTGCCAGCACTGCCGCGCTCACGGCGCCGACGAGCCAGCGCGACCGTCGCCGGCATAACCCTCTTCCCCTCAACACGTACATATTGTTGTGCCCTTCCCCACTCGGCGGACGCCCATCGCCCCCTACTGTTTCGGACATTACAGATGGAGACGCGAGGGCTACATCGCCGGGCGCGCGCAACGACCGTGACGATCGGCACAGGCCATCTGGCCGGTGCCCTAGACAGTCCGCACAACGCGACGTGGCAACCGGTCAGTCCATTCGGCGGGTGCTCATAGAGCGCAGCGGGCGTCAACCGTCCGGTCGCGCTCGTGAAGAAGTGGACGTCAACCCGACCGGCCGCGGCGGTCTCGCGCTGCCAATTCGACGATCGGGTTGTCATCGACGGATCGAACCGCATAAAGCAGCAGCGGTTTCGAACCTGAAGACCCGCTGAAACAACCCGATGCCGCGTGCCGGTCCGAACCATCAACCGGCACTGGCACAATGATCTTGCTTGGATACCGAGGTCGAGAGCCGTACTTATCGCCGCCAGATCCTGGCCATGGTCATCACCGTCAACCTGGTGTTTGGCAGCACCCTCACAATTCTCGTGGCTGCGCTCGCGAACGTCGCCGACGACCTCGGCGCAACCGAAGCCACCCTCGCCTGGACCGTGACCGCACCGTTCCTTGCTCTCTCGGTCGGTACATCGCTGTTCGGCAAACTCGGCGACGTCTGGGGTCTGCATCGCATCTTCCGTTTCGGTGCCGTCGTCACCGCGGTTGCGACTCTTGCGTCTGCTGTCGCCCCCGACGCCCTGAGCCTGATCGCCTTGCGAACAATCGCGGCTCTCGGCGGCTCCGCCGCGATGCCGACGGGCATGGCCATGATCTTGCGTATCTTCCCCGACGACGAACGACCGAACGCGCTCGGCTGGTTCCACGCGGCGATCACCGGTGCACCGGCCATTGGCCTCGCCCTCGGCGGTTTCATCATCGATGCGTTCGGCTGGCGCGTGATCTTCTTGTTCTACGGACTCGTCGCCGTGCTCGTCACCGTCGCCGCGTTCGCGCTGATTCGCCCCTTCTCGGCCCGGCCCGGCGAACCGATCGACTACGGCGGCGCCGCGGCACTTGGTGTCATGGCCATCTGCATCATGTTCGCGGTCTTCACTGCGGGCGAGGGTTACGGCGTGTTGTTACCGCTCGGCATCGGGGTTGTCGGTGCGGCCGCGCTGGCCGCCTTTGTTGCGATCGAGCGACGCCACTCGCATCCACTGCTACCACTGCAATACCTGAGCATTCCGAACTTCCGCTGGCCGATCATCACCCTGTTCGCGCTCAGCCTCGCGTACCAAGGTGGTCTCGGCGTCGTGCCTCTGCTGCTGCAAGACGTGCTCGGATTCTCGCTTGGCATCGCGTCAGCGCTGTTGCTCTTTCGGCCCGGCACGTTCAGCGCAATGTCGGCGGTCGCAGGTCAGCTACTGAAGAAGCGACCGCCGCGCACTGTCGCGTCGATAGGGGCAGCCAGCATGATCCTGTCGGGGGTGTTGTTCCTCGCCGGCAGCCAGCTGCAATGGGTCGGCTTCGTCGTCGGCGGGTTGATGGCGGCGGGTTGCGCATTCGGGTTCGCGAGCCCAGCGATGAACACCGCCCTGGCAAATGCTCTACCGGAGTCGGACATGGGCGTTGCCAGTGGCGTGCTGAGTACGGCCGGCATGCTCGGCGCCGCGATCGGGTTGCAGTTGTTCGTGTCACTACTCGGCACCGGCGACCGGGCGAGTGGCGATTTTGTGGTGCCGTTTGTGCTGGCGATCGCCCTCGGTGTCGTGTCGTTGCTGGCGGCGAGGGGCATGGATTCATCGCCGACCTAATCGGTCGAGAGCGAAATCAGCCGAGCTCGAGCACCGCTTCGGCGACCGTCGGTTCCGGCGCCGCGTCGCCGGTCTGAGCAAGATCGGCGAGGGCGAAGAAACCGCTGACCATTGCCACGATGGCCGGTCCGATGAAGCCGGTCATCGCTGCGACGGCGGCGAGTGCGAGCGAACCAAAACCAAGGACCACTGTTCCAGCTCGCCGCAAACCCAGGTGGCCGTCACCCATCATCGACCCGACCCGCAGACCAGCGCCGACCGCCATCGTCACGGCGAGAGCACCGAGCCACGTGAGCCCGGCCCGGATGCAGACCACTCCCCCGGTGGCGATGAACACGGCGAGCGACGCCGAGATGCAGCGCTGCAGTTTTGACGACTTCACCCTTGACGACTTCACCCTTGACGGCTTCACCCTCGACGGCTTCACCCTCGACGGCGCCGCGCCCGACGCCGGGCCGATCGACGTCTCGGGTAGCCCAATGGTGATTGTCGCCGGCGCGGCTTCAGCCGCTGTGAGGGAACGCCGGTTCACGATTCGGTCACCGCCAAGGTCCGACCCCGGAACGTGCCAATCAATGTGTCGCCGTGCATGACCTGCACGTCGTAGATGCCGGCCTTTCCTCGCAGGCTCTCCTCGCGGGCGGTCGCTATCAAGACCGCTCCGACCGGGGCTGAGTTCACGAAGTCGATACCGGCCCCCGTCGCAAGACGCAGGCCGCCATGGCCGTTCGAGGCATACGACATTGCAATATCGGCGAGGGTGAAGATCACGCCTCCGTGGCAAACACCGTGGCTGTTGGCGTGGTCCTCCGCGACCGTCAGCTGCACCGTGGCCGATCCCGGGCCGCCCGCTAGCACTGTCGCCCCCAGACGGTGTGCGGTCGCATCGGCTTCCCACAATGTCTGCACCAGCGCGGATACCTCGGGCACTCCATCAGCTGTCGCCATCGCCGTCAGGCTAGTTCTCGCTCTACGACCGCCGGGTACCCCACCACCAAGAAGGGCTGGGCTACCCAGCCCATGGCGAGGCAAACGACCCAAGCCCTGGGCTCGCGGCACTATCTACCCAGCCCTACCCCGGCGCCAGCTACGCGAGCGCCCGCCACAGAACGTCGGGGCTGACACCAAGCCGTTCGAACGCGCCCGCAGACACGTCGGCTCGTTCGGCATACAGCCGGGCGTGTTTTACGAAGCCGGTCTCGAGCTCGGCGAGCGATTGGCCGAGCTGGTCTTGCACCATGGTCAGCCGCGCTTCGAGGTCGATCTGATCTTCGAGGAACTTCAAACGGCTCAGCGGCTTTTTCCCGGCCTTGTTCGCCGAGATGCGGTTGCGTTCAAGTTGGGCTTCCAGCATGCGGCGAACGTCGTTCGTCGCGGGCCGGTCGTCGGGTGATACCAGGGCATCGAGATACGCACTGACGACACTGCGAGCTTCGGTGTACCGGTCCATCGACCCCCATCGGCGTCGATGTCTCGATGTTGATCGCCGTCGGCACGGTTACGGCGCAATCGATGCGATCCCGAGCCGAATAGGTCCTGCAAGATGACCCGTCTCTCGACGCTTTCCACGCTTGTCGCCGGTCGCCGTCGTGGCTCTTGCCTGTGCCGGTGACACACCCCGGTTTCCCAGCGTCGAGCCGGCTGTTCGTCAGGTGTGGGGTGTCGTCTGGTTTAACGATGCGATGGTGTGATTGGGTCGGGTGAACGGGCGGCTGCCGGCATCGAAGTGCGTACCAGAGTTGGCTGTGTGCAAGGCTTCCGCCCTGACGCGATGGCAGATCGTTCGGCACCGCATCGACCTCTGTCGACACGGCGACTCGTCCGGGTCGCGTCCTCCTGCGGTTGGCGTCGGCGACCACAAACGTTGGCGATGGGCCGCTGCACATGATTCCGGAGCCGAACGCCGGGTCCGATTCTCAGCCGACCTGGCAGCGGGTGTGGACTGACGACAACCAGCTTGTTGATCACCGAAGTGGCGAATTCGTACTCCACGCCGGCCACGACCACTTTCACCTGAACGGGTTTGAGCAGTACCGACTGTTGACGCTCGATGAATCGGTCGTGGCCGTCGGCGAGAAGATTTCGTTTTACCTGATCTAGTCTGATGAGTCGAACAACCGGGCCACCTTTCCGGTGACGCTTTCTGCCGCCGAGCTCGGGTCGTAGCTGCGGTGCCCGCTACGCCAGCGTTGTAGTTGTGGTTGATCGAACTGCACCGCCCGTCACAGAACGAACAGTGCTAGCTGTAGCTACCGGCGGTATCGAAGCCGCGGCTTCGCCACGCTCCCCACCCAATGTTGCTGCCTCCGGCCTGCAGACCGGGGCTACCGGTGTACCGGTTACCGATGAAGCGGGTACCGGAAACCGACCCACTCTCGCCCACATAGCCGGAACCGAACCGCAGGTTCACAACGTTGTTCCGGAAGGTGTTGTTGCTCTCGGTTCGCCCATAGCGATTCACGCCGAGCATGTGGTGCGAGCCACTTGTGCTCCCACCGTTGATCGTGTTGTTTTCGACGACGTTGTTGTACGCACCCGCCACCGTTATTCCGTGGTGATAGCTCGACGGGGAGTTGAGCGATCCTGACGCGGTGGTGATCGTGTTGCCACGAGCGGTCACGCCGTTCGAACCCTCTTCGATGTAGATGTAGGCCACCCACTGACGGCTGTCGGTGATGTTGCGAATCGTGTTGTTTTCGATCAGACCGCGCCGGGTATGCAGGTCAACGTGAATGCCGAAGCCCTTGTTGTGGTACACGTCGTTGTTGATGATCTGGTAGTCCTCGGAGTACGTGATCTTGATCCCGCCCTCGTGGTACTGGTTACCCGACGAATAGATGGGTCCGTAGTTGTTGTCGTGCACATCGTTGTCGTCGATGACAACGTCTTTGAGGTAGTACGACGTCGACCCGATACCGGACACACCAAGCTGGCTGTTGTTCCAGATCTCGTTGTTCCGCACAACCATGCCCGAAGCTACATTGACGCCGGGGCCTTCGTTGTTGTGAATCTTGTTGTCCTCGACCAACCAGTTCAGGCCTTCAATGCGGAAGTTGGCCGTGTCACGGCCGTTGATCGCACCGACGTATTCGCCTTGGTCGTAGTTGCGGATCTCACAACCCCGAATCTCGACATTGTGGGCGTTGCCACGAGCCGCCGAGAACGCCACACCATTCACGCCGTTGCCGTCGAGGATCGCACCAGCGTCACAGTTGAACACCTGATCGAGCTTCGGCACGATCTCATGACCCGAGTGGATACCCGGCTGCAGCACAAACGTCGTACCGGCGGGTAGTGCGTTCACGATCTGATCGACATCGGATCCGGCGTTCAACGTGAACGGGTCGCCGATCTGGCGAACCTGAACGTAAGAGATGTTGTTGCTCAATCCGAAGTCGGCCAAGTCGTCCTTCGAGCTGGTGAATCCTCGGCATGAACCTGATGCGTCGCCATTCGTGCAGACGAGGGCCAAGAACCCGTCGACGATGGTGTGGGAACTAGCGACGTCGTTGCCGATCGCCGAGAAGTTTCCGGCCGACGACGAGAAGACACCGATCGGGAAGAATTGCGATGCACCGGCTTGGCCGACACCGTCATGGAGTGCGAACACGCCTTCGGGTTCGGTGACCGTCCACACGAATGATGTGGTCGATGACAGGTTGAGCAGATCGGTCGCCGTCAGCGTGACCGTGAATGTGCCTTCGGTCCGAGGGCCGCCCGTGAGCACACCGGTCGCCGGGTCGATGCTCACACCGTCGGGCAGCCCAGATGCGGTCCAGGTTGCCGAGCCACGCCCGGCGATCGCGGGCGTGATCGTGATCTGGGCGTAGGCCGAGTCGCTGCGGTCAGCGATTGTATTGATGACCGGCGGATCGCCATCGAGGGTCTCCCACTCAAACGCGGTCTCTCCGAATCCGTCGAGTTCGTCGGTCGCCCGGACCGTGATGGTGAAGAGTCCTTCTTCGCTCGGCGCACCGGAGATAGCGCCGGTCGTTGCATCGATGGCCACGCCGGTCGGCAAACCAATTGCCGAGTACGCCAGGATCAACCCCGGCTCACCCTCTGCGATGACGGGAATCGATGCGGCGACGTCGACTTCGGTGATTCGATCAGCGATCGGGTCGACGACGGGATTCGCGGCGCCGCCAATGGTGCGGAACGTTCCGCCGAGATACCAGGCACCGCCGACGACTAAGGTCGGGAACTGCAGAGAGGTACCGCCGCCATAGGTGCCTGAGGTGATGTTGATGCCGTCAGCGGTTTCGAGCTGGCCGTTGGAGGCCCA
>Ga0209828_1001611_pt1 | contig 20151 bp, 16 predicted proteins | sample MaitaG_FD_187429 | JGI IMG/M metagenome (GOLD analysis project Ga0209828, IMG submission 187429) | Marine algal microbial communities from Maine, USA - Maine_Asex2 metaG (SPAdes) (version 2) | ecosystem: Host-associated > Algae > Red algae > Unclassified | place: Maine, USA | collected 2015-01-05 | reverse complement strand
TCAACGACGCTTGGCGCACGTTCCAAATTCATGCCGCCAATCGCCACAACCGGGGCCTCGCATTTCGGCAGCAACGCCGAAAACCCATCGAGGCCCAAGGGCTCCCAGGTCATCACTTTGGAGGTCGTTCGGAACACCGTACCGATCGCGATGTACGACGGACGGACCGCGTTCGCGACGGCGATTTCCTCCGCGCTATGGGTCGAGACACCGAGTCGCATCCCGGACGCGCGCAAGGCTTCCAGATCCGCGTCTGACAGATCTGCCAAGTCGTCTTGGCCCAGATGAACGCCGTACGCACCGTGCTCCAGCGCCATCTGCCATTCGTCGTTGATGAACAAGCGCGCGCCGAACTCGGCCGCGCGTTCGATCGCTAGCGGCACTTCCACTTCACGCAATTCTTCCGGCTGATGTTTCATCCGCAGCTGCAGCGTCGTCACGCCATGATCGAGCAAGCGCTCGACCCAGTCGAGTCGTTCGACGATCGGATACAAGCCAAGCGGTTCGGTCCCGCAATCGGGAAATCGTTCGGTGCTCACGAGGGACCTCCGTCTTTACCGTTCTTCGTGGACTCCGACTCTTGCGCCCAGAACGGGGTGCCAAGCACCGGCGTTGACGGCGAGGCAAAATCGCGCTTCTCCATCAGCCCCGCTTCGAACGCGGTCCGCCCCGCCTCCACCGCCCCGCGGAAGGCTTTGCCCATCGCCACCGGCTCAGTGGCCAAAGCAATCGCGCTATTCACCAAGACCGCATCGAAACCCAACTCCATCGCGAAGGCCGCGTCCGAGGGTTTGCCGATGCCGGCGTCGACCACCAAGGTCGTGTCCGGCAAACGCTTGCGCAAGGTTTCTAGCGCGAACACATTTAACAGCCCCTGACCCGAACCAATCGGCGAAGCCCAAGGCATCACGATCTTACAGCCGGCCTCCACGAGGCGCAGCGCCACAATCAAATCCTCGGTCGTATATGGAAATACTTCAAAGCCCTCCGACACCAAAATCCGCGCCGCCTCGACCGTCCGCGTCGTGTCCGGTTGCAGCGTGTAGTCGTCGCCGATCACCTCCAGTTTCACCCAGTTGGTGCCGAACACCTCGCGCGCCATCTGCGCCGTGGTCACCGCCTCTTTCACGGTATGGCAACCGGCGGTATTCGGCAGGATGTGCGCCCCCGTTTGCTTGATCAGATCGAAGAAGGCATCGCCCGCGTTCGACCCGGCCGACTGGCGGCGCAGCGACACCGTCAGCACCTCGCTGCCGGACGCGACCACGGCTTCGCGCATCACCTCCGGCGACGGAAAAAGGCCCGACCCAGTAAAGAGACGGCTGCTTACGGTTGTGTCACCTAGCTTTAACATGGCTGTTCGGTAACGGGTTCCGTTGCGAGATGAAAGGTGGAAGTTGGAGGGTGCCCCTTAAGTCAATGAAATACGCAGACAGTCTGCATTTTTCTCCCACGTAATAAATATGCAGACTGTCTGCATATTTCGTTGACTCAGGCATGCCCTCGATTTCGAGAGCTGAACGGTTCGATTTGAGGACCGAACTTACAACACGCGCAACTTCAGCAAGCGCGACATGTAATAGCCGAGCGCCCGCGAATAATCCGTGTCCTGGCCGATCCGCATCAACTGCTTGTGAACCATCCGCAAACCCTCGCCCTCGGTTTCCGCCGTGGCGGCGTCCGGGAAACGGTCCTTCGGGTCGGGTTCGATGAAGCGGCGGATCACCTTGGTAAACTCGTCATTCTCCAGCACGTACTCCGGCAGAATGCTGTCGAGCCGGTCCGGCAGCGACATTTTGATGTCGAGCAACTCCGACTCCTCAATGCCCGGACGACTCACCAGCGGACGCCCCGACAACAGTTCGAGCGCGAGAATGCCGACGCTGTACATGTCGGTCTGGTGCAAACTCGGTTTGCGCATGTGCGTTTCCGGCGCCATGTACATCGGACTACCAAGTAAGATCCGCGACTTCTCGTTGGGACGGCTCGCGCGACCAAAATCAATAATCTGAACGTAGCCCAAGCGATTGACCATGATGTTCGACGGCTTGATATCGCTATGCACGAACCCGGCTTCATGCAGGTTTTCCAAGCCGCGCAGAATCATCCGTAAAATATAAATCGCCACACCCGGCTGGATCGCCACCCGGTCGTCCTTGATCCGGAACACGCTGTCGGTGATCAGCGACCAATCCGCCGGCGAGCAAATCGACTTTACCGCCATGATTTGGCGCAGGCTGAGCAGCGCCCGCAAGTCGACCCCGTTAACCAACTCCATCTGCAAATAGCCGACGCCGTTCACTTCGTCGTAGGTGTCGAGCGCGGCGAGGTTGGGTGTGCGCACCGTCTGCAACATCGACACCTGCGAGGCGATCCGGCCCATGTCGGTCCAGTATTTCGCCGCGCTGCTATAGATAGAAGGGTCGAACACTTTGATTGCGTGTTTGGTCAGGCAACCGCGCGCGCCCTGACGCAGGCACAGGAACACCCGTCCTTGTCGGCCGCTGCCGAGTTCGCGCTGGAACCGGTAGCAGACGGGGTAATAAACCGCTTTTTGATCGAGAATTTCTTTGTAGTTCGCGATCAGGCGTTCCCGGTCGGCGTCCTTTTTCGCCTTTTTCTTTTTCTTGCCGCCCTTGATGTCTTTGCCGTCTTTGCCGTCTTTGCCGCCCGCCGAGGCAGGCGGCGGTGCCAATGCATCGCTAAGCATCGACGTTTCCGTGATGCTTTCCAGCGGGGTTGTGGGGGACTCGAAAAAGTCGTCGTGGTTCATGGGGGGCGGGTTACTATCCTTCCTGAACACGAAAGTGCAAACCCGAAATGGAGGTTCTCCACAGACACCCAAGCGCTCAAACTCATTGTTGGCTGCGGCGCAGTGAAACGCGGGATTCGCTATAATGACCTTGCGCATTATTCCCTCGCTTGTCGTCATCCGATTTGACCAGTCGATTGTCCGCTCGAAAACCCACGTGTACAAAGTGGTTGCAATGAGCTTTGGCGCAAGCGCTCCGATGACGGCTCAAATTCCTAATTTTGTTGGAAGCGTTCAACTTGCAGATCCGTCTCACGTCCACATATCGGCGGCGGCGGAATCTAATCCTAAAACGAACGCAGTAGCTGAGGCTGGATCGGCCAGCGGCACGCCCCCAGCAGCCACTTCCGAACCTGCCCCGGAGGAACGTTCGAAGCCGGAAAGTTTTTCCCAGATTGTTGGCGGAAGTGCGCTACTTCTCCTCCTGCTATTGGGGGTCGTTGCCTTACTCAAAAAAATGAAATGAACGCCGTGTCTAAGACGGACCTCCACGAAGTTTTGGCGATTAAGGGATCGAACACCAATAACAGGTGCCTCTGACGGATTGACGGATCACCACCCAACCCCTAATCCTCCGTCAATGAACAACGACTGGTTTTCGAGACCCTTGGTACACAAAGCGACCGAGCTGCTAAGCGCGGCCGAACAGCACGCCGCCATCCCTGAAGTGCAGACCCTAGCGATCCGCCTCGACAAGGCGATCGGCCTGATGGACAGCGCCGACCTCGAACGCCCGGCCACCATCGCCCTGTTCGGCGGCACCCACGTCGGCAAATCCGCGCTGTTCAACGCACTGATTGGCCGCCCGGGAGCGAGTCCGGTGTCCGAAGGGCGCGGCTGCTACACCCAGGACCCGGTCGCCGCCGTCCACCCCGCTGACGCCGGACGTCTGCCCTGGCTGGACGCGCTCGGCACCACCCGTATTTCCGGCCCGCTACAAGACGTCGCCTTGGTCGACACCGCCGACATCGACGGCGTCGAAGGCGAACGCCAAGACAAGACACGCACCGTCATGGACAAAGCCGACGTACTGGTGTTCGTGTCCTCGCCCGATAAGCGTTCCAACTTCGACGTGCTTAATGAGATGAAATCGCGCGTCTCGCGCAAGCGCTGGTTCTTCGTGCTCACCCGTGCCGACCAAGTCTCCACCGACGTGTTCGACGACTTCTGCCGCGGCATCCGCGAACTCGGCTTCGACACCGGCCCACACTGCTGCTTCTTCGTCAACGGCATGGATCCCGACGGCTACGACTTACCCCGACTGCGTTCGCAGATCTTCTCCTCGCGTCCGGCGATGCAGTTGCGCGCCCTGCACGAGGAAACCTTTCTCGGCGAACTCTCGCACGCGCTCGACCCCGCCACCACCGAACGCTTCAAAACGCTCTCCCACTCGCTCGGCCAATCCGAAGCCGAACTCAATACGCGCGTCGCCGCCTTGTTCGACGAGGTGCTCTCCAGCGCCGAAGCGCAAAAACGCCTGCGCTTCCTCACCCAGCACGCGGTCTGGCGCGAAGCCGTCGGCCGCACCTGGCTGCCGCTCAAATTCTACATTTTCCTGCGCGCCCGCTTCGCCTCGCTACCGCTGTTCTGGACCCTCGGTCGGATGGCTTCGATGGGTCCGAACTTGTTACGTATCGCCACCGCCGGCTTCCAAGCATTGTGGTCACGCAACCGCGTCGCCATCCCGCTCGAGCTGCTCGGCCGCTGCTTCACCCCGAAGCACCTCGAACAACTCGAGCACATCAAATACCAGGCCCGCCGCGCCATCGAAGACCTCGACCTCGACGAACTCATTCCCGAGGAGGAAGCCCCCGACGAAACCCAAGGCGGTCAAGCCCTCGCCAAGATTCCCTTGTTCGGGCAAAGCCTACAAGCGTGGCAGGAAGAACAGCGCGCACGCAAACGCAGTTCCAAAGCGCAGGTGCTCGAAGCCCTGCAAGTATCGATCGACGACGCCGCCATCGACATGGCCGAACGCGCCGTCCGCTGGCGGCACAATTTCTTCGGCAACTTGCTGCCCTGCCTTCTGCTTTTGCACGGTGTCTACCGCCTGTTCGCGAGTTGGATGCACGGTCACTTCCTGCATTTTAATTTCTTCTTCCACCTACTGCTATTGTTGCTGTTCGCCCTCCTGCCCGGCTACTGGCTGATCAGCGCCTCGGTCCGCCGGGTCACCAAAAGCACCGCAGTGCGTCCGGTCCAGCAGCTAACCGAGCCCGCCGAAACCGCCGACCTGCGCACCATCGCGTCCGGTCTCGACCATTTCTCCGACAAGATCGACCGGCTCGAACGCCGCGCCCAGCAAACGCGCGAGACCATTTCCAAAGAGCTCGCCCCAGAGACGTTCGGCGCGCGCTTGCGGTAGGGTTCGGGGATGGCGCCGCGTTCGAGATCGAAAAAGACCTGAAAGGCGAGCGGCCCGCGAGCCGTTTCTATGACTTCGAACCCGAAGAAATATCGCGGACGCCGAGGCCGGCGTCCCGCCAATGCTGCGCAAAAAACCCTGGAGGGCGAGCGGCCCGCGAGCCGTTTTTACGACTTCGAACCCGAAGAAAAATCGCGGACGCCGAGGCCGGCGTCCCGCCAATGCTGCGCAAAAAACCTGGAGGGCGAGCGGCCCGCGAGCCGTTTCTATGACTTCGAACCCGACGAAAAATCGCGGACGCCGAGGCCGGCGTCCCGCCAATGAGGCCTATGAAATTTGATCTCCCTGAGGTGGCAAGGTTCTGCCATAAGGTGGCAATAGTCTGCCATTCTATGGCAAGATCTTGCCATAGCATCCAAACCCGATTCCCATGGTCCGTGACGGCCTTCAGTAGGAAGATTGAGACCCATGAAACCGGATCAAGCCAGCGAGGTAGCGGTGGCACCTACTGACGCTAATGCATACTTGACTAAACTCACGCGGCTGATTTTATATTCAGCTTGATGGACAACATCGTTCTGGCTATTTGACCTGCATGTTACAACCCAGCATTCAGGCCTTAGAGGCGTACGAAGAACGAAAGGAACAGATCTGGGATCTAGTCTCGGACTTCAGCCGGGACAAGGCGTTTCGGGACAAGCTGTTCGACAACATCACCTACATCTCCGAACAGCTTGCGCCGTTCGAACTGAAAGCGATGTGCCGCGGCCTCACGGGGGTTTACAATCTCCGACTCTACATCATTAAGGAGGAGGACATCGGAATGGAGTGTAGTTGTCCGGCCTACGCTCCCTGGATCCCTTGCAAACACCTCGCCGCCTTTCTGTTAAACTTGGATGCCCTGGCGGAGGACCAATTGGAACCGTGGGATGAAGAGGAGTGGCAAAAGCAAATTGAGGAGTGGGACAAGTACGAAAAATGGGAAGAACATGAAGAGGACAGGGAAGATCACGACACCGAGGAATATAACGACGAACCAGCCATCCAAACATCCACGCTCGTGGCCCAGGCCAGGCAAAAACAATGGGCCGCCTCGCTGCGGACACTCCACAACCCGCCCGACACCTCAGACACCCCAGACACCCCGAACACCCCTCAAGCAGCCGATGAAAGTGACGCCGACGAACGCAGGCCAAGCGACGAAGCAACGCCGCCGCCCACCGAATTATACTTCGAAATCGGCCACGGCACCCGCGAAGAGGCCGGCTTTATCCTTAAGATCTGGGGCGGCGCGCCCGCGCCCGATCACGAACGCGGAATCCGGATGCGGTTCTATCATTCGATTGCGGAATTTCTCAACGAGGACTGCAAGATCAGCGACGAGGAACGGCGTTTGTTGCTTCGCCTGCAACGCTTGGAAACAACGAGGAAAAATCACCGGGGTCCGCAAATTGCCACGAAGATCAAGATTCACGGCGCGGCTTGGCACAGCCTCCTTCCCAAACTCGTCAACACCGGCAAAGTCCTCGACTTCAATAAATACCCGAGAGGCGGCTTTTCGTGGGGGCACGCCAAGCAGGTGCGTTGCGCTTGGCGCAACGACGAGAACTTGTTCTACCCCGATCTCGAACCCGACGTCGGCCTGCTGATCGACTGCGGCGAACGCATCGCATGGCTCGACATGGACGCGGGCAAGGTCGGCTGGCTCGAACCCGACCGCCCACTCGAAGACCTGTTCCTGTGGCTCTCCGGCCCCAAACTCAACCCCATCCAATTGGCGTTCACCGTCCCCGCGCTCAAGGCCGCCGGCCTGCCGCCGCCGCCGGGCACCGTTCGGATCGAGCACCTTCCCGACGCGCCTCCCACCCCCGTTCTCGTTCTGGCCAAGGCCCGCCTGGAAAGCGCCTACTTTAATCATCTGAGCAGGACGATCGCGATCCCCCACGTCCGCTACCACGACATTCTCGTTGAAATCAGCGAGTGGGAACCGAATCATCAAGAACCCGTCGCCACCCAGCGCATGACCAAAGACGGCCGCGTGATCCAGATTGCCAACCGCAACGCCCGTGCCGAACAGCGCGTCCACGACCAACTCAACACCACCTGCCTCACGCGAGTCTCACCCACCATGAGAGAGTACCGCAGTGGGGCCTCCCTCAACAAGTGGAGCGGCAGCTACCTGTTTACCCGGCCCAATTTCTACGAGGACAAAACGAGAATCAACTGGCAGAAATTTCACGAGAAAGATTTGCCAGACCTACTCGCCGAAGGCTGGGAAGTTCACTACGAGGACGAACTCGAATCGCCCCTGATCAACCCGCCCGCCGAACACTGGACCGCCACCCTAACCGCTGCGACCGCTGCGGACAGCGACGACTTCGAACACGAAAGCAGCGGCATCGACTGGTTCTCACTCACCCTCGGCGTCGAGGTCGACGGCCAATGGCTGGACATGGTCGACGTTCTGCAAAGCCTGCTGGCCGATAAAAAAGCCAAGGGCCACACCCTCACCCCCGACAAACACGGTCGCATCCTTGTCCGCCTCGAAGACGGACGCGCCCTGCTCATTCCCGAACGCGTCGCCAATCTCGCCATGCGCCTCGTCTTCGACCTCTTCAACTCCCCCGGCAAGCGCAACCAAGACGATTTCGGCATCATTCCGCTCGCCCCGCTGCAAGCCGCCGGCCTGCTTGAAGCCGACCCCGAACTCATCCAAGCCGGGCGCGGCACCAAGGCCCTGAAAAAACTCGCCGCACAACTGCGCAACTTCAGCGGCATCAAGCAGGTGCCGCCACCGAAAAAGCTCAACGCCGAACTGCGCAGCTACCAACAAGAAGGCCTGTCTTGGTTGCAGTTCCTGCGCGGCACCGGACTCCACGGCATCCTCGCCGACGACATGGGCCTCGGCAAAACCGTGCAAACCATCGCCCACCTGCTCAAAGAAAAAGCCGGCCGGCGCGCCAAAGGCCCCAGCCTGGTCGTCGCGCCCACCTCGGTGCTGCACAACTGGTTGCGCGAAACCCAACGCTTCGCCCCGACCCTGCGCGGACTCATCCACCACGGTCTCCAGCGCGACAAAAACCCCGCCACGCTCAAGGCACACGATCTAGTCATCACCTCCTACGCCCTGCTCAACCGCGACCGCGAACTGCTCACCGGCATCGACTGGCACCTAACGGTCCTCGACGAAGCCCAGGCGATCAAAAACCCCAAAGCCAAAGTCAGCGAAGCCGCGCGCGAGCTACGCGCCAAGCACCGGCTCTGCCTCAGCGGCACCCCGTTCGAAAACCATCTCGGCGAACTCTGGAGCCTGTTCGATTTTCTCATTCCCGGCTATCTCGGCGACAGTTCCAGCTTCCGCCGTCTGTTCCGAACTCCGATCGAAAAGCACGAAAACCGCGAACGACAACAGATCCTCGCCGACCGCGTTCGCCCCTTGCTGCTGCGCCGCCGCAAAGAAGACGTCGCCCTCGATCTGCCCGACAAATCGCACATCGAACACACCATCGAACTCCACCCCGACCAGCAAACCCTCTACGAAACCGTCCGTGCCGTGATGGACGAAAAAGTCCGTGATGCCATCGCCGAACGCGGCCTCGCGCGTTCGAGCATCATCGTCCTCGACGCCCTACTCAAGCTCCGTCAAATTTGCTGCCACCCCGCCCTGCTGAAAAACCAAACCGGCAAGCGCGTGACCAAATCGGCCAAGCTCGAACGCCTGATGGAAATCCTGCCCAAGCTGGTCGAAGAAGGCCGCCGCATCCTGCTGTTCTCCCAGTTCACCAGCATGCTCGAACTCATCGAGGCCGAACTCGAACAAGCCGGCATCCACTATATCAAACTCACCGGCCGATCCCGCAAACGCCCCGAACTGGTCGAACAATTCCAAACCGGCAACATCCCCGTCTTCCTGATCAGCCTCAAAGCCGGCGGCACCGGCCTCAACCTCACCGCCGCCGACACCGTCATCCACTACGACCCTTGGTGGAACCCCGCCGTTGAAGCCCAAGCCACCGACCGCGCCCACCGCATCGGCCAAGACAAACCCGTGTTCGTCCACCGCCTGATCTGCCGCGCCAGCATCGAACAACACATCCAACAACTCCAAGCCAAGAAACAAGGCCTAGTCGATGCCGTCCTCAGCGGCGATACCGCCAAACTCCGCCTCAACCAGTCCGACATCGACCACCTTCTGCAACCGATCACCGCCGCTGTCGACGATCGGCGACCTGACGACCTGCGGTCGGAAGATGGAAGGTGGAAGATCGCGGCGGGCGAACGCCTGTGAAATTTGAAAGCTGAGGTCACTGTGATCCCACAGTTGCACCTCCGGTGCGAGTCGACCCCGAAGGAGTTATGCTTGATAGCCTGTGGGTGAAGGAGGTGGGTGAAGGAGGTGGGTGAAGGAGGCACGACCGAACCCCGGGTTCTCAAACAAAGAAAGATCGACCGGTCTGGCGCCCGGATCGAGATTCTATTTTTCCGGTCCGGTCAAAATAAAAACAGCCCGCGCGTGCCAAGGTGCCACTGCTACGCGGCTACCTCTCTGGGCTGACCAAAACCCGGCCTTGCCCTGCGGGCTGCAACCGGGGCACCTCCGGGTGCCATCCCGCTTAGCGAGACTCTCTGTCCACCCGCGAGGGAGCCTGCAACAATTGGCCATAATGTGAACCCATAGGAAAACGGAACAGGAAGGCATACCCAGTTGTTTCCCGGAAAATCGATGAGTTCATGGCCACTTTTTGGCTCCATAGATCACAGTGATGTGAGATCTGAAAACCCTGGAATCCACCGGACAGGCCTATGGCAAAGTTCCGCCATAGTGTGGCAAGCTCCTGCCATAGTATGGCAAGCTCCTGCCATAGAGGTCAGGGCTGAAGGGAAAAATGGGGGAGACATCGATTAGGGGAACCCTTGCGCATCGTCGCCCGGGGCGGCTGGCCTCCCACGTTGATCCACAAATACCGTCGTTGGCAGAGACAAGCCGTCGATGACCCGACGACCTGCGGTCGGACGGTGGAAGATTGACGGGGCAAGATCGCGGCGAGGCTCCACGCCTGTGGAATTTAAATAGAGCTTCGTTCCTAGCTTAAATGCCACTTCCGCAGCAGTGTTTGATGTCGGCCATCGAATCGGCTTGCATCCCTTTCAACCTCTCTACATGTCCAGACCGCTTTGTATCGCGTATTTACATTTATCCTCTTGATGCTGACCTGGGTGGTGTTCTCCGGGTTGCTTGACCCGCTCCATCTCGGACTCGGAATTCTTTCCAGCCTCGCGGTGACCGGTCTGTCGTGGAAGCTCCTGTGGCAACGGCCCGATATGGGCTTGGCCCAGCGGCTCGGCCAGTGGTGGGGCATTATCCGTTATAGCTTCTGGCTGCTGGGACAAATCGTCTTGGCCAATCTGAACATTCTCAAGTTGGCCTTTGCGCCGAATACGGAGGTGGACCCGATCATCGTGCATCGCGCCATCCACCTTCAATCCGATTTTGCACGCTACCTGCTGGCGCAATCGATCACCCTCACCCCCGGCACCGTCACGGTGAAAGTCGACGACGACGAACTGGTGGTACACGCCATCAACCGCGAGGCGGCGGAAAGTCTCAACGGCAGCATGGAACGCCGCATCGCCGCCATCCTCGAACCCACGGTCTACGCGGAACTGGGAGGGGCGCGATGAGTGGTTTCATCCTCGGTGTCGCCGTGGTTCTGCTGCTGCTGGTTGGCGCCCTGCTCTACCGAGTTTGCGTTGGCCCCACCGCGATCGACCGCATCGTTGCGGTCAACGCGATTGGCACCAAGACCACGGTGCTGCTGGTGTTGATCGGGCTGCGTTTCGACGACGTCGGCATGTTTGTTGATTTCGCCTTGGCCTACGGCTTGTTGAACTTCATGGGGTCGCTCGCCGCCGCCCGCTACTTCCAACGGAGCGACAAACGCGCCCACGAGTCCGAACGCCATCCCGCCCCGGTAGCGCCGCCAGGCAAGGCACGGCCCGGGAAGGTGGGGTCGTGAGCCTGTTGATCGATGTGGTCGCAGCCGGGCTGATGATCGCTGGACTGGTGTTTTTCATCGGCGCCACCTTGGGGCTGCTCCGCTTTCCCGACTTTTACACGCGCATGCACGCGGCCGGAAAAGGCGACACCTTGTCGACCATCCTGATCCTGCTCGGCGTGGCGGTGTACATCTCCAAAGAGGTCTTTTTTGAACACCACTGGGTGGTGCTCTTGGTCATGGTGAAAATTCTCTCCATCGCGGGCTTCATCATGGTGACCAGCCCGACCTCCACCCACGCCCTGATGCGTGCGGGGTACGAGGACGCCGACGAACCGGACCCCCAGATACCGAACAAAGACCAAGGGGCAGAATGCCTGGAAGATCGGCCCGACCATCCGCCCGTGATGGAGGACATGGAATGATCTATGTCCTCGATTTTCTGTTGCTGATCTTTCTGGTGGTGGCCGCGGTGATCTCCCTGCGCCTGAAAGACCTGCTCGGCGCCAGCATGGTGCTTGGTGTGTACAGCTTTCTCATCTGTCTGCTCTGGGCGGCGATGGGCGCGGTCGATGTCGCCTTCACCGAGGCGGCGGTCGGGGCCGGGGTGAGCACGGTGATCCTGATCGCCACGGTGTATCAAACGCGGAGGATTTCGAAAGACTGATGAAAGCCTTTGCCTCCATTCTGGTCGTCGTGCTCGGCGCCGTGCTGTTGCACGCCTCCAAAGACTTCCCCCTTCTGGGCGATGCGATGTCACCGGCCAACAACCACCCGGTCGCGCGCCACTACATCGAGGAAACCGTCAACGACACGCACGTGCGGAACCTGGTCACCGCCGTACTCGCCGACTACCGGGGTTATGACACGATGTTCGAAACGGTGGTCGTCTTTGTCGCCGGCATCGGTATTCTCGCGGTGATCGGCGTGCCGACCGCGCGTATCCGTCAAAATGAGAACTTGGGTTCGACCCGGCAGTTCGGCGTCGATTCGGACCTGATCATTCTGCAAACCTGCCGGCTGATTGTACCGGTGTTGCAATTGTTCGCCTTGTACGTGATCGCCCACGGACACCACAGTCCCGGCGGCGGGTTTCAAGGCGGGGTGTTGTTCGGCGCGAGCTATATTCTGTTGGCGCTGAGCGGCGGCTTACGCGAGGCACTGCGCCGCTTGTCGGAGAGCCTGTCCTTCCGCCTGGCCGCGTTCGGGATTGTGCTCTACGCCGGAGTCGGCCTGCTGAGCATGGCCCTGGGCGGCAACTTCCTCGACTACGCCGTTCTCGATCGGTTGCTGCCCGGCGACGTCGCCATGGCGCGTTCGCACAGCATGTTGATCGTCGAAGCCGGCGTCGGCTTCACCGTGACCACTATTCTGTTTGTGATCTACGCCAACCTCGCAACCCGCGGCAATCTGGAGGACGGCTTGTGATGGACCTGCTGGAATATATTCTCGGCAAGAGCAATTACTGGGCCTCGATCGTGTTGATGATGATCGGGCTGCACGCCATGATCTCGAAGAACAACCTGATCAAAAAGCTGATCGGCATGAGCGTGTTTCAAACCGCAATCATTCTGTTCTACGTGTCCTCCAGTGCCAAGCGCGGCGCGAAGATTCCCATCATTCACCCGCACGGCGACCACGCAGATAAAGCCGATCACGCAGCCGAAGCGGGACATCACGCGGCGGACGCGGTCCATCATGCCATCGATGCCACCGCCTACGAGAACCCGCTGCCGCACGTGCTGATGCTCACCGCCATTGTCGTCGGCGTGGCCACCCTCGGACTGGCGCTGGCCATGGTGCAGAAAGTCTACGCCGCCTACGGCAGCATCGAGGAGGACGAGGTGCTGGCCGCAATCGCCGAGGCGACAGCGAACGGGGCAAGCATCAGCATGCCTTCGCCTTCGGATTCCCCTGCGCAAGGAGATGTCTCGCCCTCATGAGCGAACAAATCCCCCTGCTCATTCTTCTCGTCCCCTTGCTCGGCGCGGTCGGCCTCGGACTGTTCGCCCTGCGCCGACCTGCCGCCGCGATGCCGGTGGTGTTCGGGGCCCTCGGGATCGCGGTCCTCGCGGCGATCCACACCCTGCTGCGGATCGTTGACGAGGGCGGCAGTGTGATTACCTACAACCTCGCCGGCTGGGACCGCCTGCCCGAACGCGCGTCCGGCAAAGCCATTGGTATCGAGTACAAGATCGACGCGTTCAACGCGCTCGTGCTGGTACTGATCACGGCGGTCGCGCTGGTCAACGCGCTGTATCTGCGCGCCCGCATCGCGGTCGAATGCGCGGGCAAAGAAATCCTCTACGCCGTGCTCTATCTGCTGCTCGTAGTCGGCCTGTGCGGCATGGTCATCACCAACGACGCGTTCAATCTCTACGTGCTGCTCGAAATCAGTTCGCTGACCAGCTACGCGCTGATCGGCATCGGCCGGCGCCGGGCCGCGCATGCGAGCTTCAACTATATCATCACCGGCACCATCGGCGCGTCGTTCTACCTGCTCGGCGTTGGCTATCTCTATATGCAAGTGGGCACACTCAACATCGGCGACATCCACGAGGTCCTAACCGCCTCGGCCGAACTGCGCGCCAGCGCCAGCGTCAAGGTCGCCTGCATGATGATCATGGCCGGTCTGTGGCTGAAGATGGCGATGTTCCCGATGCACGGCTGGTTGCCGAACGCCTACCGTTACGCGCCCAGCCCCAGCGGCAGTTTGATGGCGCCGCTGGTGACCAAAGTCATGGTGGTGGTGATGCTGCGCGTGATGGTGAACTTGTTCGGGCTCGACTACCTGTTCGCCGAACTCAACTGGCGCCCGGTGATCGTCGGCCTGGCCTGCGTGGCCATTCTCGCCGGTTCGTTGCTCGCGCTGGCGCAACGCGATTTGCGCGCGATGCTGTGCTATCTCATCGTGGCCGAAGTCGGCTACATGGTTGGCGGTGCCTGGGTCGGCAACGAAGCCGGCATCACCGGCGTGGCCTACCATGTGCTCAGCGACGCCTGCATGACCTTCTGTTTGTTTCTCGCCGCCGCCGCGATTATCCTACGAACCGGCGAACACCGCCTGGGTGCATTCCGTGGCGCGTTCCAGCGGATTCCGGTGGCGATGACCGCGTTCACGGTGGGCGCGTTTTCGATGATCGGCCTGCCGCCCACCTGTGGATTTTTCAGCAAGTGGTACCTGCTGCAAGGCGGCATCGAGGCGGGTCAATGGCACTATGTCGCGGCTCTGCTCATTTCCAGTCTGGTGAACGCGGTGCTGTTTTTCCGCATCTTCGAGATCGCCCTGTTCGGCAAAATCGAGGTGCCCGAGACCGGTGTCCGCGATGTCGACGCGCTGCCCCGCGACACGTGGGAACGCGTACCAGCCGCCACCAAAGTCGGCCTGGTGGTCGCCGCGATTGCGGTGATCGCTGTCGGCTTGCTCAACCGCCCGATCGCCCTGTGGATTGGCAAAGCCTTGAACTTCATCGAGGTGGCGGGATGACGGTGGAAACCAGCCTGCTGCCCGTTCTGGCCTGCCTGGCGTCGCTGCTCGCGATCCCGGCGATCATCGCGTTTGGCCGCCGTCCGAACCTGCGCGAGGGCGTCACCTTCGCCGCCGGCGCGATCAAACTCGGCCTCGTGCTGATGATGCTGCCCGGCGTGCTGAACGGCACAATCTACGAGTTCCGCTTCCTCGAACTCGTCGCCGGCGTCGGACTGGAGTTCCGGGTCGACGGACTCGGCCTGCTGTTCGGCATCGTCGCCGCCTTCCTGTGGATCTGCACCTCCCTGTACGCGGTCGGCTACATGCGCGCGCACCACGAGCCGAACCAAACGCGCTTCTACGCGTTCTTTGCGCTGTCGCTGTGCGCCACGCTCGGCGTCGCCTTCTCTGGCAATTTGCTGACGTTGTACATCTTCTACGAAATGCTCTCGCTATCGACCTTCCCGCTCGTCACCCACAACGGCGACAAGGCAGCCCGAACCGGCGGCCGCACCTATCTCACCTACTTGCTCGGCACCTCGGTGGCCTTTGTTCTGCCGGCGCTGGTGTACTGCTACGTGAAAGCCGGCGGCGATTTGCGCTTCGCCGCGGAGGGCTTTCTGCGCGGCAAGGTCGAGGGTGGCGAAGCGCTGATCCTGCTGCTCGCGCTGGTGTTCGGCTTTGCCAAGTCCGGCATGATGCCGTTCCATAGTTGGTTGCCGAACGCCATGGTCGCGCCCACGCCGGTGTCGGCTTTGCTGCACGCGGTGGCGGTGGTGAAGGTCGGCGTGTTCTGCGTGATCCGGGTGGTCACCGGCGTGTTCGGCACCGCCTTTCTCGCCGAACTCAACTGGGCCCTAATCATCTCCTGGGCGGCGGCGGCGACCATTCTCATCTCCTCGTTGATCGCGCTCACCCAAGACAATTTGAAGCGCCGTCTCGCCTTCTCGACCATCGGCCAACTGGCCTACATCATTCTCGGCGTGTCCCTGCTCACCGATGGCGCAGTGGTCGGTTCGATCATGCACATCGCGACGCACGCGGTCGGCAAGATCACCCTGTTTTTCTGCGCCGGCGCGATCTACGTGGCCAGCCACAAGAAGTACGTCAGCCAACTCGACGGCCTCGGTCGGCGCATGCCGTGGACCTTTGCCGCCTTCCTGTTGGCGAGCTTGAGCATCATCGGCCTGCCGCCGTTTTTCGGTTCGTGGAGCAAGTGGTTTCTGTTCGTCGGCACGATGGAAGCCGATCAGTGGGCGTTCGCGGTGGTGCTGATTGCCAGCACCCTGCTGAACATCGCCTACCTGCTGCCGATCCCCCTGCGCGCGTTCACCAAACCGCTGCCGCCGGGGGATCACGGTCAGGACCACGACCATCACGGCGCTCACGATTCCCACGAAATACACGGCGAAGCGCCGCTGGCCTGCGTGATCCCGCTGTGCGTCACCGCCGGACTCTGCTTCGTCCTGTTTCTCATGCCGGGGCTGTTCCATCGCCTCGCCGAACTCATGCTCGTCGTCACGCCTTAACCGATTTCATGAACGCCCACGACCATCATCCCCACCCGGCCCGCCCGCTCTCCGAAGGCGCCGAACACCCCGAAGACGGCGTGGTCTATCTCGAGGACGACGGTCGCGTTCGGATGTGGGACAAACCGGAGAACGTGAAGAAGTTGCTGCGCTTTTTCTTCATCGGCTGCGGCATTATTTTCGCGCTCGACCTGCTGTTTCTGATTCACATTTTGCACAAGCACTCGGCGTTTGAAAAAGGTACCTTCCCGATCGAACACTGGCCCGGATTCTACTGCCTCTACGGACTCGCCGCCTGCGTGGTGCTGGTGTTAATCGCCAAGCAGCTACGCAAGATTCTGATGCGCGCTGAAACCTACTACGAGGACCAAAACCTGTGAGTGCGATCTACCCACCGCTGGTGTTTCTCGTCGGCGCGGCCATCACCGCGCTGTTCTGGGGCCGTTCGCGAACCGCGGCCAACTGCGCCTACGTCGGCACCGCCGTCGTCGCCTTGATCAATCTGTTCGCCTTCGACATGCCCGGCAACATCGGCATCGACATGATGGGATTCCAGTTCGAACTCGTACGCGCCGACAAGCTCGCCATGCTGTTCACGATCTTGTTCCACATCGCGGCGCTGATCGTGTCCATCTACTCGCTGCACGTGAAGGACGTGGTGCAGAAAACCACCGGCTTGCTGTATGCGGCCAGCGCCATTGGCGCGGTGATGGCCGGCGATCTGATCACCCTGTTCGTCTGGTGGGAACTGCTCGCCGTCACCTCGGTGTTCCAGATCTGGGCGCGCAAAAACAAACGCTCCGGCGGGGCCGGCATGCGCTACCTGATCCTGCACATCCTGTCCGGCCTGCTGCTGCTGGCCGGCGCGGCCTGGCACTACGCCGAGACCGGCTCGATCGCGTTCGGCGGCATGGACGACCTCGGCGTGTTCAAACTCGAGGGTGCCGCCGCCTGGCTGATCTTCCTCGGCTTCGGCGTCAAATGCGCCTTCCCATTCGTTCACACCTGGCTGGTCGACGCCTATCCCGAAGCGACACCCACCGGCGCGGTCTACCTGTGCTGCTTCACCACCAAGGTCGCCGTCTACTGCATGGCGCGCGGCTACGCCGGCACGGGATTGCTGATCACGATCGGCGGCGCCATGGCGATGTTCCCGATCTTCTTCGCGGTGATCGAGAACGACCTGCGCAAGGTGCTCGGCTACTCGATGATCAACCAGATCGGCTTTATGATGGTCGGCATCGGCATCGGCAGCGAATGGGGCATCAACGGCGCGGTGGCGCACGCGTTCAACGATGTGCTGTTCAAGGGCTTGCTGTTCATGAGCATGGGCGCGGTGCTCTACCGCACCGGACGGATCAACGGCAGCGACCTCGGCGGCCTGTACAAAACCATGCCCTGGACCACCTTCTTCTGTATCGTCGGCGCCGCTTCGATCTCCGCCTTCCCCCTGTTCTGCGGCTTCGTCAGCAAGTCGATGATCATGGACGCGGTCGCCGAGAACGGCAATTGGATTATCTGGCTGATGCTGCTGTTCGCCGCCGCCGGTGTGTTCCACCACGCCGGCATCAAGATCCCCTACTTCGCGTTCTTCGGCCACGACAGCGGCATTCGCACCAAGGAGGCGCCGCTCAACATGCTGATCGCCATGGGTATTTCCGCCACCCTGTGCATCGCCATCGGCTGCTTCCCCTCGCTGCTCTATCAACTGCTGCCCTTGGACTTAAACGAGTTCAACGCGTACGGCCACGGCGGCACCCACGTGATCACGCAGACCCAGTTGCTGTTCTTCTCCGCGCTCGCGTTCGTCACGTTGATGCTGTTCAAAATTTACCCGCCCGAACTGCGCGCCACCCACCTCGACGTCGACTGGGTATATCGCAAGGTCTGGAAAGGCACTTACGGATTCGTCGATGCTCTGTTCAACTCGCTCAACGACAAAATCCACGGCTTGGTCGTCGTCAACGGACTCACCGGACTCGGTCGTTTCTTCGCCAACGCGCCGGCCAGACTGCTCGGGCTCGTGGTTCAGGATCGCCGAGGGCTCGACGCCCGCCTACGCAGCGGCACCTTCCCGATCGGCCTCACCGCCTTCTTCGGCATGCTGTTGTTCGCGCTGTTGTATTTTCTGTAGCTTGGCTTCGGCTTCGCCGGCGCGAAGTTCGAAGATGGAAGGTGGAAGATAGCGGGACTGCGGCGCCCAGGCCAGAAGCTGTTCGGTAAAAAATCTGCAGTCGGTCTGCGGCTGCCCTTCTGTCTTTGAAATCTTTGAAATCACTGTGACCCCACAGTTGCGCCCCCGGCGCGAGTCGACCCCAACGGGTCCTTTCATTGTGGCCTGTGGGTGAAGGAGGCACGACTGAACCCCAGGTTGCCGACCGAAGAAGAGATCGACCGGTCTGACGCTCGGTTCGAGATTTCATGTCCGATCCGGTCGAAATGAAGACAGCCCCGCGCGTCCAAAGGTGCCACCGCTACGCGGCTACTTCTCTGGGATTACCGGCAAACCCCGGCCTTGCCCTGCGGGCCTACAGCCGGGGCTACTCAGGGTACCACCGCTAACGCGGCTTTGGTTACTCATCGGAAAACGGAACAGGAAGTCACAGGCAGTTATTTCCCGGTAAAAACAACGATTTCATGGCCACCTTTTGGCTCTATGGGATCACAGTGATTTGAAATCCAACCGGTTCGGGTATGGCAACGCTTTGCCATCGTGTGGCAAGGTTCTGCCATCAGGTGGCAACACGCTGCCACTTTATGGCAGGGTCCAAACCGGGGTCCAAACTACCGCGCGGAGGTTCGCTCGTCCCCCGCTCACACTGCTTGTCGCCTCCGGCGGCCTTGCTGGACTACTTGGACGGCTGGCTTGCTGCCGGTGGAACTCGGACACAACGAAAGCCTAGGAAGTTGAACCGCACGTTGCGGGCGTTGAAGCTCCACGAGCCGCCACGGAACACCCGGTCCGAGCCCTTCCCAGGTCCGGGGGGATCTTCCTCAAAGCGCCCCGAGTCATCGCCATACCTATCTTCACACCACTCCGAGACATTGCCGAGCATGTCGTACATCCCTAGTGCATTCGCTTCCTTCTTGCCGACCGGATGGGTGGCGGCTTGCTGGTGCGGCAGATGCTTGCCGGACCAGTCACTTGAATCGACCGCCTCGGGAAAACCATTTGAACGCGCGAAACGGAAGGTCGCTCAGCACCTGGTTGTGGAAACCGCAGAACAGCGTGTTGGTCACCCACAGATCGACCACCGCGCGGAACGACAGCGGTTGGGCGTTCGCGTCGAGGTAGGCGACATGCAACACGTCGGCGGAAATCTTGGTCTGTTCGATGTGCCACTGCATGATTGGTCGGGTTCGGAGGTTTACGAACCAAAGCAAAACACGCAAGGTTCCGGCGGCAAGCCCGTATCTATTACAAGTACAACATCCGACCCATGAAGCAACTGCCCCCCACTCCGACCTCGACTCCGGTCTCCGCATTTCAACGCCCGACCTGGCGGGTACTGCTCGCCGGGCTCTTGCTGATCCCACCGCTTTTGATGGCGCAACCGGAGAAGGCCAAACCGGAACCGGCGAAGGAAGAAGCCGAGGCCGAACCCACAGAAGACCGCTTTCTCTCCCGAACCCGCCAGCTCACCTTCGACGGCAAACGCGCCGGCGAAGGTTACTACTCGCCCGATGGCCGCTATCTTGTGTTCCAGTCCGAACGCGAAGCCGACAACCCCTTCTTTCAAATCTACCTGCTCGATTTTGAAACCGGCGACACCAGCCGCGTCTCGCCCGGTACCGGCAAAACCACCTGCTCATTCATCCGGCCAGGTTCGGAGCAGATCCTGTTCGGTTCGACCCACCACGACCCGCAGGCGGTCGCCAAGCAGAAGGCCGAGTTCGCGATCCGCAACTCCGGCAAAGCGCGCCGCTACTCCTGGGACTACGACCGCACCATGGATATTTTCGCCGCCAACCGCGACGGC
>Ga0209828_1001604_pt1 | contig 20181 bp, 20 predicted proteins | sample MaitaG_FD_187429 | JGI IMG/M metagenome (GOLD analysis project Ga0209828, IMG submission 187429) | Marine algal microbial communities from Maine, USA - Maine_Asex2 metaG (SPAdes) (version 2) | ecosystem: Host-associated > Algae > Red algae > Unclassified | place: Maine, USA | collected 2015-01-05 | reverse complement strand
CGGCAGGAAACCGAAATTTAACGATGCAGAAACCCTCGAAGCTGCCTGCCTCGAGTATTTTCAGTGGGTGGAAGATAATCCGCTGATGACCTTCGAGCTTGTGAAGTATCAAGGTGATGCCAAGCAAGTACAGGTGCCAAGGATGCGAGCGACGACTGTTGCAGGCTTATGCAATTTTCTGGACATTAGCATGTCAACTTGGAGCAGCTACCGGACAAAGCCCGATTTTATGGAAGTCACTGAGCGGGTAGAATGCATCATCTACGTTCAAAAGTTCGAGGGAGCAGCCGCAGACCTGTTGAACGCCAACATTATCAGCCGTGAGCTGGGACTGGCTGACAAGGAAGTAATCGAAGAAACGACGGTGCCAAACGTGATGCTTGTTCCCACCATGTCACCGGATGACTGGGCGAAGGCGGCTGCAAGTTCACAGCACAAGCTGAAAAAATCAGCGCGGGACTGATGGGCATGTCGAGATCAATGCAATACACCGATATACCTGACGGTCAGGGACACACGCAAAAAAATTACTGGGTAATAGAGCTGGGTAACGAAATCACTAAAAAATATAAAACCCACGCCTGACAGGGTTTCAAGCGGTTGTTATGTGGACCCCAGCTCCACCAATATGTGAGAAGGCCCGGCATTGTCCGGGCCTTTTTCGTGTTGAATAACAGGTTTTTGGTTTCTGGCTCCTCTTGCTATGTATGAGCACGTAATTGCAGCGCAGCAGGCCATCTGGCTTTAGCTAATCAATGATTTGCAGCTTTTTAAGCCCGAGTTCCAATAATTCTATCAAGCAATTAGTCGGTGCTTTATCCGGCAATTAGTCGGTATACTAGACAACAATCAGTCGATTTAAAACAAGCGTTGTAGCTGATGAAACCCAACAACGGTTTCGCGTAAAGCCGTTCTTAACGTGCCCCCATACACCTGTACCAGTTGCGGGTCGATCAGCTCGTCGGGTATTAAGTTCATTACATACAGCGTATTTAACCGTCCTTGTCAGGTAAGGCTAGCATGGTCATCACCAAGCGGATAATCACTTCTTTTTGTTTCGGATCAGACTCGGCTATCAGTAGCGTCAACGCTGCCAAACCTGTGTCATTGATCACCGGCTCATCTCGCGCATTCAGCAAGCGGCCATTACGATTCAAAAAATCCACAAACAAAAATGCACCACTACGTTTATTGCCGTCGCTGAATGGGTGATTCTTGATCACGAAATACAGTAAGTGCGCCGCTTTACTTTCAACCGTTGGATAGGCTGGTTCACCAAACACGCTTTGCTCCAAATTACCCAGCAAAGAAGCCAGTCCATCTTCGCGCAACTGAGCAAACAAAGCCGTTGCCTCGCCACGCTCAATCAGCGATTGTTTTAACTGTTCAAGGCTGGTCATGGCCTGCCCGTGGCTTGGCAAGGTGCCGCCTGATTGACCAGTAGGCTCTTCCAGCAAACCCTCGTCGTATTGCTGCAACCACAGAAAGGTTTGCGTATAGCGGCTGACAATCTCTACTAAGCCACTGCCGGACTCAGCTGTTAGCTCTGGGGACTGGGCAGTTTTCTCTATCAAGCTGAGCGCTTGGCGCAGTGCATCGGCGTTCTGCTCAAAGCGGTGCTGGTTCAGGGTGTAGCCTTGCAGCAAAACTTCTTTCAAGCGACGCGTGGCCCAACGACGGAACTTCGCCCCCTGCAGTGATTTAACCCGATACCCCACTGAAATGATGACATCAAGCGAATAGTACGCCACAGGCTTGTCCGACAAAGCAATATGCATTTTTTGCATATTACTCACTTTGTCCAATTCTCCATCCTTGAATACGTTGCGGACATGCCGAGATATGACTGATTGATCTCGTTGAAAAAGATCAACCAGCTGGCTCTGACTCAGCCAAACGGTGTCGTGTGCGCTGTCCAATCGCACTTCAATGGTCTGCTGTTCAGTTTGGTAGATTTCAATGCTGTTGTTCATATTGGCTTTCCGTTTCCGATGTGGGTAGTAGGCTCAGGCCGCGTCCTTGGCGGTGAGTTCGCCGGTGAAGTGAAGCCTTTTTGCAGAAAGAATTTTGTTAGTTCATCCAATAACTCCTCTCACAGCAGCCGTCAATGTTTCCAGCCTTTCAAAAATCAGATTCTCCCTACCGACGTTACCTTTAGTCTGACTGGCAACAGCATATTCGAAGTTTCTATCTTGAAGCAATGCTGATAACTCTATTGCTATAAAATTCAGCACGCCTGATTCCGCTGATTGCACCTCACCCACCAGCTCTGCGCGGCCATCTAGCAGTTGGAGAATGTCCTCGATATCACGACTTCCGAGCACATCATCATTTCCCCGTCCCTTAAAAGCTTCCAACTTTGTAGCCAGAAAGTACACTGGGGTTATCAACCGAATTGTGACCTCCCGAGTAAGGCTATAAGGCGTAGCTGTCTGCATGGCAGCCTTGTACCATTTGTTGGTAAACCCCAGTACATCCTCATCTTCCGGCATGAAATCGACTCGTAAGTTTCCCAACCGCATGGCGCAAATAGGCTGTGTTTCCCCACTTTCAGGAATACCGATCGAGAAACCGTGATCCTGAAGCTCCTTCTGTAACGAATGAAATCCTAAATATCCCATCGCGTGGACAATGAGATCCACGTCATCGGTATAGCGCACCTGCTCCTTTGTGTATTCATCCGTCAACAGTAAACCCGTAGTACAACCACCAACAAAGGTCATTTTCTGGCACAGATCAGGCCCTAAGGCTCTGGCCACTTTTTCCAGCATAAGTAGCAGGACGGAGGTGGTCGCCGTCATTTAATAGCCAATCTTTTTTTCAGCAACCCGCCCGCCAAATTGGCTTCTCGTGGCTGGCCAATACGGATGGCATCCACTAATGCTAAAAACGCGTACATCTCTGCATCTTTAAGCGCTGCGTAGACTGCCGACTTGAATATTGGCTCTACCGCCTGCCCCTTGATAGAGCCTTTGGCGTCTGGCCAAATCAAAACAAGCTCACCTGCACTCATGAGTTTGTCATTCAGAACCGGCGCTGCAAAAGCAGTAGCAATTCCTCGCGTGATCTCCCCGGGCTTTACAGGAAATACATACTTAACTCCGTGCACAATGAGATTGTAAAGCGCCTTTGTATGAACGCGTGGTACGCCCAACCTTCTATCTTTCTTGGCAAGCCCAACATCTAAACAGCGATTGAGTGCCAGATTGATCTGAGACTTGCTAATACCCGTCTCCGTTTCCAGCATGCGTGCGGTGTATTGCGCTAACAAATCGCTCTTTAAACAAGCATCTTCCAGCCCATTCTCGGTTTTGTCAAATTCGAAATTCTGTTCTTGCTTATGCAGAGATACAAGCTTCAACAGTAATCCAATATCATGCCCTTTCATCAAAATTTCTACTCATGCGCATCATGTCCCGCGTCCTAGGACTCGGGACTATCATGACAAAATAAGATCAAATAGGCAAGTAGTATCTGAGGTTGACCAATATAGCGACCAAGCTGCTCTACACGGTGTTCTTTCTGGCCAGATGTGTCTAAAGCGAATAAAATTGGAGTGTGAAGAATGGACTTATACACCCTGACTTCGCAGAAGATCTACAGATCAAACGCTTTCGCAGCGCGAAACCTCAGCTTGCCCCGCAATACGATGTTATTTGCGAACTGCATAGCAAAATAGTAATGTCGTTGCAATCGAATTGGCGTCTCGTTCGTTCAATGTCAAAGGGCGAATAGTCGCCACGATTCAAGGTGAATTGCATGGCAAAAAAAAAGCAACGCAAGAAGGGCCCTTCGAAGTTGTCGACGACTGGCAGTAAGGCGCAAACCGCTGCCTCCCAAGCAGGCACTAATGCACAAGGCTCGGCATCACAGGTGGACGGCAAGGCCAAAGCTGCGGCACCCCAAAAAAGCGGCAAAGCTCATGCCCAGGAACCAAGGCCCGGTGGCAAGGCGAAAGTTGCAGCACCTAAAGCGGGCAATAAGACAACGATGCTGCCGTCTATGTCGAGACGCAATGCGCTCAGAGCGGTCGCGGCGTCTGTCGTTGTTGTTGGCGCAGGTATGGCGATTCATCGACACGACGTGCAGGCGCGCTACGCACACGATTTAAGTGCGATAGGCAAAGGCATACCGACGGTGGTGCAGATACACGATCCATCTTGCTCATTGTGCAGACGCCTGATGGGCGCAACGCGCAAAGCAATGCAAGACTTTCCCGGTGTTGCCTACCGCGTCGCGGACGTTACGACCAATGAAGGCCACACCTTTCAAGCGAAGTACGACGTTCCGAACGTTACACTGCTGCTGTTCGATTCAAAGGGGAACCATATTGAAACACTCAACGGCGTACGTGATGCCAATGAGCTTCGTGAGCTGTTCGCACAGACGTTTGGTGACACAGCCACACGTGATGCTGAAGCGCTATCGTGAACGATATCAAAGATTTACAGCCTGACACTCTTCGAGGGTCTATCATCACTTATGGAATCAATAACAATGAGTAAACATCTTACCCAGAACCAATCGCGTCGACACTTTGTTGGAACTGGCGCTGCTATCGCCTCCACCGCCCTGCTCGGTTCTTTGCCACTGGGCTCAGTGAATGCTCAGTCGCAGACCGGCGGCGAGGGCTACCAGACCCTCGAAACACCAATACCAACTCGTGATGCTGAGCGTATTGAGGTACTGGAGTTCTTCTGGTTTGGCTGTCCACATTGTTACGCCTTCGAACCAGTCATAAACAAGTGGGTCGCTCGTAAGCCGGATTACGTGGACTTCCTGCGAGAGGCTCCCCCGCTAAATCCAAGTTGGGAACAGCATTCACGGGCATTCTATGCAGCTGAAGCGCTTGGAATCACACACGGATTTTTTGATACGATGTTTAACACGATTCACAAGGATCGTAAGCCAATGCGCGAACCTGCCCAAATCGCCAAGTTGGTTGAATCACTTGATCTGGGTGCAGATGCTGATAAATTTGAGAAAGCAATGACGTCGTTTTCAGTTCAAACGGCATTGACACGCTCTATGAACATTGCGCGTGGTGCGCAGGTCACTGGAGTACCTTCCATTCTGGTTAATGGTAAGTACATGACTGGTAATTCGATCGCTGCAGGTGTACAAGGCGGCGTTATCGCAGTCATTGACCAACTTGTAGCCAGGGAACATGCCGCCTCGTAAAACACCCACAGTTTACGACGGACCGGACGCGGCCACAGCAGAGCTGCTGCAGGCTGCTTTCCGATACGCCTTATCTCTCAGCGCAAGTCCGATCGATGCGGAGGACTTGGTTCAGGAGGGCTGGTTGCGCGCGCGCGAACGGTACGGCACAGGCGCTGATAGAAAGATCGTATTTCGTGTTGTGCGCAATTTGTATATTGATGGGTGGCGGCGAGCGAGCCGCTTCCCCACTGTTGAATTAAGCACGACAGGTAATGATGAAATACAGCTGATCGATAACGATGCCAGCCGTGATCCTGAGCGAAGTTGTGGTGAGGGCGTACTGGGCCAACACCTTGCCGATTTGCGAGACACAGAACGCGAGGCACTGCTGCTGTCAGTCGTTGAGGGCTATTCGGCACGTGAGATCGCAGACCTGACTGACAGCACACGGGGGACCGTACTAAGCCTGATACATCGCGCCAAATTGAAGATTCAAAAGGCGCTTGATACCGAATCGGGCGATAAGGAATCGGACAATAAAGAATCGGATGATAAACACGATGAAGGAGCCAACTCGCTACGACTGGTAGTACCGCCTGAGAGTAAGAGGTTAAAACGATGACTGAGCTGGACGACAGGCTGCGCGAACATTATTCAAAGGTTTCATTGGACACCAAAGTCTTAAACCGCATCCATGCTGCTGCTCACCAGGATGAAGTATCTCCTGTTGACCAAAAAGCACACGATTCAAGATTCAAAGCGTTAGTGAGCAAGCTCAAAGGCTTGCTCTCATTCAGGTTGCCTGGAAGAGGTTCATCGAGTCAGCGCAACAAAGCTCAGAGCGGTGCATCGGTGCTGCGCTATGCAGTGCTGGGCACTGTGATAGTTGGCGTCGGTGTGTCGATGCGCATGGCAGGATCGATGGATGAGCGTGGCGAACGTGCCATGCGTGAGGTCGCGATGAATCACGCGACACGACTTTCCTTCGAATTCGAAGGCGAGTCCCTCGCAGCGCTTGACAGAGGCATGAATCAGCTACCATTTGCGCTCTCCGAGCCAAGCCGTCTGCCAGACGACGTCAGGGTACTTGGCTCACGTTATTGCTCGCTATCTGGACAGCTGGCAGCGCATGTGAAACTGCGTGAAGGCGAAACCGGACGACCGTTAAGTCTTTTTGTGACAAACTCTGCCACAAAGCTGGACCAGTTGAATGGCGAAAGCGGATATGTAGACGGCGTAGAGGTCGAGCTGTTTCACGAAGGGGGGCTGTTCTATGCATTGGCGCGGCAACCTGATTGACGTAACCACACTTCAATAGCGCAAGCTTAATAATGCATCATCAGTACAGGCTGTTTTTCTCGCTGTGTACCGTAAGATAGATTTAGAAAGCGCCTGTCACGCGACGCTCGCAATTAAAATTGATGAAGCTTATACAATCTCTGACTCTTAGCCTGTCGATTTTGTTTCTCACCTTCTCCTTGTCAGCCTATGGCTCAGGGTGGGCCGACTGGGAAGACACAACGCCTGGGGGTAACCAAATCTACAACGCCGGAGCTACAACCCTGCATTTAAGCAATGGAACAACAATAAACGAACCCCAAAGCTGGTATTTTTACAAAGGGCATGTGATCGGAGTACAAAGACCAGAGGATCAAGTAGAAAGCTATTTTACTGCCAATGAAGAGACCAATGAGGTCCGCCGCTTCAAATCAAAAACAGAATGGAGGACTCACCTCTCCAGGCAAGACCTCATTCCCAAGCTCTGGACCCGATGGTATAACTACAAATGGACGATCACCCGGGACGACGTAACGATGGGCTTGGCGCTCAGCCTTATCTATCTAATCCCACTTGGGATTATTTTTGCTGTTATCTTTGTCGTTGCTTTTATAGTCCGATCACGCAGAGCAGTGGCGCCGAATACAAAAATTAGTGGCGTGGAGCCAATCAATCCAGCGGCAGCGGCTATCGCTATTGCCCTGGCTCTCATTAACTGGATTCTGATCGGTAACCTATCCCTCGTTACTGGTTTCGTCTACCCAACGATCAACATTGTGCTGCTTGCATTCATTATCTCTTGCTTACTAATCGTATTGTACGACTTGATAGCATCGAAGGAAATGAGTATCCGGAACATTCGACCAGCCGTTGCTGCCTATATTTGTGCAATGGCAATCACTCAAACATTACTGACCTTTGCATTCGTGTTTCTGATTATCGCCTTACCCCTGATCACTATTCCTCTGCTTATTCCTTTCACAATCAATTGGTATCGAAGTTTGGCCAAAGAAAGGCTCAACGTTCAACAAGCCCATACGAAAATTGCTGCCGGGTTAAGTGCTCTATCAATCGCGTGCCTTTTACTTAGCACCTTCCCACAGAGCATTTAAGGCAGTGAAATTTCGGCGGCAGCTTGCAACCAAGCAGTAAATAAAATAAGCTCGCCCAGTTTTCCAGCCGTAAGCCCTCCAGGCCTGTTTCGACCATGATTTCAGTTTGTTACCATCGCGGACTATAGAAGTTTTGATTTCTGCCGCTATAAAGCCCGTTTTGCGAAGATCTATCTACCTACATGAAACGATCCACAAAAGCGGTATTGCTCTCAGCATTCGTATTTCCCGGGGCCGGGCATTGGTATCTGTCTAAAAAGTGGCAAGCGGTAGCGCTGATATCGACTAGCGTTACGGCGACCTACGTTCTCCTGTCGGGAGTCATGACGCAAGCGAATCTGATAGTCGATAAGATAGTTAGTAGCGAGGTACAACCAGAGATTGGAGCATTGATGAATCTGGTAACAGAGTCCACCAGCGCAAACACAAGCAGCAGCATCACAATCGCCACTTTCTCGTTGGCCATTATCTGGGTTATCGGTGTAGTGGATGCATGGTGGGCCGGTAAGTCACGACCCTCTGAAAGTTAGCCGCCCCCACTTGCAGACTATCTATAGGTTACATGTCTTTCTTCGATCTATTGGATGTTAGCGCTGGAAACAGATGATGACGCACTTTTGTACGCGCTGAGAATTCCACAGACAACGACACTGAAAATAGCTATTGCAACAATCCAAACCCCTACTGCTTGTACCGGAGTTGCATTTTTGATAGTGTACATCAAGAAATATGTGTAGTTCAAAAGCGCTCCGATAGAAACTCTTAGTGCGTACCACATTGTATGAAGTACCGGTTTGTCTCGTTTGGTTGACGAAAAGATGTAGATTAATGCTGAGATCATCAAGGCAGCGCACACAAGAATAAAAATCATTTCATGCACTGCTAATGCATAGGGATCTAATTCGGACCCAGCCAATATGATTGAAGATATGACAGTTAGTCCTATTGGCCATGTGACCATTAAAAAGACAATTTTTGCGAACATGCCTGTATGCCTTATGCGAATGCCGATACGGCCGAACTCTTTTGCATTCAGGGAATCACAGCCTCAATCAGAAACGGGCCATTATGTGCTAATGCACAATCGAGGGATTCTCTGAATTCGTCAACGGTTGTCGCACGCAATGCTTTTACTCCCATACCACTTGCCATGGCTACCCAATCCAGTGTTGGCAGATCAAGCTCCATCATATCCATGGCAACACGGCCACTGGAAGCCTGAACATTATCCAACTCATGTTTGAGAATGGCGTAACTGCTGTTGGCAAAGACTATTGTGGTGATATTCAGTTTTTCGCGCGCTTGAGTCCACAGGGACTGAACTGAATACATTCCGCTACCATCTGCCTGCAAGTTGATGACTTTACGATCGGGGCTTGCAACCGCTGCGCCGACCGATATCGGCATGCCACCACCAATGGATCCACCACAGACTTCCAGCCAATCGTGAGCGGCTGCACTTTCGGTATATGCAGTCGAACTCGTCCCGGAGGTAATGGCCTCATCAACAATAATCGCATCATGAGGTAGGCGATTAGCTAGAATAGGGCCGATGTTTTTCGCGTTTAAAGGTGCTTGTTCAGGTTCTTGGTGTTTCTCCAGCACCTGCAACCTTGGAGTCAGGTTGTTGGCACCCAACGCAATAGCCAAATCCTGCAAGGCGCGTATTCCATCCTCTTGCATACCAGCCAGACTGTGCACTTGGGCATCGGCCGGATAGAGTTTGCTGGGTTTATCCGGATAGGCGAAAAATCCAACCGGTGCCTTGGCGCACACTGTCACTACATGCTTAAAGCTTTTCAACATATCTATGGCAAGATCAATCGGATAAGGTATTTCTGGCACAACAACCCGCCCCGCTCCTCGTTGAAATCGCGCTTTAAAAGTCTCTGCCAGAACCGTGACATTGCAGTGTTGTGCGATCTTGTCTGCTTGTTCCAGACTTTGCGCATGCAGGCACTCTCCGCCCAGTACAAAACAGACTTTCTCGTTATTCGTTGATGCCAGCTCAAGTATTTTTGCCAACTCGTTTATTGATTCCTGTGAAACGACTTCTGCTGCAATGCAATCGACAGAGTCAACCGCTGAGATATCTTCATCAATTGTGTCCCACGCAGTGTTGGCAGGAAGAATCAGCGTCGCGATATGTCCAGGGTGAGCCTTGGCCTGCCGCACGGCCTCAGCACCTGCAGATGCCAACATATTCGCCTCACAGGGGGTACTTACCCAGTGGGACATGGGCGCTGCAATGGCCTGAATATCAGACGTCAACGGTGCGTCGTATTCAATATGACTGAGCGCGTGTTCACCCACCACATTGACTACTGGCGTCCAGCCTTTACGCGCGTTATGTAAGCCAGACAGGCCATTGGCTAGTCCCGGACCAGTATGTAGCAACGTGACTGCTGGTTTTTCAGCCATGCGCGCGTAACCATCTGCAGCACCGGTAACGACTGTTTCATGCAAGCCGAGAATACAACGAAGACCCGGGACCTTGTCCAGCGCGGCTACGAAGTGCATCTCGGAGGTTCCGGGGTTTGCGAAGCACACCTCAACCCCGCTGGCGATCAGTGAACGAACCAGACTTGTCGCACCATTCATGGAACACATCCTTTATTGTAATTTAATCAAGCGTGCGTGTGAAAGTAACATAGCTCGTACTGAGGGCTCGTCCCACAATAACTTGAGCGTCTCAGGTGCTCAAATTATTATGGGACGGACTCTTAGCCCGGACTTTGCACGGTTCACACGCTTAAACAACCTGAATCGGACTCGAAAAGACACTCTGTTGTTTCAGCGAACGGGTTTTTCATAGCATGTTACGTGCTCTGAATCGTTCTGGCAGCTATGGGCGTGCTCTTTGCTGCTAAGCAAGCATGTTATCTCTCGCACCCACATTATCCTGTCGAGCCAATCATCACAAGGTAGAAAGGTCTGTATCTACAGACTGCTACCGTAAAGTCATTGATTGGCAGACCTCTGGGTTTTCAGCTCAACAAAACAATTGATTTCATTAAATGAAAATCGCTGTGATACCCGCCCGTGGTGGCTCGAGGCGCATACCACGCAAAAACATAAAAACCTTTGCAGGCAAACCGATGATCCAGTGGTCAATTCAGGCCGCGCTTAAATCAGACATGTTCGACCACATTATGGTGAGCACTGATGACGAGGAAATTGCGACTGTTTCGCGCAAGGCGGGAGCTACAACACCCTTTTTACGCCCGATTGAACTGGCAGATGACTTTACACCGACGGTGCCTGTGATTGCGCACGCATTAGCGTGGGCAGAACAGAATATTGGAGATATCAAATCGGTTTGCTGTATTTATGCCACAGCGCCGTTCATCCGCGCCGAAGATATAGTTCTAGGAGCAAAAATGCTGGAACGCACGGGCGCTGACTATAGCTTTCCTGTAACCAGCTTTCCGTTTCCAGTTCAACGTGGCATAAGATTGACAGACGAGGGGCGAGCAGAAATGTTATCCCCCGAGTTTACGCTTACTCGCAGTCAGGATCTTGAAGAGGCTTATCACGACGTGGGTCAATTCTATTGGGGACAGCGCGATGCCTGGGCCAACGGCCATAACCTGATGGGTCCGAATGCCGCACCCCTGATTATCGAGCGCTACAGAGCCCAGGATATCGACACACCGGAGGATTGGAAACGCGCCGAAATTATGTTTCAGGTAATTGAGCAAATGGAAAAACCCGCCAAATAATGGCCCTCACGCAGACGCTTTTATGAAACCTGAAATTACAATTGCCGGACGAACAATTGGTGCAAAACATCCACCCTACGTCATCTGCGAGCTATCAGGAAACCATAGCGGTTCATTGGAAAGAGCACTTGAACTTATCGATGCTGCGGCGGACACCGGTTGTGATGCCATAAAGATCCAGAGCTACACGCCGGATACCATGACAATAGATCATGCAGGGGCCGAGTTTCAGATAAAGGGCGGCTTATGGGATGGCCGAAGTCTCTATGATCTTTACCGCGAAGCCCACACACCTTTTGAATGGCACCCGACGATGTTTGCCCGTGCTGCGGAACGCGGAGTGACGCTATTTTCTACACCGTTTGACGAGTCGGCAGTTGATCTGCTGGAGAGTCTTGATGCACCTGCATACAAAATTGCTTCTTTCGAAGTGGTCGATTTACCGCTGATTGCGTATGTTGCCAAGAAGCACAAGCCCATGATTATTTCTACTGGACTGGCTAATCTGGCTGAAATTGAAGCGGCAGTTGTCACAGCTCAAACTAACGGATGCAAAGAGCTTGCATTGTTGCACTGTATCAGTTCCTACCCTGCACCTTCCGAGCAATCAAACTTGCTTACAATGCCTCATTTAGCGGGGGCATTCGATGCAGTACCTGGACTATCAGATCATACGCATGGCACGGCGAGCTCTGTTGCAGCGATTGCTTTAGGCGGCGCCGTAATTGAAAAACACTTTACCTTACGCCGAGCTGATGGCGGGCCAGATGCAGCCTTCAGTCTTGAGCCGGAGGAATTCAAAAACCTTTGCAATGATTGCCACAATGCCTGGCTTTCACTGGGTCAGGTTGGCTACAGCGTAAAAAATGCAGAACACGGCAGTCTGGTCTTCCGACGCTCTTTGTATGTAGTCAAGGATATAGCAGCAGAGGAAGAGTTTTCGAACATCAATGTTCGTTCAATCAGACCAGGTCACGGACTGCCACCTGGCAAGCTTTGTGATGTTGTGGGCCAGCGTGCGCGCCGGCCAATTGCCAGAGGCACGGCGTTGTCGTGGGATATGATTAAGTAGATGACATTGCGGGCTGGCATCATCGGTGCAGGCAAGATTGCCTGGCGGTACGATGGTGGCGCATGGGTGAAGAATAAACCTGCGGTCACACTAGCCTCTTGCCTTGATCGCCATCCGGACACCTTGTTAGTGGCAATCCATGATCCTGTTGACGAGGCAAGACACCACTTTGATGCTAACTATCTCGGCCCGCGTCCTGTAGAAGTCTACAAGAAACTTGATGAATTTCTGGACCAGAAATTTGATCTTGTAGCCATCGCCTCACCGTCAAAGTTCCATACATCGCATATTCGGGCCTGCATGGATGCATCAATACCAAAACTCTGGATTGAAAAACCGGTTACGTTGCGCCTTGATGAATTTGACCAACTCCGCAAGTACCACCGGAGCATGCCTAAACCACCAAAAATCTGTGTGAACTTCCTTCGACGCGGCCTGCCACAGTTGATGTATATGAAAAATCATCTGGAGCAAGGTTCAGAGTCTGCCGAGTCGGTATCAATCTCGGTTGCCTATAGCCGCAGGCTCGACGTCAATGGCGTTCATCTGCTTGATTTACTTGGCGCACTGACTGATGCAACCGAGGTTCCCTCGCTGGATTTTTTACGCATGATGGACGGTGTAAATCCACATTTCGGACTGACCCTTAAAGGGCATCCCGTCACTGTGACAGGTCACGATTTGCCCTATCATCTGATAGAAATCAGCATCACTGATCAACGCGGTCGACTCTCTCTGGTACGTGGTGCTCAAGAGCTTATCTGGGAGGCTGTCGAACCCACTCCAGACTACCCGGGTTTCTACAGACTGGCCAGGCCCGTCAGACTCGAGAGCTTTGCAGGCGCTGAATCAGCATTTCACGAAGCAACTTACCAGATGCTGTGTTCGTTAGTGAACGAAGGAGAACCGTCACCATCTACGCTGGAGAGCGCCTGGTTCTCTCAGGCTCTGATGGATCGCGTGCAGCTAGCTTGCAGCGAGTGCACATGAATATTCTATTTGCCGCTGGAGATGTCGGCGGCGCTCGCGCTATTCTACCAGTTGCGCGATTAGCTAAAACGCAAGGGCATCATGTCTATGCCCTTGCTCATGGAACAATGCAAACAGAGGGAGACGCTGAGTGGCAATGGCTTGATATTAACGAGGCGACACACGCCGCCTCTACACATGACATTGTCATCTATGCCACTAGTGTAGCCGATACGATAGCTGTCGAGATCGCGCTGGCGGCGCAGTCATCCGGAAAACCCTGCCTGCATGTGCTGGACAACTGGTCTTCCTATAGTGAAAGAATACAGCTGGTGATTCCAGATGCTTATACTGTTATGGATTCGCAAGCGTTGGCAGAGGCAAAGGCTGCGGGGATTTCCGTCCACATTCTTCACATCACGGGCCAACCTGATCTTGGAAAACTTGCAGCGGAGCAAAGCCGATGGCCAGGGCCAGGCAATACGCAATCCCTGCTTTTCGTATCCGAACCAGCGGCGCTCGATGGGGGCATTGGCAAGAGAGGTTACGATGAAGCGCTGGTAACCGACCGCCTCATTTCCGCATTAGACGCTTTGGGTACATCCGGAATCAGACTGAATGTCGTACCTCACCCTAGAGAAGACAGACATACGGTAGAACACCGGATCAGGGCATTGTGTGCCAATCTTGACAATACACTGAATTGGACACTTGTACCACCAGAGGGCGTTCGCGCTGCGTTGCATGCTGCAAGTCATGTCATTGGTATGTCATCCATACTACTGTACGAGGCCTGGCTGCTCGGTCGCCCTACCCTTTCATTACAACCCGGGCTCTTCAGTGGCATGCTACAAGCTCTATCGCACCGTCAAGGATTGATATTTCATAACAGGGTTGAAGGCGTTGAAAACGCAATCAAAAAATGGCTGTCGCAAGCACCAGGCGAAAATTCGCAAGACCTCTCTCTGCATTTAAACGCGGCACAGTCGGTGTTGACGCTGGCTCAAACACTGGTTCACGAAAACAGGCATCCAAATGCTGATAGCGCAGATAATCGTGATGTAGCACAACGTGGGAGTGCCAGATCATTCCAATTCTAGGAACTCAGACATGTCCCATATAAAACATCAGCTTGCAATAAGCGGTGGACCAAGAGTCAGAGAAGCCTTGTTCCCAGCACATATCACTGTGGGTGAAGAAGAAAAAAAAGCGGTCAACAAAGTAATTGATAGCGGCGTATTGTCGAACTACCTGGGTGTCTATCATGAGAATTTCATGGGCGGGTCAACTGTGCAAGACTGCGAATCTGCATGGGCCGAGCGTTTTGGCGCAACGCACGCGCTTAGCGTAAATTCAAACACATCGGGGCTGATTGCCGCATTGGGTGCCATTGGCATCGGGCCTGGTGATGAGGTCATTGTCACGGCCTATTCAATGTCCGCATCAGCTACCGCTCCCCTTATCTATGGCGCGCTACCTGTATTCGCTGATGTAGAGCCGGATATGTTCTGTCTGGATCCCTCATCAATAGAAGCGGCTATCACAAGTAATACCAAAGCTATTCTGGTTGTCGACCTGTTCGGTCAGCCATTTAATGTCAAAGCGATACGCGCTCTGGCAAAAAAACATGATTTAAAAATTATAGAAGATTGCGCACAGGCACCGGGTGCCACAATGAATGGTGAACATGCAGGGCTGCTAGGAGACATCGGCATATTTTCGCTGAATTACCATAAACATATTCATTGTGGTGAAGGCGGCATACTTTTAACCAATGACGATAATCTTGCACAAAGAATAGCCTTGATACGTAATCATGCCGAATCGGTAGTTGGGCCGATGGGCGTGAAGAACCTCACCAATATGATTGGTTACAATTTTCGCATGACCGAAATAGAGGCAGCAATCGCTCAATGCCAGCTGAAAAAGCTCGATAGCCTGTTGGAACAACGTTGGGATCGGGTGCGCTACTTCGAAGACAAAATGCGCGGCTTCGAGGGCATGACAATGCCCACCATACGTGAAGGTGCAGTGCATTCGTTTTATCTTCATGCCTGCCTTTGGAATATCGACACCAATGTGGATAGAAATGCATTTATCGATGCAGTTAAGGCGGAACTCCCATGCTTTGAATTACGCGAAAAGGAGGGTGTAAAATTGGGCGTAGGATATGTCCGTCCAATCTACACTCTACCGGCGTTTGAAAAAAATATATCCTCTGGTGCCAGTGGCGACCCGTTAGCAAATACCTGGCAACAATATGCGACTGGACTGTGCCCTGTAGTGGAGGACTTGCATCTTAGACGTCTGGTAACTCACGAATTCATCGTTCCCAGTATGCGCGACACAGATATTGATGATGTCGTCAGTGCTTTCGAAAAAGTCTGGGATCACAGAGGCCTGCTGTAAATACTACAGACGCAGCTAGCGCTGGTAATGACATTATAATATTTCAAATGTCTTTGAGCTATTGATAGCGATTCAGGCTTGTTCTCTACTCCTGCCCTATTTATTTTCTATTGAGTTCAGAATCCTGGCCATTTAGACGTTTCCCCTGATTGGGGCTGATTTAAGCAATAAACACTGAATATCATCTATGTTTGGCCTTTAGTACCAGTCTAAATATCTATTATTTTGATGGCTGAAAAAGTAAAGGTTTCCTTAAACGGTCGCGTTACGGTACTGTATTGGAAGGTCGGTCTGAAATTCTGTCTTTTATTTTTTTTAACAGCGACCTTCACATTAGCTGACGTAGAGGTATATCCAAATGAGTACGACACTAGTAGTTGGGCTGGATGGTGAGAGCTCAGGCGATCGAGCGTTGGAATTTGGCACTCGTATGGCAAAACTGATCGGCGACGCTGAAATTCTGGTTGTCTACATTATCGAGTGGTCACCATTTTCCTTTCAAACAGCAGAAGAAAATGCTCAGCGTCACAAGAGACGCGAGGAGGAGATAGCGATGGCGATGGAGCGAATTGTCACGCCTGCGGTTATACGACTAAGCGACGATAATGTAAAAGCCCGCGGCATGGTAAAACACGGCGATGTCGCAGATACATTGAATGCGGTTGCTGTCGAGCAAAAAGCGGAGCAGATATTTATCAGTCGCAGTTCGGAGGGCGGATTTTCTAAAAGGCTGTTTGGTAGTTCCACAGCCAATCTTGTCATGAACGCTAGCCTACCGGTAACGGTCGTCGCTTAATCAACAAGGGAATTCAACAATGAGAAATTTTTATCGACTCTGCCTTGCAGGATTAGTCAGCATGATGGTATCGAGTGCCGCCATCGCACAGGAAGCCGAAAGCCTTGATGCGAAAGTAAACGCCATGTTTGCATCCGCTACAGGTCCATTTGTAAGCTTCATTTTCGCACCAATCCCGGGAACCAGTTTTCCCTGGATCGTATTATGGCTGGTAGTCGCGGCCAGCATATTTACTGTCTATTTTGCATTCGTTCAGTTGCGTTGGTTCGGCCACGCAGTATCACTGGTAAAAGGCGATTACTCTGATCCCAATGATGCTGGTGAGGTTAGTCATTTTCAGGCATTAACGACCGCTTTGTCTGGCACCGTCGGATTAGGCAATATCGCAGGCGTCGCCGTCGCCATAGGTATCGGTGGTCCAGGCGCAACATTCTGGATGATCCTGGCAGGCCTACTGGGTATGGCCTCAAAATTCACAGAATGTACATTGGGTGTCAAATATCGAAATGAATATCCCGATGGCACCGTTTCTGGTGGACCCATGTACTACATCTCTAAAGGATTTAAAGAACGTGGACTACCAGGTGGTAGATTTCTCGCCATCCTGTTTGCGATCTTCTGCATTTTGGGTGCTCTTGGCGGTGGCAATATGTTCCAGGCTAATCAGGCACATGCCCAGATATCAGGAATAGTAGGTGACTTCCCAGGTTGGATTACCGGCGTTATTTTCGCAGCAGTTGTGTTCGCAGTTATCGTGGGTGGCGTAAAGTCAATTGCACGAGTGACCGAGAAAGTCGTACCTTTCATGGGACTACTCTATGTTGGTGCATCTCTAGTCATTATCGGCATGAACTTCGACCAGGTAGGTTGGGCTTTTAGTCAGATCTTTGAAGGCGCCTTCACAGGCCTTGGCGTTACGGGTGGCTTCGTCGGGGCGCTTATCCAAGGGTTTAAACGTGCAGCATTTTCGAATGAGGCAGGCGTTGGTTCTGCGGCAATTGCTCACTCGGCAGTCAAAACAAAAGAGCCTATCACTGAAGGTTTTGTCTCACTGCTAGAGCCACTGATCGACACGGTTGTAATCTGCACAATGACAGCACTAGTCATCATTATTACTAATCAGCTTATCTCTGATCCAGAAACTGGTCTCTATGTATTGAACGAGGCTGGCGGCGCCGTTGCAACGGTTGATGGTAATTCGGGCGTTGAACTCACCTCAGCGGCCTTTGGTTCTGCAATCGGTTGGTTTCCGTATGTTCTGGCTATTGCGGTTGTACTGTTTGCCTTCTCTACTATGATCTCATGGTCTTACTACGGACTTAAGGCATGGACATACTTGTTTGGTGAGGGTAAAGCTTCGGAAATCATCTTTAAAGTGATTTTTTGCATCTTTATCGTTATAGGTGCTGCAGCAAGTCTTGGCCCGGTCATCGATTTTTCCGACGCCGCGATATTTGCGATGGCCGTTGTCAACATCACTGGTTTGTACTTCCTGATGTCAATCGTCAAACAGGAGCTGGCTTCGTACAGCTCGAGATTGAAGTCTGGAGAAATACGTAAATTTGCCTAGTAAGTTAGTGACTTGCGTTAGTCGACATTAAACTCAGATTGCCTTCCCTGATAATTTCCAGGAAGGCAATCTGATCGAAGTGCAAATATGTGTCTACTAAGCCTTGTGTGAATAATATTAACAAGTGCATCTAGGAAAAACAGGTAAGCGAGGCCTATTTTTTAATCAGTGACGCTTGTTCCGAAATAGAAATCAAACGGCGGACTTCGTCTTCGATAATTGTTTGCCATCCCCCAAACTCTTCAGGCAAATCTTTCTGATAGTGCAATGTACCTTCACCTTGCTGAGGCACTGCAAGCCACTGCCTGGATATAATTTGATCCAAATTTTCAATGAACAAAGATTCAAGTTCATTGAAAAGACGATGATATGTTTGTTCGAAGGTAATTTCAGATGTTTCAAAAACCACCTGCCTCTGATATATGATGGGCCCCGTGTCTATGCCCTCATCCATCAGATGAATCGACACTCCTACAGGTGTGCTCTCGTAAAACGACCAGAAATTAGGATGAGCGCCTCGATTAAACGGCAAATAAGACATATGGTTGTTAACTATGGGACAACCGACGCTCTCAATAAACTCTCTTTTCAAAATATGCCTGTATCCAAAGCTAACAATTAAATCGTATTGGATTGCAGTGCATATCGCGCCATCTGTATGGTGAACCTCACATTTAGCGTTAATTAGCGAATCAATAAGTTTAGTCTGCTTCCGGCAATAACCCAGGAACAGGATGCGCATAATGGGCTGCGGGATTATATTGAGACGTTCGATGTGTCCTTGCGCAATCATATCAATCAGGCACCGGTTGGTCACGATTTTTGGCATATGAGGAATAGATCTTAAATCTCCTATAAGTGTATGATCTATGTTGGGTACGGCGACCCCAATGCCATTTTGAACAGGCGCTGTATTACTATTTTACATTTGATTGATCAGGGCATGTATACGTTTTCTGAATCAACACTCCTCCTGCCATCTCAAGCGCTTGTATTTGAAGTGCGTCTTGCGGCGCTACGTTAATCAGAAACTGGGCAGGTCTAATTGACGCTATAGGTGGCAGAGGTCGTAGCAACTGAACCAGTTTGTCAATTGCCGCTTCGATATAACTTGCATACCCTTCCAACATATTTATACCGATGTAATTGGTGTTTAACACATACATGTTGCCAATCAACTCTTGCTCATTTTCAACAAAGAACCATGCTCGGTAAGTATTATTTTTTACAAAATCCTGATGTCTTGCAAAAGAAGGCATCTTGGCATGACTGATACCAAACTGCCGCTGCTCCAACAAACTAAAAAGTAGACTGATGTCGACATCAGATGGGGTAACTGGGCACAGCTTTATCGGATTCGGATTTTCAGCGATCATGTTTTTTCATCAAGCCAAGGACTAGCGCTAACTAAAAACAAACCTACTTTTGCACATCCATCACGCGCAGTGAAGTTGTTTAGCGCACAAATAGCCAGCTATTCACACCCCTTTCGCCTTGCAAAGCTCGTGTTTGAGAATATGTAAATGTAATAAAAAATAGCACGAACCTGCTCGAACCCTGCACAAACCCTGCACAAACCCTGCTCGTACCCTGCTCGTACCCTGCTCGTACCCTGCTCGTACCCTGCTCGTACCCTGCACGAACCCTGCTCGTACCCTGTGAGCCGGACCCGGATACACAACTATTAACTTAAATAACATACAGTATTTTTCTTTCCACAAGAGACGAAGCAAATTCTCGTCCAGCAACCAGCGTGAAAACCGTAAAACCAAATCGTAGTAGACAGATAACTGTATTTTGCCGTGTAAAAGGTTAACCAATATCCGCTTATAACATTGGTGAATCAATGCATCCAGGCTGTGGCAAGTATATTGAATATTGTGCCTAAACAGAATTCAGGCGGAGCGTCACGTTGACATACAGTTTTTGTGAAAATGAATGGGGCGAAAAATATGTAGAGGAGTTAAATCGTTCTGACTTCGTTTCTATGAAGTCTGCCGAATTTTTTGATAGCGTATTGGAATTTGAACTGAAACGCGAAAATACACTTTATTTAGTCATTGGAAGTGATTCTGGTCTGCTCCTCCCCT
>Ga0209828_1001601_pt1 | contig 20188 bp, 18 predicted proteins | sample MaitaG_FD_187429 | JGI IMG/M metagenome (GOLD analysis project Ga0209828, IMG submission 187429) | Marine algal microbial communities from Maine, USA - Maine_Asex2 metaG (SPAdes) (version 2) | ecosystem: Host-associated > Algae > Red algae > Unclassified | place: Maine, USA | collected 2015-01-05 | reverse complement strand
GGGAAAGACAAACAAAAAGCCCAAATGGAAACGATGCAATTGTACCGAAAAGCAGGTGTAAACCCTGCTGGTGGTTGCCTCCCTACTCTGCTGCAAATGCCAATTTTATTTGCGATGTATCGGTTTTTTCCAGCCTCAATAGAGTTGAGGCAAGAAAGCTTTTTATGGGCCGAAGATCTTTCTACCTACGATTCTATACTCGAATTACCTTTTAATATACCTTTATATGGTGACCATGTTAGCTTATTTACCATACTAATGTCGCTTTCAACCTTTTTATATATGCGAGTTAACAGCCAAATGACGCCTACTACTAACGAGGCAATGGCTTCTCAAATGAAAATTATGCAGAATATAATGCCGATTATGTTTTTGGGTATTTTCAACAACTTTGCTGCGGGCCTAACTTACTATTTCTTTTTAAGCAACTTAACCACCTATTTGCAACAGTTTATTGCAAAGCGGTTTTTTATAAACGAAGATAAGTTGAAACAAAAGATTGCCAGCAACAAGGTAAAGGTTCGCAAAAAATCTAAGTTTCAACAACGTTTAGAAGACATACAAAAGCAAAGCGAACAAGTGCAGCGCGAACGACAACGCAAAAAGAAAAGGTGATTTTTCGGAAAAAAATTATTGTATTTAAGATCGCGATTTACTAATTACAGCAAAGGTATTTTTTGGAGAAACTATTATTAATAGTGCTACTTAATTAAATTTATTTTAATTTTAGGAGCAATTAATTAATATTATAATCCAATGAAATATCTAACTTTAATATTTTTAAGTTACTGCTCTGTTTCCGTATTTGCTTGTTCTTGTTTTAATGAAGGCTCATTTTGCAGCCTTATACAAAGCAAGTTTTTTGCAGAGAATGGTATTGTTTGCATAGTTGAGTCTACAGGGAATGTTGCAGGTAATTATGATTTTAGTACAGCCGAGGTAAAAATTGTGGCGTTGTTATATGGTGAAGTTCAACCCGGAACTGGAAGTTATTTGAATACTGACTCTACTATTTGGATACTTGCCGGACAAGGAGCCACTTGCTACGAAAGTGCCTTTATTTTTAGTAACCCCGGCGAGCAATTTGTTGTAGCCTCCTCTTACAGTCAAGTATACAATTTTAATGCCCCACCAGAAAGTGGATATTCTTTGTTTTTATGCACGCACGATGTTTTTAGCTATCAAAACACTATGGTTGGGCCTCTTGTAAATGATTATTCTTACTATTATTATGGTGGTGGTTTCGAACCAGACGTTATTAGCAGTAACCAATTACCGCAACTGGTAAATAATTGTGTAACTTGTGTAGATAACTTAAACCTTCCATTGCCTCACGATTTTCCATCAGTATATCGAGCAAGTTCTTCTATATATTCAACTGCAAATATTTATAGTAATATCACTTATAAAGCTAATGATAGAATTACTTTAGCACGAGGTTTTAAAACCACCAACCCAAATAATTTTAAAGTGGTAATAGATGATTGTAATTAGTTAAAGTTGTGTTATTACCGCACAAACCTTTTCGCACATTTCATTAGTAAAATTTAAGTGGGTAACCAAGCGCACCTGATGTGTACCAAAAGCGATTGCTTTTATATGGTGTGCTTCTAATTGTGCTATAAATTCGCTTGCAGTTTTGTTAACTGTTGTTTCAAAAATAAGAATGTTGGTTTCGGGCGGGTAAATCTTTTCTACATAACTACACTTTTCTAAAGCCTGCGCAATTTTTTTTATTTTGGTATGATCTTCAGTTAATCGTTCAACATTATTGTTTAAAGCATAAATACCTGCTGCTGCCAAAATGCCTGCTTGCCTCATACCGCCACCCATAACTTTTCGTATTCTACGGGCTTGTTTTATAAAATTTGCATTACCAATTAATAATGAACCAACTGGCGCACCTAAACCTTTTGATAAGCATATTGATATGCTATCGGTTACTTGTCCAACATCTTGTATGGTGTAATCACTTTCTGCAATGGCATTAAACAGCCGTGCGCCATCTAAATGAAATTTAAGTTGGTTGGCTTTACAACAATTATACAGTTCTTGTAATTGTTGTAGTGTATAAATACTTCCACCAGCGGCGTTTACTGTATTTTCGGCAACCACTAAACTGGTGTGGGGCAACCAATCATAAGTTGGTTGAATGTTATTTTCAACTTTTTCTTTTGTTAAGATGCCACGCTCTCCATCTATTAATTTTACTGAAACGCCACTATGATAAGCCCAGCCACCAGTTTCGTATTTATAAATGTGCGATAGTTTATGGCAGATAACTTCATCTAAAGGTTGGGTATGTGTTTTAATGGCAATTTGATTGGTCATTGTTCCACTTGGGCAAAACAAGGCGGCTTCTTTACCAAACATGGTTGCAGCTTTTTGTTGTAACTGGTTTACGGTTGGGTCTTCGTTAAAAACATCGTCGCCAACTACTGCGGAAAGCATTGCTTGTAACATTGCTGGGCTTGGTTTAGTTACGGTATCTGATCTTAAATCAATTTGCATAAGTTATTTTTATTGTTTTTAAGAATGTAGCTTTTTACGTGCTAAAAAGTTTTTGAAATAGCCCCGATGGTAGTGGCATCCTTTTTGTTTAATAAGTGAAAATAAAATGATTAAACAAAAAGATAAAACGGACAGCGGGACTGCTGTTTATGCGTGTTGAGTGTTTCGCTTCAAATAATTACCAAAGCATAAGTTTAAAAATAAATTAAGTGAAAGCGCTTAGCCAATCATATTTTTTACTTTTTCTATGAAAAGAAGAACCAAATCTGGCTTTACAGCCAATGGATAAATAATGCCGAAAATAGCGCCAAAAAAATGAGCGTCGTGGCCAATATTGTCTCTTCCTTTTTTGCCCATATAAACAGAATAAGCTAAATATAACGGGCCAAAAATTATTGCTGGAATTGGTATGGGCAGCGGAAAAATCATTAAGCTACTGCCAGGATAAATTATTATGCTGGCAAAAAGGGCAGCCGAAACTGCGCCAGAAGCACCCAATGCCGCATAGCCAGGGTTGTCTTGATATTTAAAATAACTATAAACGGAGGCCATAGCCATTCCTACAAAATATAGTAATAAAAAATGGACAGCACCCATGGTTTGACCAAAATAAACTTTGAAAGCAAGCTCTACATTTTGCCCAAAAAAGTACATCGTTACCATATTGAAGATAAGATGTGACCAACCAGAATGAATGAAACCGTGGCCCAAAAAACGATCCCATTGTCGTTGCCGTTTTATGGTATTTGGGTGAAATAATAACCTGCTTTTTAGCGATGGATTATTAAAGGCGGCGTAAGAGATAATACAAGTAATGGCCATTATGGCATAGGTAAGTATTGGCATTGATTCCATACTGCGAAATTAACAATTATGTATTGACGTGCAACTATTTATTGAGTTGCTGTTTTTCTGGCTCAAATAGGTCTAACTCTATTTGGTTGCGAAGTAAATCTTCAAAATTTTCACGCTGCCTTATTAAATGTGCTTCTCCATTATGAATTAAAATTTCGGCTGGGCGGTAACGGCTGTTATAGTTTGATGACATGCTAAAACAATATGCGCCTGCATTTTGAATGGAGAGAATGTCGCCTACCCTAACTTCGTTTAGCTTTCTATCGTTACCTAATGTATCGGTTTCGCAAATGTAACCCACTACATCGTACACCCGTTGCTGCCCTTTGGGGTTGCTTATGTTTTTTATGTTATGATAAGCATTATACATCATAGGACGAATTAGGTGGTTTAAACCAGCATCGACACCAGCAAAAGTTGTGGCTGGCGTTTGTTTTACCACATTGGTTTTTACTAAAAAATGCCCGGCTTCACTTACTAAAAATTTACCGGGTTCAAACCAAATTTCTAATTCTTTACCATAATCTTTACAAAATTGTTGCACTGTTTCGGTCATTTTTTTTCCAAGATGCGCAATATCGGTAATATTATCGCCTTGTTGATAAGCCACTTTAAAGCCGCTGCCAAAATCAATAAACTCTAAATTATCGAACTCACGAGCAGCATCTAATATTATATTTGCACCATTTAAAAACACATTGGCATCTAAAATATCGGAACCAGTGTGCACATGCAAACCGTGTACGTGTATGTTGTTGGCCGACACTACACGATGTAAATGTCGCATTTGCAAAATAGAAATACCAAACTTAGAATCGATGTGGCCAGTTTGTATTTTGTGATTGCCACCGCCTATTAAATGAGGATTAATTCTTATACATATTGGCACTTTATTTCCATATTTATGTCCAAATATTTCTAACTGCGCAATGTTATCAATATTTACAGGAATACCTAGTTCAATTGCTTTTTCAATTTCATCAAAACCTACACAGTTGGGGGTAAACATAATGTCTTTTGCTGCAAAGCCTGCCCTTTGTGCTAAGTATAATTCTTGTATTGAAACCACATCAACCCCAATATTTTGTTGTCTAAAAAAACGCAATACGTTAATGTTGCTTAGCGATTTAATTGCAAACTTCACCTTCATATTAATGCCCGTAAATGCACTTTTCAACTGTTGTATTTTTGCTAACATTTTTGCAGCATCGTACACATATAAAGGCGTTCCATATTTTTCTGCCAATTTTAGTAGTGAAATACCTTGTAGTGTGTATTGATTGTTTATCAATTCCATAAAAATCGTTTATAAATCGGTCTTTAATTATTTATTTGATCTTCCCCATATATCTTTAATATAGGTTCTTTTATTGTTTTTTAAGCATTGCATTCCTTTCACTAAGCCATCTATTGTAGCGGGAAACATTCTATAATCCATAAATTTTCTAATAATGCCAACCGTTTCGTAGAATGCCCAATTGGTTTCTGGAGTTGGGTTTAACCACATATTATATTTAAAATGCGTGGTTAACATTTTTAACCATTGTATACCTGGCATTTCATTGTTATGATCTATCGCACCACGGGTGTAATATAATTCGTAAGGTGCCATTGCTGCATCTCCTACAAAAATCAATTTATATTCTTTACCGTATAAATGGGTTAGTTTTAAGGTAGGAATGCGCTTATCCCAACGCAAGTTATTATCTTCCCAAACGTGTTCATATACACAGTTATGAAAGTAATAAAATTTAAGATGCTTGAACTCTGTTTTTGATGCGGAAAAAATTTTTTCGCAAAGCGCAACGTGATCGTCCATTGAACCACCAACATCCATTAGCATAATTACTTTTACTTTGTTTTTTTTGTTGGGCTGCATTACAATATCCAACATTCCAGCATTTTTACTGGTTTTTTGTATCGTGCCATCTAAGTTTAATTCTGTAGGTAAACCTTCTCGGGTAAAGTGTCGCAAATATTTTAGGGCCACTTTTATGTTACGGGTATCCAACTCTACATCGTCTCTTAAATTTTTATATTGGCGTTTCGACCAAACTTTTACCGCCGTTCGGTTGCCTGCACTTTGTTCACCTAATCTATGCCCTTTGGGGTGATAACCGTGCGCACCAAAAGGCGACACTCCGCCTGCGCCAATCCACTTATTACCGCCTTGGTGTTTTTTTTCTTGCTCTTTTAATAAATCTTTAAAGCGCTTCATCAACTCATCATAATCAAACTGTTCAATTTTTGCCTTTTGCTTATCGGTAATTTTATTGAATAAATTTTCCAACCATTCGCTTGGTATTTTTTGGTTGTAGAAAGATGCTGGCAAACTCATTCCCTGTTTAAACCAAGCATCAAATACTTTATCGAAAGTATCTAACTGGTTTTCGGCTTTCACAAATATGGCTTTGCTTAGGGCATAAAATTCATCAACCGAATTGGCAATTACCTTTTGCTCTAATGCTTCCATTAAGTTTAAGTATTCGTGTAAACTGGCTGGCAAGCCTTGCTTTTTAAGTTCGTATAAAAAATTGAAAAACATTTAAACTTCTGCTGCTGCTTTACTGTGTGCTAATAACTTTTCTAAGATGTTTTTTGTTTTTTCGCTACTTAATATTTTCTGCAAGGTTTGATCAAATTCATCCCAATTTTTTATTGGTTTTGAATGTAAAAAACGTTGACCTTTTTCAGATAACTCGTAATTTATGAGCATTGGGAATACTTCTATAGAAGGATAACTAAAACGAAATAAGTTATATTTCAAATTATCTATTAATGGGGCAACTACATCAAAAGTAATAGCCGTTTTCCCTCCTTCTAATGCTTTCTTATTTATAGAATAGGTAAGCACACCCTTAGTTATTTTTTTTAAATTCTCTCCCTGTTCTTTTAAAACGCTTATTGGTGTTTTAATATTTTTGGTCTCAAGTTCTGGCCAATAACTTCCTTCCATATTGTATCAATTAAATATTTTTTATTTTAAATTTCAAAGGTAAATGGTCTGAATATTTTTTATCTATTCTTCCTTTTTTATTAACTAAGTTAAAAGAATTTGTTTTAAAAACAATATCAATATTTTGCACATCTATATAATCAATTAAACTTGGTGTGTAAAGTAGCTGATCATAAACATTCCAATCGTAACTTATATGCTCTGAGCTTCTATAAAAATGCGTTCCTGCAACCTTTCCTAAACATTCATCTCCCAAAAAATTCCACATCGAATTATAAAAATATTTATAAACATTACCTTGAACTTTTCTTCCTTCTTTTAAAGCTATAGCCTTATCCATTGTGCTATGTAAGCCTGTGGATGCCATCATGCCTTCCTCAAAAGGGTTTATGTTTAAATCGCCCAACAAAATAACTCTTTCTAAGCCACTATCTTGTATTGCTTCATCAATATCAATGCGTAATAATGTTAAATCTAATAATTGAGAGGTTTCCTTAAAGTTCACTTTACTTATCAAATGGGCAGTCACAAATAAAAAGTTAGGATAAAAAGGTATTTTAACTTCAAATATGAGCCATCTATTACTTATTTTTAAAGGTCTAAAATTTTTTAATCCTAAAGTTGAGTATATTTTCAACTTGTCATTTCCAAAATCTTCTACTTCTTGAAAAATTTTCTTTTCTGAATTTACAGTAGTTAAAAACTTATAATCGTTGATCATATATTCGCAAAAAACAAAAACATCAATATCATTCTCTTCTGCTATTTCTTTAATAACATCCGTTAAATCTTTTTTATTTAAGTTCCAGAATACAACGTTCATTCAGCTAATTTTTATCATTTTTCACAATAACAGTACAAAATTAGGTTTAAAAAATTAATTCTCAATTTCTTCCACCAGCTCTTCATATTTTTAACGGTTAATTAATAGGTAATTGCTCTTTTGATTAGAGTTTCTATTTTTCCAATCTTAGTTCTCCCTGAGTAATACTTTCATCTTCATCTTCATGAATTTTGCTGATAATATTATCTGTAATTTCATCTACCAATTTTTCAAGATGTCTAGCATACTTTTGGTATTCTTTTCATAAAACTTCGTGTAGAAATTTTTCATTTATTAGCACCATTACGGTTGTGTATTTTTGTCTTTTGTATCTATATAATTTAACTCCATATTTTCTACAAATAGCTAGTAGTAATTTTTTATGCCAATTATTTGTAGTATATAAAGTGTACTCTTTTTCTTGTATTTGCTCTTCTTTAATTAACCTTTTGTTAACTCTATTTTTTGCTAAAATGGCTGCATCTTTTTCTCTTAGCGTTTTTGCACCTTCAATTAGCGCTTCTATTTTTTCTAATAGTTCTTACATTCTTATTTTTTTGTTTTATATAAAATAAATCAACATTTATTAGTTAAATAATGGAGCGGTGAATTAATTATACAAATCAAACAAATATTTTTGACAAAATTGCTAAGAAGCAAATTAATTGTAAACTTTAAATAAGGAGGCAACTTTTTCTTTATATTTTAGAAATAATAAACCGCCAAAACACTTTATCAAATCAAATAATATTCTCAGCATTTTCTTATCATATAGTAAAAAAATAGGACTCTACAACGTATCTAATTTTTACTGCACTAATAAATACTAAGGAATGAGTAAACAAAATTTACATTCTGACTTGCGATTTCCCGATATTCTTTGTTGAAAAGCTTAGTCTTAGCTTCGTTAAAATTACATTTATCGTCTTGGCTATCGAAAAAACTACTTTATCATAATTGGTGAATTTATTTTCGCCTTATTCTAAGGTGCTATAGTACCTAAATTATAATTAACAAAATTATAGGTGATGCTAAACACAAAAATATCGTTAGTAGTTTGGTAAGTGCAGCCATTAGCATCATTATAGGTGTAGGTAATGGTATGATTTCCTGGGCCTGCTATAGAAGGATTAAAGGCATTAAATATTACGCCGTTACCCGAAAATGTTCCTCCTGAAGGTGAGGCACTTAAAGTAATAGGAGAATTAGAGGAAGTTACGGATGGTAAACCATTAATTTGCAAATTAACAGTAGCACAGCCGCCAGAACAATCATCACCAGCAATGTTTAAATTGCTTAAAGTCCACTCGCCGGTACCTGGCGGTAAACTACTGCTACTGCCACCAGTAGCGGTATGTTTTATACCAATATAAAACCCTGCTAAATCTGTTTGAGACAATTGATTGATTAAGTTGATAGAAAAATTACCATCGTCGGTTGCGTTTAGCAAAGGTATCCAATTGGCTGCAGCTATTGCTGCTGCTGTGTTTGCTCCGCTATAATCTGTACTATACACTATTTCTAAGTCTGGGCCATTAAAATTTTCAACAGCATTAAATGTAAAATTGAGTACCGAAGCATTAGGGTAGCTTTGTAAATCTGAAATTAACCATTGTTCACTTTGCTCGTTGCAAGTTACTCCGCAAAAGGGGTTTATATTATAGCTGTTAGTAGTACAGCTCCAAACATTATTATTACTGGTATTGCTTTGTACACTTACCGCATTAAAACTGCAAGCATCTGCCAAGCAAGTATTTAAAGTTACACTACAGGTGCTGGTTTCCCAAATATACTCCACATATTCTGGATGTTCCACAAAAGGATTGCGGTTGCCTTGTATGCCAAAAATAGCTTCGTTACGGTCTAATTCTAATTGACTTACCGGATCTGTTTGATGCCAAAGCAATAATAAATTTAATAAGCAGGGTTCAAAAACAGTAAATGGATCGTTAGTTAAGGCATAATTACCATTGGTGGTTTGGGTTTCCCAACCAGTAATAATGTCTTGATAGCGAGTGGCCATATAAAAGAAAACTCTTGCAAAATCTCCTTTATAAATATTTATGGGTTCAAAAACATACGAGCTTATGCAGCTAACCGCATCATCACCTACCAAAGAACCATTTGTGGAAGTATATACAATACTACCAGCTGCATCACCCAACGAATAATTATTTTTGGCACTATTTGTTGAAGCATCTGACGGAAATAGATTATGTAAATCGGAATATTGATCGGAACCAGAGGAACCACCCCACCACGAGGAAGGTACAACGTGATCTCTGTTAAAACCGTTTGGCAAATTACCGCCATTGCAAGAACCCTGTATATTAGCATAACGATTTAAAATATTACCGTTTGCATCGGTATCGTAAGTACACATAAAATCTGGTACATCAAAATTACTATCGGAACTGTAAGGAATTACGGTATGATCGTTTATTAAATTAAATAATTCTGTTTTTAAGTTTTCGCATCGCACGCCTGCGTTTACTGAGGCTTCTACACTACTATAATAGTTGGTACAGAAATTAGCAGATATACTGCCATTTAGATTTATGGCGTTACAGTCCGCATCTGTAAAAGTAATGGTGTAGCTATCATTTTCAGAAGCTTGAAAAATAATACTTCCATTATTGGTGGTTGAAGGATTGTCGCCATTGTTACCTACGGGTTGGTTATTTATTAATATTTGCAAAACTGCATTGGCATCTAAACCTGTGTAGGGTATGTTTATATTTACCAAATCGGTATTTGTGTTGGTAGTAACACAATTTAAACTTGCATTATTTAAAACAATACCACAATTATTACCCATGTTTTGAAAAGAACAAGGAGTTGCTGTATTAGCATTGGCATTTGGGGTAATAGTCCAATCTGCTAAATTAAAGTTTGTTGTTCCGCTACTAATACTTACATTTCGTATTACTCGGCTGTCGGTATAATCCCAAGTTCCGCCGTTTTGGCCAATATTGCCATAAATATCAATAGCATTTAGGCCATCAAAAAGTTCATAAACATCGTTACCATTGCCAGAAACGCAAGATGCATCAGCAATATTGTTTACACAATTATTGAAAGCAGGAGTTGTGGTTGAGTTATAAAAAATAAAACAGTCGTTTGTACCTAATATGGTATTTGCTGGCACATTTACAGCGCAAAACGTGGTGTTACCATTTGAATATTTACGCAAAGAATAATTACTAATATCTGTTGCATTACCTACGTTACATATTTCAACAAACCGCTGGGTAAAATCGTTTGCTGGATCAATAATTTCGGTAATAAAAGCTTGACTGTGTGCTAATTGACAACCTACTAACACTAATAATAAATGAAGGTAAAATTTCAAATTTAATATCTATTTTAAGTTTATATAAAATTTACAGTTAAGGGTCAGAATTATGCAAATTTAATATTAAGTTATTGAAAATGAAGTAATTATTTACTAATAAAAGATAATATTTTGAAGCGTTACTATAAGATGAAAAAAAAATAAACCACAATTATTTATTGAGTATATTGCTCACAAAATAATAAGAGTTGTCTGCATCAAGCAATATTCCATTTTATCTTTTAAGTAAAAGTGAACAAACACATCTAATAAATGAAAACAAATTTAAAGTTAAAGCCGATTTTGATTTGGTTTTTATGAAAGCATTGGTACAACAAGTTATTGAGCCAATGGACAAAGCTTATTTTAGAAGTAGGTATATTGGTTTTGATAAAATTGAAGAAAGGAAAGCTGCTGAAAAACCTACCATTTTTTTTAGCAATCATAGTGGTATGGCTTTCCCGTGGGATGGTATGTTGATGTGCGCCCGTAGTTTTCAACTAAACAACTTTAATGTGTCGCAATTTTTGCGCCCTTTAATCGCCCCAGTTTTATCTTCACTAAATATACTTAACCCCTTTATGATAAAAAAGCTGTGGAAAAGGGTTGGCGCTGTTGATGCCACTTTTGTCAACTTTGAAACTTTAATGCTACAAACGGACAATCATATATTGGTTTATCCAGAAGGGATTAATGGCATTGGTAAAGGCTTTGACAAGAAGTACCACGTACAAAAATTTGCCTCCAGCTTTATACGTTTAGCGTGTAAATATCAAACTGCTATTTGCCCAATATTTACAGTAAATGCCGAATATATTAACCCCTACACTTACATTTATAGGCTAACCAATTCTGCAGCAAAAAAAACTGGCTTGCCTTTTTTGCCCGTAGGTTTTATGTTGCCTTTTTTATTACTTTTCCCGTGGATGTTTTTTTATAGTTGGCCTGCCCGCATTACTTATATTAAAGGTAAATTATTGAAACCCTGGGAACTAATTGGTAAGAAAGCCAACGAACTTAACGAAAAAGATATTACCGAAATAGTTAATTTAGTACATCAAAACTATCAAAAACAGCTAAACAATCAAGTTGAAAAATATGGCCAAAAGGCAATAGAATGGAAACATTATTTTAAAAATTTATTTAAGATGAGAAAGTATTTTCCATTGACTACACCCTTTGGTTGGCCGGTTTTATTTGCAGAGTTTGAGCGCCGTTATCAACAACAAAAAAAATATGGAACAACGGAAAAGCAACCATTGAGTTTCGGCTGGCTTTCCTTTTTAAAATATCTAATAAAAAACCCGTTTTATCTATTTTTTTACCTTCCTATTTTGGGCTGGATACCGCTTTGGATAAAGGGATTTAAAAAGTCAGCAGATTAGTGATTTAGGAAAGTTCATTCTTTACAAGGTTGCCGTTATCTCAGTTCTATCTTTATTTAATTTAAAACCGCTCATTTCTTTATCTTTTTGGTAGATCATTATTACGTTAACTTGTTCTGTTACGTTTTTCAAAAAGCAAGTATTTTCTATTGCAATAGTTTTAATGTTTTCAACATTAGTATGCTCTAATTCAATGTTGATAAAGGTATGTCCAAATTCATTTGGTTTAATAGTAACAACTTTTAAAAGGCAAGGTTTCTTATTTAAATGTATTTTAAGATGCTCATTTAAGTAATCACTTATCGCTGCTTTCGCATTAGTTTTTTTTGATGAATTATTAAGCATCCAACCTAAATAATTGCTTTCCATTTCAATTACTAATTCATTAGGAGCTTTATCAAAATGAAAATTAAAATAAGTAGTGTGGCCGGCATGCGGTGGCGTTATAAATGCCAATATGCTTACTAATAAAAATGTAATTTTAATCATCTAAAAGAAATATGTGGCGTATTTAAAAAACAGCTACCAATTTGTAGAAATACACCTGCAATAACGTAAAAGTAATTAAAAGTTTCAACACCTTGTGTTGTATTTAAAGTAATAGTTCTTTCAATTACATTACACTCGTCTAAATCGCCAAAACATTCCTTATATTGGTAATCATTAGTGTAACCACCATTGTAAGAGCCGCAAGGTGCTGTATTACCATTGACATTTCGGTTACCATATTTTAGCTGATAGTTTGGGTATAATAAGGTTAAATTACCTAAACCATCTGAACCAAAACGATATAAGATAGGAAACCCATCTGCTGCCCAAGCTAATAAAACTGGTTGGGAAGGTGGCGTATTGGCAATACTTAAACCAGCTTGAATTATTTCTTCAACGTATTGAAACTTATTGCCGTGATAATGATAGCCTTGTGGCCCTGTGTAACCGATGCGCAATCTAAGCCAACAAAACCTGCGCCTTGCTCTTATACATTAATAGGTTCAAATACCCAATTCCAAATATACTCACTAGTATTGAGGTTTTCAAAAACAAAAGGCAAAGCAGGTGCAGGCGCAAGTAATACACCGTTTAAAGCAACGCCATAAAAATAATTTGGTCGGTTATTTGCATTTAATATTGAAGTTTTAAAAGTGGATAATTGAAGAATAATTGCTACTTGATAATTATAATAAAATGTTGGGGTAATTTCAATTTGTTTGTGCAAATGAAGAAACAATTAAAATACAACTACAAACAACAATAAAAACTTACCTTTTATAAGATAAAAATACGATTATTACTACATTATTGTTGCGTACAATAGTAATACTAAGGTTTTACTTTTTGAATTTATTTAATAGCAATGAAAATTATATAAACAAACAAAAAATAATTGTACTTTAGTCAACTTTAGAAGACCATCGTAAAATATGTCAAAAGGTTTTTTTAGTAACCTGTCTTTACTTTTCATTTTAAACATTTTAGTAAAACCAATTTGGTTATTTGGTGTAGAACGCAGTGTTCAAAATACTTTAGGAGAAGCCACCTATGGTTTATACTTTGCAATGTTTAACCTTACCTTAGTTTTCAATATTTTTTTAGAGCTAGGTATTAATTCGTTTAACAACCGCAGCATTGCCCAACAACCCACTAAAATTAACAGCTATTTACCCAACCTACTATTTTTAAAAGCTATTGCCTCTATTGGCTTCGCCACTTTAATATTTTTGGTAGGATTGGCATTGGGTTACAAAAACCAGCAATTACTATTATTAGGCTTATGTTCACTTAATTTAATGGTGGTAAGTTTAATTCTTTTTTTAAGAACTAATATTAGTGGTTTACAATACTTTAAAATTGATGGTGTTTTTTCGGTTTTAGATAGAAGTTTAATGATTGTTTTTGTGGGCCTTTTATTATGGTTACCACCTACAAAAAACTCCTTTAACGTTTTTTGGTTTGTTGGTGCACAAATAGTCGCTAATTTTTTAGTAGCATTAACTGCATTTTTCTTTGTGTTAAGCAAAGTAAAATTTCCTATATTTAAAATTGATTTTTCAATAGCAAAAGTTTTGCTAACAAAAGCATTGCCTTTTGCATTACTCAGTTTTTTAATGGCCATTTATTACCGTATTGATGGTATTATGTTAGAACGCCTATTAAAAATTGATGGTGCCGAACAAAGTGGTATTTATGCTGCTGCTTATCGCTTGTTAGATGCCGCTAACATGGCAGGTTATTTATTTGCCACCATTCTACTACCACTTTTTTCAAAGTTACTGGCTGATAAAGTTGAGATTGGTAGCTTACTAAAATTTAGCTCCAACTTATTAATAGTGCTGGTTTTAAGTTTGAGTATACCTGTTTATGTTTTCGCCAGCCCCATTATGAATTTGTTGTACATTAATAGCACTCCATATTACGGTTACGTTTTAAAAATATTAATACTAACAAGCATACCCATTGCTTTGGTATATGTATATGGAACGCTTTTAGTAGCAAACAACAATTTAAGAATATTAAACTACTTAGCATTAGTTGGTGTTTTATTCAACATTACATTAAACTGCCTATTAATTTACAAATTGAAAGCTGTGGGCGCAGGTTACACCACGTTACTTACACAGTGGCTTGTTGCTTTAATACAAATTTATTTCTGCCACAAATTTTTGAACTTAGAGTTTAAATATATTGAATTTTTAAAACTAATTGCATTTGCATTTTTAGGTTATATAATTACCAACTTATTGTACATTACCTTTAATGGAAGTTTATGGACATTTATACTTAGTGGAGTTTTATTAGTAAGCCTTTCTTTACTAATGAAAATAATAAGCGTAAAAGAAATAAAGAAATGGATTAAATTAAGAGCTGCCTAAAAGCACATAAATTACCACGAAAGGTTAACACCCCAACACTCTAATACTTTTACACTCTAAAACAGACTCAAAAATTTCGATTTTCTTTTACCCAAGCTTTTATGTAAGCTACAATTTCTGTTGATTTTGTGCCAGGTGCAAACAATTTACCTACTCCTAAATCATTTAGTTTTTCCATATCAGCATCGGGTATAATTCCACCGCCAGTTAGTAGTACATCATCTAAACCATTTTCTACCATAAGATTAACCAACTTAGGGAAAACAGTATTGTGCGCACCCGATAAAATGCTGACTCCAATTACATCAACATCTTCTTGCACGGCAGCATTTACTACCATTAAGGGAGTTTGCCGCAAGCCAGTATAAATTACTTCCATCCCAGCATCTTTTAAAATTTGAGCAATTACTTTGGCGCCACGGTCGTGACCATCTAAGCCAACTTTGGCCACCAAAACCCGTATCGGTCTTCCTAAATCGTTTATATCATCAAGTTCTGCTTCTTTTAGTTTTTTGTCGGCTACGTTTTCATTTAAAAATTCGTTTAGCTTATCAACATTAAGATTAGAATTAATTTCACCAAACTCATTAATCTTAATTTCAAAGCCATCTAATTCTTCATGTACTTGTGGTTTACCTGTTAAAGGTTTCTTTTTTGGCATCAACAATATTTTGTACCTCTAATATACAAAATCTAAGAGGTTTTTAGTTCATCAAATTTTACTAATCCTTTATTAATTCGTTTAATAGTAGCTTTTTTACCAATAAAGCCAGCAATATCAAATACAGAAGGGCCACCCATAAAACCAGTCAACATTATTCTAAAAGCAGGTAAAATTGCGCCGAAACCCAACTCATTCTTTTCTAAATAGGTTTTTAAAGTAGCTTCAATATCAGCTGATTGCCAAGTTTGTAATCTCTCAAAAGCTTCGGTTAAATTTTTAAAATGAACCACATTTTTTTGCTGGTATCTTTTTTTCACATTCCTTTCATCATAGCTATTGGGGGCTTTAAATAAAAAGTTGGCTTGGCTTTCAAAATCTGTATAAAAAGTCATTCTATCTTTAACCAAATCAATAGCTTTTACAATTGCATCATTATCAACTCCATTTAACAGTATTGTGTTTAACTCTTTAACTGAAGACACCATTTCTTCAGTCGGCAATTTCATTAAATACTCTTTATTAAACCACTTTGCTTTTTCCCAATCAAATCTCGCTCCGGCTTTTTGTATTCTTTCTAAAGAAAAACTTTCTACTAATTCTTCCATTGAAAACAACTCTTGTTCGTTACCGGGGTTCCAACCTAAAAAAGCAATCATATTATTAAAAGCTTCAGGTAAAAAACCAATCTCCTTAAAACCAGGTTGTTCTACATTTTTCTCCTCATTAAGCCACTTTAATGGAATCACCGGAAAACCGTGTTGTTCCCCATCACGCTTACTTAATTTACCTTTACCAGTTGGTTTCATTATTAAGGGCAAATGCACAAAAATTGGGTGTTGCCAATTAAAAGCATTGTATAACATTACGTGCAATGGAGTTGACGATAACCACTCCTCCCCTCTTATTACGTGGCTAATTTGCATTAAATAATCGTCCACAATATTTGCCAAATGATAAGTAGGCATTCCATCGGCTTTCATCAAAATTTTATCATCTAACTCGCTGCTATTGAAAGTCACTTTACCTCTAACCACGTCTTCAAACTCAATAGTTTCTTCTGTTGGCATTTTAAAACGCACCGTATAAGGTTTTTTACTAGCCAACCAATCTGCTACTTCTGCTTCGGTAAAAGTAAGGCTATTTTTCATAGTCATTCTTATTGCAGCATCGTATTGTTGGTGTGCATTACCATTGGCTTTGGCAGTTTCTCGCATTTCATCTAACTCCGCAGCACTATCAAAAGCATAATACGCCTTGCCCTTGTCAACCAAAGTTTGCACGTGTTTATTATACAAATTTTTGCGTTCCGATTGACGGTAAGGCCCAAAATCGCCACCAAAACCAGCACCTTCATCGGGTATAATGCCGGCCCACTTTAAACTATTTATAATATAGGTTTCTGCTTCGGCTACATAGCGGTTTTGATCGGTATCTTCTATTCTTAAAATAAAATCACCTCCATTTTTTTTTGCAAAAAGATAATTATACAGGGCAGTTCGTAAACCACCAATATGTAAATAACCTGTGGGACTGGGTGCAAATCTCACTCTTATATTATTATTCATTTTAAATTAAATTTTAGATATTTGCGAAAGTATTTATCAAATACAGATAAACAAACTTTTATCACGAAATAATTATATTTTTTGGCCAACTGTTATGTACTTTGTAAAAACACCTAAAATAGTATCGTCTATTTTTTCATACCTAACATGGAAAATAAAAACGGATGAGCCAATACTCTATCTCACTTTTGATGATGGCCCAACAGTACAACATACCGACTGGATTTTACAAGTTTTGGATAACTTTAACTGCAAAGCTACCTTTTTTTGTATTGGGAAAAATGTACAGCATCTTACCCAAAAATATGAAAAAATAATTAGCAAAGGCCATAAAACTGGTAACCATACTTTTAACCACGTAAAAGGTTGGGCCACAAAACATAATACTTATTTAAAAGAAGTGGAGCAGTGCAGTAAAATGGTAAACTCAAAACTGTTTAGGCCACCTTACGGTAAAATTAACTTTAACCAAAGTAAAGCATTAATAAAATTAGGTTACGAAATTATAATGTGGGATGTATTGTCTGGCGATTTTAACGAAAGCCTTTGCAAAGAAAAATGCTTAAATAACATTACCAATAACATCGAAAATGGATCGATAATTGTAATGCATGATAGCGATAAAGCTGCCTTGCGCATGAAATACAGTTTACCCAAATTTTTAAAATTTGCTTTAGATAAAGGTTATCAATTTGAAACTTTATAATTTATTATTTGAAGCGAAAAATTGATCTTCTAATAAATTTCGCACCCGCTTTCCGCTCAAATGCTTGTTTAGCCAACGCATCAAAAAGCCCTACTTCAAACAAGCATAACCGCTGCAATCGGGGCTAATTTTCTCACTGTGCTACTTCGTAAGTAACGGCTTAAAAAAAACTAAACCTTACGCTGGCGACTAACTTCATATAAAATAATACCGTTGGCTACCGATACATTAAGGCTATCAAACCGCTGCTGATGTTTTATATTAATTTCAATATCTGCTAAACTCAATTGTTCTTTTTGCACCCCTTTTTCTTCGGAACCCAATACAATGGCAAGCGGTAAATTAAAATCACAATCTTCAATAGCTTTGGCTTCGGTAATGCTGGTTGCTGCAATACTTAACCCATTATTTTTTAAGTAAGTAAGGCTTTCTTTTAAATCATTTACCCTACACACCGGAAAGGTAGTTAACGCACCTGCCGAAGCTTTTATGGCATCTGCACTTACTGGCGCAGCACCATATTTCGGCATAATAATAGCGTGTACTCCAAAACAGTTAGCCGTTCTAACTACCGCACCAAAATTTCTCACATCTTGTATGCCATCTAACACCAAAAACAAAGGCATTTCCCCTTTTTCGTAGGCTTGCGATAAAATATCTTCAACATTATAATATTGAATTAAGCTTAAATAGCCCGCCACACCTTGATGAACTGCATTAGTCAATCGCTTTAATTTTTCGAAAGGAACACCTTGAATTACAATGCCCATTTCTTGTGCCTTTTGTTTTATCTCTCTAAGCGATTCACTTTTTACAGGTGATTGTATAAAAATTTTATCGAAGGCTTTACCAGCTTCTAATGCTTCATTTATAGGGTGCCTCCCATAAATTAAATTTCTCGGATTTTTTGTAAATTTCATTCTAAAACTTCGGTTGATTTAATATGTCCATTGCGCCATTTGCTTACCGCTTGGTGCCAATATAAAGCTAAATTTTCATTGCGTTGTAATTGATAGTAATTGTAATTATTCAACACCACTTTTTTAGTAAACTTAAACGGTATTGGTAGCTGCGAATAATACCAATTTTCGCCCGCTTCTGTTTTATAAACTTCGTTTGGGGGGCCAAAAATTGTGTAAATCATTCCTCTGTCGGTTTGCCAACCGGGTTTAACACTACTAAAGTGTTTATTACTTGTGGTTAACCTCAAAAAATATTCTTGCTGAAGTTTTTGCGCCCTTGCATTGTTATTGCCAATGGCTAACCAAAAACTATCTATTGCTGCTTCTAAATTATCGTATAAAAATATTTGTTTCAGCTCTTCATTTTTAGTAATGTACCTTAGGCTTAATGCCAAAGTTTGTAAATCATTTAATGTTGGAAAATTCTTATTTACACACAAAATACCTTTTTGCTTTTCGTTGCTTTCAAATAAATAATAACCATTTTGCTGCGGTGTAAAAGTAGTTTTGTTTAATGTAGTATTGGCTGTAAGTTCTGGCTGTTTTATAATGCGCTCGGCATCTGTTAGGTAAGGTGCAATAGCAATATTCTTATTTGTATTAAAGTATTTCACTACTACATTTTTATAACTAAAACTTATTTTTTCGTTTTTTATAAGATAAGATATTTTGTTGCTTTCATTTTTATTGCTTATTAAAAGCTTGTTGTTATTCAATTCATCAATTGGTAAAAAACCAGTTAAAGGTTTGGTAAAATTATCTGACTCTAAAGTATAACTAATTAAATCATAAGCATCTGTAAACTCAAAGGTAAAGTTAGCTATTAAATTATTAAACTCAATAGGCTGAACAAGCTGACGAATTGGAGTAGCTGTTTTTGAATTATTATAAAGATTTAAAATAAGCTTAGCATTAAACTTGGCAACATTACGATTTACATTGAATGAGTTAAGTTTAAAAACCAGCTTAATATTATTACCCTTATTAGCAAACTCATACTTTACCAAAGGTTGCTTCAACTTGCTTTTTGGTAAATATAAGTTGGCAATATTTTGCTTTGTTAGTTTGCCACTGCTAAAGCATCCTACAAAAAATAAAATAGCTAAAGCACTAATTACGAGCAGATAATTTTTCATACCTACTCTGCATTTCATCTATCCAATCTTCTTGTTTATTTTCGACAGCCAATCGCATCAACTCTCCTATTCCTGCTTCTGCTATATCCGAATCGCGTTTATAAGCACCTTTCATATTTTTTGGTAGGCTGTTTACATAATCCATATCTTGCAATAAATTTTCTGCAATTATATCGGCTACAGCAAGTGCTTTTTCTGGCTCGTCGGCATTAAAATACGCCTCTACCGCAAAAACATTAAAAAAGTCGTATGGTATTTTTTCGTTAGTTAAATAGGCTAAGCCTTTGTCTAATACTTGTACTGCCTTTTCTTTCTGCCCTTCTTCTATTAATTGAATGGCCAAGCGACTATAGTTACTACGTAAATTCGTAGCCATTCTTCTAATAGTTTCCGAAACGGCAATACTTGGTTTCTCAATATT
>Ga0209828_1001600_pt1 | contig 20191 bp, 11 predicted proteins | sample MaitaG_FD_187429 | JGI IMG/M metagenome (GOLD analysis project Ga0209828, IMG submission 187429) | Marine algal microbial communities from Maine, USA - Maine_Asex2 metaG (SPAdes) (version 2) | ecosystem: Host-associated > Algae > Red algae > Unclassified | place: Maine, USA | collected 2015-01-05 | reverse complement strand
TTCCGACCTGTCGACTTCCGAGCTGTCGACTCCCGAAGTGCCGACTCCCGAGCTGCCGACTCCCGAAGTGCCGACTTCCGAGCTGCCCACTTCCGAAGTGCCGACTTCCGAGCTGCCCACTTCCGGACTGCCGACTTCCGAGCTGCCCACTTCCGGACTGTCGGCTCCCGAGATCGATCTTGCTGGTGGTGTCGACTTGCCGACAATGCCATCGGCCGGAAGTCGGACCGAGCCGCCGGCCATAGTGATACCCGGCGCTACCACCGCACCTGGTGTGACCCCCGAACCTTCGGTGCCTTTGGTGCCTGCCGCTCCCGAACCCGGCGCGAATCAGATCGCCGACGCCGTGTCGGGTCCGCCGCAGTCGGTAGCAGCGGCAACCGAAGCCAGCAGCGCACCCGAGTCGGCTGCGATCGCTGCCAGCAACGTGGGTCAGGTCTCACCGCCAGCTGCATCTCATGCTGCGACAGTGCCGGTCGGTCCAGCAGGCGCCGAGCAGCAGTCCTTCTACCGCGCCCATCGGGGTTGGAGTATCGCCGGCAGCATCGCGCTCGGACTCGTTGTGGTGGCGATCATCGCGGCATCGGTGATACGGCTGCCGTATTACAGCCTGCAACCGGGCGCGGTATACGACACGATCGAGCGGGTCGAAGCGCCTGGCGACCTGGTCTCGATCCCCAGCGGCGAGATCGGTTTCGTGACCGTCTCGCAAACCGCCAACATCTCCCCGTGGCAATGGCTCGACGCCAAGCTTGACAACAGCGTCACCATCCGCCACGAGGACGAGGTTCGGGGAGATCAGACGGCAGACGAGCTACGCGAAGCCGATATTCGACGTATGCAGGTTTCGAAGAGCTCGGCGGTGGTGGTTGCGCTGCAGAAGCTCGGATTCGAACTGATAATCACCCCGCTCGGTATCGAAGTGGCCCAGGTCTTCGACTGCACCGCCGCCGACGGCACGCTCGGTACCGGCGACTTGATCGTTGGCGTCAACGGCGTCGACGTGCGCACCGGTGAAGAGCTGATCGAGCAACTCATGGGCCAGACGGTCGGCGCCGAGGTCGAGCTGTTGGTCGAACGTATCGATCCGGCCAACCCCACCCAGTCGCTCGCCACCGACCTGGTTGCGCTCACCCTGGGTTCGGCCGACGCACCTTGTCTGCCTGATGAGGTGCGAGCCGATGAACCCCGGCCATTCATAGGGATCGGCACCTTGCCGATCTTCGACGAAGAGCTACCCATCGAAGTCGACGTGCGCACGGGCTCTGTCAGCGGGCCTTCGGCCGGACTGGCCTTCACCCTGGCCATCATGGATGTGCTGAGCGAAGGCGAGCTCACCAACGGGCTCAACGTCGTTGCCACCGGCACGATCGACCGCGACGGCAACGTGGGGCCCGTCGGTGGTATCCACCAGAAGACGATTGCCGCCGAGCGGTCGGGGGCCGATGTGTTTCTCGTGCCGAACTGTTGTGACAATTTCGTGAGCAGCGACACGGGTGAGCCACTCGATATCCCCAGCAACTACGAAGAAGCACTGCTGTACAACGAAGACATGATCGTCATCGGTATCGACACACTCGACGAGGCTCTCATTGCCCTGGGTGAACTCGGCGGCGACGTCGAGGCATTCGTGGAGCAGGCCACCTCGTAGAGCTGGGCCGACCGCATCGACCGGACCGTTTGATGGCGCAGACCCGGAATCGGGTGGACTTCAGACGCGCTGGCAAAAGTTTTTCGCAGCTGACTTTGGCTGAATAATGCGCGCCGCGGTGCTGATGTTGCCCCTGTTGCTCATGCGAATCCATCTTTCATCTGGCGACTATGCCTGAATGCATGCTGCTGTCCCGCATACCATCGTGGTTGTGGGTGAACCTCTGCCAGAACAGGTACTGGATACCGCTGTCGATCCAGCTGAGATCGCACAGCAGTCGTTTTCCACCGAGCGGCGCGGTTTTGATCAGCGACAGGTGCAGCAGTATTTGCGCGCCGTCGCGGATTCGCTGCACGACGCCCAACAGCGCGAAGCCGACATGCGAACCCGCCTGGGCCGGGCGGTACGTCGAGCCGAGAACGCAGAACATGCGCTACGCAACGCGCCCGAAGATGATCCGGCCGAGCTCAATCGAGAACTGGGCGATCAGGTTGCCTCGGTCCTCGAGGCGGCTCGAGTAGCGGGCGAACAGCGCGCTGCTGCAGCCGAGAAATCGGCTTCGCAGATCATGGCCAACGCCAAGGCCGAAGCGTCGAGAATGCGTGCCGAAGCAGACTCGGTTCTGCAAGACCGCCGGGCCGAAGCCGAAACCGCTGCTACCGACATCTTGGTGAACGGTCAAGCCGAGGCGCAGACGCTGCGTGAGCAGGCCAAGGCCGACGCCGCCGCCACCATCGCCACCGCCACCGACCAGCTCGAGCGGGCCCGCAACGAGTGTGATGCGCTCATCCACGAAGCCGAAGAGGCTCGGGCCCAGATTCTCGAAGACTTGGAACGCCGTCGACGTCAGGCTCGCGCCCAGGTCGAACGTCTACGCGTGGGTCGAGACCGGCTGCTTCGCTCCTACGAAGTGGTGCGGCGCACACTCGAAGAAACAACATTGGAACTCAAGTCGTCGCTCAACGAAGCCAAGGTGCGTGGTGATGGCGCGGCGCGAGCCATCACATCGGAACCGTTGGCATCTCGCGAACAGCTCGAAGCCGAGCTGCGCGACGCCAAAATGATCGGCCGCATCACGCTTTCTGATCCGGTGACGCCCACGCACGAGAATCTCAGCGTTGCGGGAGTGCTTCGATCGCCAGCCCTGCCGCGCTCTCTCGACGAAACGCAACCGACCGGAACCCACGCAACCAAGGATTCGCCGTCTGCGGGTCCGAAGGCCCCGGCCAGTGCTCCATCGCTCAAGGCCTCATCGGTTGCCGACGCCGACGAAGATCCCATCGCGGCAATGATGGCCGCCGCCGAGGCGAAACGGGTTGGCTCCGCTGCACCGGAGCCAACCGACCTCGACGAGGTGGTTGATCCCGAGCTGGCTCAGCTCGAGGACCACGACCTGAACGTGGTCGAACCGTCCGACGAGATCGAAGAAGTCGTGGCGGTCCCGGTCGAGGGATCAACAGCTGGCTCGACCCCGAACGCCGAGCCTGCGGCCAAGGCCCCCGGCTTGTTCGACGCGCTGCGAGCTCAGCGCCCCGGACGCAAGCGTTCCGCCCGCAAGACCACGGAGAAGAACGAGTCGACCAAGACCGAGCCCAAGAAGGGCGCAGCCAAGAAAAGCGAGTCGACCAAGACCGAGCTCACCCCGGTCGAGTCCAAGACCGAGCCCAAGAAGGGCGCAGCCAACAAGACCGAGCTCACCCCGGTCGAGTCCAAGACCGAGCCCAAGAAGGGCGCAGCAAACACGAACGAGGCCAACAAGACCGAGCTCACCCCTGTCGAGTCCAAGGCCGAGCCCAAGAGGGGCGCAGCCAACAAGAACGAGCCTCGGAAGAGTGAAGCCGAGGCGGGTCAGCCCACCCGGGTCGAAGTTGTTCCCAGCATCGAAGCTCAACGCGATGCGGTGATCGCCGATGCGGCCAAACAACTCGAGAAGCGCCTCAAACGAGCACTTGCCGACGAGCAGAACGAGCTGCTGGCAGGTATACGAGCCGCCAAGAAGAACATCGGACTCACAAATATCGTGGGTGATGTCGATACCCACGTCAACCGGTATGTCGTGGCGATTCACGAAGTTGCCGCGGTGACCTACGGGGCGGGAGCTGCTCTGGTCGATGTCGAAGCCGCGCTCGGTCATCTGCCGGCGGGAGCGGTCGAAGAACTACTCGAGGCCGACGTGGTGCTGCCCATTCGCCAGCGTCTGGCATCGCTCGATGATCTTCGTGTCGATGTCGCCGACATGCACATCGACCCGCTTCGCGCCTTCTACCGCCAGCGCAAAACCGACCATCTGGGTCCAGCGGCCTCGCGCTTGGCCAATCTTCTGTGCGTGGCCGGGCTGTGCGATGCGCTGCCCGAGGAGTCGGCGTTGCCTTGGGAACCAGCTGCAAAATAACCAGGCCCGACCTGAGAACCACCAAACCCGCCGGGTAGCATCGGGCCCTAATGCGGCCTGAATCAGCAATGCCGCGACCGAGACGGTCGCAGTCAACGATGAGCGGTAAGGCACGAGGGCTGTTGGCCTTCATTGTCGTCGGCCTCTTCGCCCTTCTTCTGTCGGTGCGCGGCATCGCCAACTTCGTCACCGACTATCTATGGTTCGACTCTGTTGGATACAACGATGTCTGGGGCACCGTCTTGGCGTCCAAGATCATCCTGGCGCTGATATTCGTCACCTTCTTCGCCGTCTTGTGCTGGACCAATTTGTGGCTCGCCGACCGACTGGCGCCCCAGTATCGAGAGGCCAGCCCCGAAGAAGAAGCGGTGATGCGCTTCCGAGAAGTCATTGGAGATCGCTGGGGCCTCGTGCGCATCGCCGTGACCGGCTTGTTCGCCATCAGCGTGGGCGCAGGCGCCGCTTCGCAGTGGAGCAACTGGTTGCTGTTCAGGAACAGCGTCGACTTCGGCCAGGTGGACCCGCAGTTCGGCCGAGACATCAGCTTCTACGTGTTCCGCATGCCATTTCTCAATTTCGTGGCCACCTGGTTGTTCACGGCACTCATGGTCGTACTCGTGCTGACCATCGCGGCCCACTACCTGGCGGGCGGCATCCGCATCCAGAGCACCACCGAGCGTGTCACAGCCCAGGTCAAAGGCCATGTGTCGGTGCTGCTGGCCGCAATGGCTCTGGTGCGAGCGCTCACCTACTGGCTCGACCAGTACGCGCTCAGTTATTCGAGCGACGGCAAGTTCGCCGGACTCGGCTACACCGATGTCCAAGCTCGGCTTCCGGTCCTCCGGCTGCTCATCCTGATTGCGCTGCTCTCGGTGGTGCTGTTCGTGGTGAACATTCGTCGCAAGGGCTGGGGTTTGCCTGCGGTTGCCGTAGGGCTCTGGGCGCTGGTCTCGATCGTCATGGGTGGCATCTATCCAATTGCCGTGCAGCGCTTTTCGGTCGATCCCGACGAGACGACCAAGGAAGCCATCTACGTCTCTCGCAACATCGAGGCGACCAAGAACGCCTTCAATCTCGGCACGGTCGACCAACGCGTATTCGACTACGACGAAGATCTGCGCGGCGCCGACGTCGAAGCCAGCGAACTCAATGTGCCTGCCGTGCCATTGCTCGATCCGATCATTTCGGTGCAGACATTTCAACTGCAACAAGCCGAGCGATCGTTCTTCCAGTTCGACGACCGTGAGCTCGACGTCGACCGCTATGTGATCGATGGCGTGCCGACCCAGGTGGTGGTCAGCGCTCGTGAACTGAATCAGTCCGGTATCCCCGAGAGCGGCTGGGAGAGCGAAGTTCTGAGCTTCACCCACGGCAACGGCATCGCACTTGCGCCGGCGAACCGCATTCGAGACAGCCTGCCGACCTTCTTGATCGGCGACGTGCCGATCGACAATCAGATCGAAGACGACGTTCCGGTCGAACAGCCCCGCATCTACTACGGCGAGAACATGGGCGGCTACGCCATCGTCGATACCAACCGCGACGAGATCGACTCCATCGACGGAAGCACTCGTATCTCCCACAACTACGACGGCCTGGGCGGCGTCGAAGCCGGTGGCTTCTGGCGTCGGTCGATGTTTGCGCTCCGGTTCCAGAGCATCGATCCGCTCATCTCCGACTTCGTGCGAGACGACAGCAGTTTCGTGTGGAACCGCAATATTGGCGACCGGGTCGAAAAGGTCGCACCATTCCTGGAGTTCGACCACAACCCGTATCCGACCGTTGTCGACGGGCGCATCGTCTACGTCGTCGATGCGTACACCACGACCAGCAACTACCCGTATGCCCAGTCTCGCAATGACCTCAATGTTGCCTCCGACTCGGGATTGCAACGTGGGTTCAACTATGTGCGCAACTCGGTCAAGGTCACGGTCGATGCCTACGACGGCAACATCATCTTGTACGTCGTCGACGAGACCGACCCGATCATTCTTGCGTGGCAAAAGGTGTTCCCGGAACTGCTGCGCCCATTCGACGAGATGCCCGACGCGCTCATCGACAATCTGCGCTACCCCGAAGACATCTTCACCATTCAAACCAATATGTGGGCCAAGTACCACATCGATATCGACGAAACCGCCGACCTGCTCGAAGGTAGCGACGAGTGGGCCGTAGCCCAGGATCCGGGCGGCGTGCTCGGTGCTGGTCAGACATCGACCACCAACGCGCAAGGAACAGTGTCCTCATCAGAGGATCGCGTTGCTCCCTACTACAGCTTGTTGCGGTTGCCCGACGACACCAGGCAAGAGTTCGTGATCTTCCGGTCGTTCGTGCCGTTTTCTGCCGACGATCAACGCAAGGAGTTGCAGGCGTTCATGGTCGGTGTGAGCGAGCCGGGTGACAGCGACTATGGCCGACTGGTCAGCTTCGAGGTCGACAACACCGGTGGCGACAATGAGGCGCCCGGCCCTGGACTGGTTGCTTCGCAGATCACCTCGCAAGAAGAAGTGAGCCGACAGATTTCGTTGCTCAATGCAGCCAACGAAGGGTCCTCGGTCGAGTTCGGAGACCTGATCATTGTGCCGATCGAGAACTCGATCATCTATGTGCGGCCGCTCTACGTGATCGCAACCGGCACCGAACAGCCGAACCTCGAGTGGGTCATCGTCTCTCACGCAGACAGCGTGGTCATGTGCCATTCGATGGCCGACTCGGTGCGGGCGCTCTTCGGCGTGCAAGTGCGCGGGCTCCAGATCGACGACGACGATCCGACATGTGTTGGCGATGTGGCCTTCAATCGGTTGAACGCGCCGAACACCACCACCAATGACGCGCTGGTCATCGGCGACGGTCCCGCAGCCGAAGAGGCGCTCATCTTGCTCGACCAGGCGCGAGATGCGCTCCTCGATGGCGATCTCGGTCGCTATCAAGAGCTGGTCGAGGGCGCTCGTGGCGTCTTGTCCGACGCCAGTCAGGCCCAGTCCGACGACATCGCCGCCGGCGACGACGGCACTGCCGACGCGGACCTCGACGCCGACACCGGCGACGACGAGGAGTCCGACGGCTGAGTTCGGCTCGACAGGCGAATAGCGAGACGAGATCCCCAGTAGCTTGTTCACGTGGGAATCGAGGCGGGACATAGCGACGTGCGTGCGCAGCTGGGGGCTGTTCTGCGCTGCGACATGGTCGACTCGACCGGACTGATGGCCACCAATGGCGTCTTCGCAGCAATCGACGCCCGGCGTTCGTCGACCGAGATCATCGCCAAGTCGTGTCACTCGGGTCGACTCGTCGAGACACGCGGCGATGGGTCGCTGGTCTGGTTCGATTCGTTGTCGGCTGCGATTGCGTCGGGCATGTCGCTTCAGCAGCGGGTGGCGGCGAGCGCCGATTTTGCGGTGCGGGTGGCGATCAGTCTCCACGAAGACACCTTCCCGCAGGTGCATGGCGTGAGCGCCGAACACTCGCAGCGACTCGAATCGGCTTGTCCGCCAGGAGCGGTGGTGGTCGATGCACAAGCCCGCAGACTCGTCGATGATGTTGTGGGCGCGGCGTTCCAGGCGATCGACCCCGATATCTATCGAGTACGAGATTTCCCGTTGCCGGTCGCGCCTGATCCGCACACCCGAGTCGAGTTGCGAGCGGTGCTGTTTTCCGACAGCTACAACCAGGCGGGCTTGGAGTTGAGCGAACGATGTGTTGGCGACCACGACGGTGTCGTGCTTGACACCAACGGGGCTGGTCATCTGGCCGTCTTTGAATCGTGTCGCCAGGCAGTTGCTGCGGCCCGAGCCATGCACGCCCAGGCAGAGTCGTTCAACCTGCGTGCAGATGCCGCAGAACCGTTGTCGTTTCGGGTGGCAATCTCGGTCGGCGAAGTCACGGTCTCCGCCGAGGGCGAAGGGTTCGGCGTGGCGGTGGTCGAGGCGGCGCGCCTGCTCGACGAGGCCACTGCGACGGACACACTTATGAGCAGCGACGTGACGGTCCTGGGCGGTGTCGACGCGACATTGATGCAACGACGAGGGTCGATGGCTCTGAAGGGGCTGGTGCATCCGGTTGACATCTATTGCTTGTTGCCTGTCGCATCAGCCCCCAAGCTGGCCGATTTTCCATCAGGTCTGCGATCCGAACACCGCTTCGCCATGGTCGGGCGCCAAGTCGAGACCGCAGCGCTGCAGCGCCGCTGGCACGAGGCCACCATCGGCACGGCTTCACTGACCTTGGTCTCGGGCGAAGAAGGAATCGGCAAGACGCGCCTGGTTCGCGAGCTTGCTCAAGCCGTCTACGAGCAAGGCGCAATCGTGCTCTACGGCGCGTGCAACGAGGGGCTGAACGCCCCCTACGCCGCCGTCGGCGCAGCGCTTGCACAAGTGGTCGACCTGGACACTTCGCTGCAGCTGGCGAGCCGCAGCGAAGGCCCCCTGAGCGCAGTGCTAGCGTCGACGACTTCGGCCCGCCCCGGCGGCAACGACGGGGCCCCCTACACATCTGATGACCAGACCGACTTGTTCGAAGAAGTCGCCGATCTCCTGGGGCGAATCGCGGTGCTTCGACCGGTGTTGATGATCATCGACGATGTCCAATGGGCCGAGCCGGACACGATCAACTTGGTGCGACACATTGCGCAGGGCACCAGTGACAGCCGACTTGCGCTGGTCGCCACGTGTCGAGCCGAGCAACTCGAAGGAACTCGAGCCGCAAGCCTGCTCGACCCGCTCGGGCCCACACGCCGCGCCCGACATGTGCAGCTCGACCGCTTGCACCCGGCCGAAGTCGTCGCCTTGCTCGAATCGCAAACCGGGCACGCACTGCAGGGGGCCGAGATCGAATTGGCCTCCAAAGTTGCCGAGATCACCGGTGGAAGCCCGCTCTATGTCGAAGAACTGCTGGTTCATCTCGCCGAGACCGACGTCGTCATCGGCAGCGATACCCAAGGCTGGTCGTTGGCGGTCGAGAACGGGAGTTTTCCCATCCCGGCATCGGTGCTCGATCTTGTCACCCGACGGGCGGGACGGTTGGGGGCATCGGCTGTAGGGGTGCTCGCGAATGCGGCGATGATCGGCGCCACGTTCGACATCGAAGTGCTGGCCGACGTGGCCGAGCTGTCGGTCGATGCCGTTCTCGACATCGTCGATGCCGCCGAGGAGGCCCAGTTGTTACGCGCCGTCGAGGCCGGCCATCTCTACCGGTTCGCCGACGAACTATCTCGCCGTGCATTCCTCACCTACGTTCGGTCAAGTCGCCGCGCCCGGACACACCAGCGCATCGCCGAAGCACTCGAACGGATTCACCCGAATCACATCGACCAACTCGCAACCCATTGGACGGCTGCTGCGGGTAGCGAAGCCCGAGCGAAGGCGGTGCACTATCTGCGACGAGCCGGCGAGCGCGACCTGGCCGCTGCAGCCTGGGAGTCCGCAAGCGAACGGCAACGAGCCGTGTTGGACATCCTGCAGGCCAACGACGCCCGAGACATCGAAACGTTGTGCGAGGTTCACCTGGCGTTGGGATCGGCACTGCGGCTGGCGGGTCACGACGATCATCGCCACGAGCTGATGACTGCCGCCGACCTGGCGCGCCAAGCGCGCAATGGTCACCGACTGTTTCAGTGCGGGGCGGCCATGATGCGACCCGGCGCGTGGTATCCCGAAGCCGGCGTCGTCGATGCCGACATCGTGGCCATCTGCGAGGACTCGCTGATGCTGCTTGCCGACGATGACCCGCTTTGCATGCATGTCATGGCCGCCCTGGCCACGAATCTTGCGTATGACCACGATCATGAACGGCGAACCGCGCTGGTGGCCGAAGCCCAAGCGCTGGCGCAGTCCGCTGGCGACCTTCACATGATCGGCACCATGTACGCCGCAGAACTCACGTCCTCGCACGAACCAGAGCGCTTCGAGCGACGACGCAAGATCGCCGAAGAAGTTCGCCGCATCGGACGCGCTACCGGTGACAAATCGCTGCTGATCACCGGGTCGATTTTCATCGTGCTCGATGAGATCGGTGAAGGCAGAATTCACCTCGTCGAGCCGCTACTCGACGAGCTCACCACGCTGGTTGACTCCGCCGGCGAGTACTTCACGCAGTATCTGGTGGACTATCTCGGCTCGGCGCTCGCTGTGGCCCGATGTGATCCGGACATGGAGGAGCGGATCGAGCGGGTGCGAGTGCGCTTCGAGAACCATCCGCTCGACACCTTTGGGATGTCGCTGCTACAAACCGGATGGATTGCGTTGACCCGAGGAACGCTCTCGAGCCTGTTGCTCGAGATCGTGAGGGCATCGACCACGTGGGACGAAGGGTGGGGGGCCAAGTGGAACTATGCCCTCTCCCGCGCCCATCTCGACGCGGGCGACGAGCAGGCCGCGCTGGCGGTGGTCCAGGCGCAACCCGAACCCGATCGCGACTTCTACTGGCTCGCCAGCATGTGTCAGCTGGCCACGCTGGGGCTGGCTCTGAGCGAAAGCGAGGTCTGTCGGCGCGTCGTGCGAGAACTCACCCCATTCCGCGGCCGTTTGGCCATCATTGGGCTGGGGATCGGTATTTCGCACCAGGTCTCGACGGCGCTGGGACAGGCGCACGAGGGGCTCGGCGAGTTCGAGCTGGCCGAAGCGTTGTACCGAGAGTCTGTCGCCCAGGCCGACGAGATCGGCTTCCCCTATCTGGGTGTCATCGCCCGCCGGTATCTGGCGCAGAGGTTGATCGCTCGAGATCCGAACCATGCCGAGACTGCAGCGCTGCTCTCGCAGGTCATTGCGACGTCGCAACACCATGGGTTCGCCGACGAACTGCGCCTGGCACAAGAGCTGATTGCCGCCGGATAGGCGACTCTGGGTACGAGCGGTTATTCGACGAGACCGCGATCGTCGCTCGAGCCCGATGGGAAGGTCACCATCACGGCGATACCGGCCAGTAAATAGCAGATGGCGGACCAGATCCATGCTGGTTGGAAGCTGGCGATGTCGTCGCCGGCCCGGCGCGCGATCAGCGCGATGACCACGGCGATGCCGAGCCCGTAGGACGCCTGGCGAAGCGTGTTGTACGTGGCAGACGCCACCCCGAAGTTTGCCTGGGGGATGTCGGACAGCCCTGCACTCGACCATGTCGCCACCGTGAGACCGATGCCGACACCGATGATCAGGCCGATGGGGATAAACCGGGAGAGCACTTGTGGTTCGTCGCCCAGGATCGTGCCGTACAGCAAGTAGCCGAACGAGCACAACAAACAGCCGGCACCGAGTAACCAGCGGTGGCCGATGCGGTCAGCCGAGCGGCCGGTCATGATCGACACCACGGCGGCGATGGCCGGCGCGGGAATGAGCGCCAGCCCAACTGTTCGAATCGGTTGGTTCCAGGCGTCCTGCAGGGCCAGCGAGTTGGTCAGAAACCCCGATGTGAACGCCAGTCCGTAAAAGGCCGTGCCGATCGTTGCACTGCGAAAAGACGCAAAACGGAAGAGTTCCATATTGATGAGCGGCTCGGGGTGCACTCGGGAGCGTCGCACCAGCAGCGGTATGAGTGCGATGCCGACGATGGCGATGCCGATCACCCGGCTGTCGCTCAGGCCCCATGACTCGCTTTGCACGATGGCGAACATGATCATGGCCACAGCCGCCGTGCCGAGCGGCACGCCGACCAGGTCGATGCGACCACTGGCGTTCGGGTCCTTCGACTCGGCGAGCAAGCGCGGTCCAAGCACGAGCACCAGCAGGCAGAGCGGCACGTTGATGACAAAAATCGCTCGCCAGTTGAACGCGTCGATGAGCAGCGAGCCAACCGCAGGACCGACCACGGAGCCGAGTGCGCCCATGGCGCCTGCGATGCCGATTGCGGTGCTGCGTTTGCTCGGCGGGAATCCGGGCAGCATCACGGCGAACCCGGCGGCGGACACGATCGCGCCACCCAGCCCTTGCACGAGACGGGCGGCGATGAGCGCGCCTGCCGACGGGGCCAGGGCGCACAGCATGGAGCCCAAGCCGAACAGGAGCACGCCGGGCAGGAATACCTTGCGGCGTCCCATGCTGTCGGCGAGTCGACCAGACACCAGCAGGAACGCCCCAACGGCGATGTTGTAGCCCGACACCACCCAACTCAACTGCGTGTCGGAGACCTCGAAATCATCTCGTATCGAGGGAAATGCGACATTGACAGCGGAGATGTCGATCACGACCAGGAAGGTCACCAGCGTCGATACGCCGAGCGCAGTCCATGCCGCCCGGGTGACTTCGGTCGGGTTGGCGGCGGCCACACCTGGGGCCGCAGAACTAGGTGAAGTCACCTGGGGAGGCTACGGCACTGCCTGTTACTTCACCCAGCTGGGGCATCTGTGGCGCCTGCGACACAAAACAAGTGCGGAAGCGCACAGTACGCAGGCAGAATCTGCCCCATACTGGTGTTACCCGGGAATGTCCTGCTTCCGAGCAGCGTTCCCTTCACAGTATGAACAACGCAACCTTGCAATCACAGGGAGAAGTGCACACCAATGACTGACTCAATCCTCCAATCCGAAATCGATCGCATGATCGAGTCTCTCGATGGTGAACTCACCAGTCATTCGCGAGTGATCGACGGTCTACTCGATCTTCGATCGGCCTCCGGCGACGACGTGAAACTTGTGGCGGTGATCGATGAATCGCTCAAGAACATTCCTGGTCGAACGACCGTGTCCACCGAATGGTGGATGACCCAGCTCACCACCTTCCGTCTGATGACCCACGATGCGGTCGGTGCGCAGAACTAACGGTGGCCCCATGGCCGCAGATCTCTGACTGACGAGATCAATCAACTGAGGCGCACGGTGCTCGGAGCCGTGCGCCTCTTTGCTTTTTCGCGGTCACCTTCCGAGCGCGAGTTGCAGGGCTGGTTGAAGTCCTGTGCGCGCTGTGCGGCGAAGCGCGGGCCCCAGCGTTCGAGCATCCACTCGTCGAGTGCTCGTTGTTCGGCGAGTGAGTAGGCAAGCCATGCTGGCGCAGTCACTGCGGCCAGCACCCGAACAGCCACGCTTTCGGTAGACGAATCGATGCCGTCTGTTGTGGGGAATCCAACTGCCGCAGTGTGGGGCGATCGCCAGGCGCCAGCCAGTCGAAGGTGTGCATGTGCGTCATGGTGAACTCACGAAGTCATGACCGTGTAACGGGGTGGCCCAGGCGAGCCCATAGAAGATCCCGATCGGGATGGCGACGCTCACGTGCATGAGGGACCAGTCGACCATGCCATGTGCGGTAACGATGACCAGCCCTGCCACCAGCGCGACAGAAAACCGATCGCCGTTGCGGCGAGCTCGCTGCCAGGCCCGGGCCAGTCCGCCGAACATCAGAGCCAGAAACGGCACTGTCGCCAGCACGCCCCACGTCGCAAATGGTTCGAGTACCAGGTTGTGGCTGTGGCCCGCTCCGGCATCAGCTGGCATCGTTTCGCTGAGTCTCCCGGGCCCGACCCCGAACACCGGCGACCCGACAAACGCGTCGAGCGAAGCAGACCAGATCTCGAGCCGGCTCGGCAGCTGCCGAGGCGCAACGAGCGCGCCCACGGCCGGCAATGCATCGACGGGGGAGTCGGTGACACGTCCTGGTGAAATGCTGGCAGGCAAGCCGGCGAACTGCCGGAAATAGGCTCGATCGGCGATAAAGAGATCCCAGTGCACGTCGTAGTTGCCGTTGGGCACGTTGGTGTCCATGACTATGTCGACATTGATTCGGTCACCCGGCGCCACGTCGGCGGGCAGGTTCCACCGTTGCTCGGCGCGTACCGTGTCGGTGCCGGGAAGCACCCAGCGAGCCGTGATGAACACCGGTTCGTCGCCGGCACGCTGCCACCGGACCGAGCTGTTGTTTGCAACGCCGATCGCCGTCGGTAGCGGCTCATCACCGAGCAGGACCGACTCGGGAACGTCGAACGCCACGTTCCACCACTCCAGGCGGTCTTCACCCGACACTCGCCCGGTCCACCCAGGGACCAAGATCGCCGCGATGACCCCAACGGCCAGGAGCGCGCCCAGCCATACCCGTTCCGCTGGCACTGCCCGCCCGGTGAGCGTGCGCAACGTGATCCAGGCGAGGGCCCCCAAACCGACTGACAGGAAGCCGCCGCGGCTGTAGGTGAGCACGATCCCCACCACCAGCACTGCGGCCGCGGCGAATCGGAGAGAGGCGGAGCGAATGGCGACCACGCCCGTCATCGTGGCGCCGATGGCCATGGCGGCGACGTTCGCATGCGACCACGGGCGGGTCAATCGGTCATAGGGTCCCAGTCGCGTGACAGCACCGAAGAAGCGGCTCGTGATCCCAAAGTCTCGACCCAGTAGCTGCACGGTGGCGCCCACGAGAACCGCAAGCACGGCACCCGCCACCAACGATCGCAATATCGGGCTTGCTCGACCCACATCGTTCACGGTGAGCGCAGTGGCCGCCATGACGACTGCAGCAACGCTGATTCGTGCGGCGATACCGGCGGAAAGCCACTGATCGGGGCTCGATAGCGTCGCAATCCAGAGAAGCCCCACCCAGAGAAACCACAACCCGAAGAACCAGCGGCGAGTGTTCGACAACTCACGGCTTTCCCACCACGCCGATATGGCGGTGGCGACCCCGACTACGAGTGCTATCGCGACGAGAGGCTGACGCAGAACATCGCCCTCTGGCTGCGCCGACAGGTTGAACGGCGCAATGAAAGCGAGCAGGCACAGCGCTCGCGTGCGCCAGCGGTCCCCATCACGTGCCACGGCGCAGAGCATACGGCACACAATTGGGCCGCGAGCCCTCACCCGAGGGTGGCCGTTCGCTGCTTGCGCGGCAAGAATGCACCAGATGGAGGATCCAGCTCGCACGCGAAAGGTGTTCGGTATCGGCTTGGCGCGCACGGGCACCACTTCGATGCACCAGGCCATGCTGATCCTGGGTCTACGTTCCGCGCCCGAGTCCACGGCCCTACTCGATGAGATCGACCTGGATTTCCTGGCTCGGTACGACGCCTTTTTCGACAACCCGATTCCATTCCGTTACCAAGCGCTCGATGCCCGGTTTCCCCGAAGCCGTTACATCGTGACGTACCGTCCGCTCGACGCCTGGCTCGAATCCATGCGGTACCTGTTCGGACCCGGCCTCGATCGCCTCGATCCACAGACCCGTGCCCGGGGAGATCGGGTGCATCGAGACGTGTACGGCACCGACCGATTCGACCGTGATCTGTTGGCCGAGATTCATCTGCGTCACTACCGCGAGGTGCAGGCCTTCGTCACTGGCCGGCCGCACGTTTGGCTCGACATGGAATCGGGTTTCCGATGGGAGCCGATCTGTGACCTGTTGCAGCTACCGGCGCCTCGTGATGGGTTTCCCCATGTCAATCAGCGACACCGGAGACGACCCAGGCGCCGGTGATCGGCGCCATCCGACGCCGAGGTACGAGGTCGCCGCCACGACGCCGGCGACTTGGGCGACGGCTACGCCGCGAGCGCCCCATGGGCCGGCCAACGTCAATCCGAGTCCGAGCAACACCACGGTGCCTGCGAGCGCACTGATGACAACCCGCCGCAAACGTCCCTCGGCGATGGCCTCGAACGACAGAGCCAGGCGCGCCAGGGTGAAGACGAGCGACAACGCAAGCAGACGAATCAGCGCCGCCCCGTCGGGTTGGCTGTCGAAGAGCACCCGATTGATCAGGCCAGCGGCGGCGACGAGCAGCGCAGTCGCAACGATCGTGTAGCCGGTCAGGACCCACATCCATCGGCGGTAGCGCTCGGTGCGATGGGCGCCGCCCAGCATGGCGGGAAAGAACGCGCCGATGACCGCAGCGGGCACGAGACGGCCAGCCTCGGTCAGGCGCACCGCTGCGCCGTAGCCGCCGGTTGGTTCATCGGTCATGAACTCGACGAGCAGGAGACCGCCCTGGGCGCCGACTGCAGCCAGTACGACCATGGCGGCAAACGGAGCGGTGGTGCGCAGTAGCCGCGCCTGCGTTACCGGCGGCCGAGGAGCGGCGCGATCTGGCGAGACGGGAGCCGAACGCCCGGCGGCCAACGCCAGGGAGAACGCAGCTGCAAGCGCACCCAGACCCAGGGCCACCACAGGAACCAACGGCGTGGTCTCGATGGCGAAGCCGCCGACGGTGGCGCTCAGGGAGACCGCAGCGCCGATCAGCCCGCTGGTTGCGAGCGGCACCATTTTCTGCCAGCCTCGCAGCACCGCCCCTGCAACGGTCACGATTGCTTGGGGCACGAGCACAACCGCCTGTGCGACAAGCAGCGCCGATGCGCCGAGAGCCCAGGCAGCGGCGGCGAGAAGAATGAGTGCGGCGGCACCGGTGAGCTGCAAGCGCAGTGCGGATTTGGCGGTTGTCAGGGCGCTCGCTCCGCCAGCGGCGACTTCTCGGGTGATCAGAGTGTCGGTCCCAAAGGTCACCAAGCTGTTCGCCAAGAACCCAGCCGCGAGGATCGATGCGACCAGGCCGAAGTCGCGTGTGGACAATTGATGGGCGGCAATCGCGAAAACTGCCGTGGTGGCGCCGGCGGCCACGACCCGGCTGATCAACAACGACATGGCGTTGGCTTCCAGGGTGGGTACGACGCGACGTCTGGTCGTGTCGCTGCCCATGGCAACATGGTGGCATGCCTGCCATCGTTATTGCAGCCCACGCCAGGCCCGCGGCGCTGCAACGGCTTCTCGCCTCGGTGGCTCGGGCCGACATCCCGACCGGAACCTCCATGGTGATTTCGGTAGACGTCGCCGCCTCGTCGGGTCCCTTTGCCGACAAGGCGGTTCTCAGTGAGCAGGTCCTGGACCTGGCGAATGCGTTCGACTGGGAACACGGCGCTAAGTCGGTGATCGTGCACGAACAGATCGGACTGGTCGAACACTTCCACCGTTGCGGTGACCTGACAGCAGAACACGGCAGTGTCGTGCTGCTCGAGGACGATCTACTGGTTGGGCCGGGCTTCTACCGGTGGGCAACCGCAGCACTCGAGTTCGGTGAATGCGACCATCGTGTTGCGGGCGTCGGGCTGGTCACGCCCTGGTTCGACGGCTACCGGCACATGAGGTTCGAGCCGGTAGACGACGGCACCGATGGCATCTACATGCAGGTGCCCTGGTACGACGGCATGGCATGGACGGCGCGCATGTGGCGTGATTACCGTCAGGCAGAGATCGACGAGTCGACCCGCCTACATGCTGCTTTTGATCAGCTCGCCGACGACGAGTGGTTTCCTGGTTATGTGCGCTATCTCGTGCAGTCGGGGCGAACCTTTCTTTTGCCGAGAGCAGCTCAAGCAACCGGAACCGGCGCGGCCGGCGAGCACTTCGAGGCCCCAACCGATTGGTTCCAGAGCGAGCTCGCCGTTCGAGCGCCGAACCCGCTGCGGCTGGCGTCGATCGACGACAGCCTGTCGGTCTACGACGATCACATGGAGATGACCACCGAAGTACTACAACGGCTGGTCGATGGCTTCGACCCTGGTGTGGTCGTTGACATACGTGGTTGTCGCAATCTGGAACAGTACGAGGCCGACACGATGGTGCTGACGATTCGGCCGGCGGCGAAGGCCAGCAAAACCTGGGGTGCCGCCATGCATCCCCTCGAAATGAACCTGGTTCACGACGAACCCGGCACGGTCATCTCGTTGGCTCGGGTCGCCGACGTGGACACGGCGGGCAATGGGGAACAACTCACTGTTGATCGCTTGCGAACCCATCACCATCGAGGCAGGGAGCCACATCAAACCCAACCACCTACTGGCTTGCTGTCGGGAATTTGGTACCTTCGCGATCGGCTGCGACGTGCCCTCTGATGGCCCGTGGTTGCCACTCGATGGCAGGCGCTTTTCGCAGGCGTTCCCGACCGACGTGTCGCTCACGCCCGACGTGGTGCTCGTCTTCGACGCTGCCTTGTTGCCGGAGCGCTCGTTGCTGAGCCGCCTGCAAACGCGCGCCCGGGCTCGACCTTGCGGCCCGTTCCGAGACGTGGCCGAGATCAGTGAAGAGATAGACATGGTCGTGGCTGCAGGTCCCGGGTCGCCAACCGCGTCGGTCACCATGGAATTGCTCGCTGCTCACGGCGTGAAACGGGTCGTGAGCGTGGGCACTGCCGCTGCGACCAGCGACGCCACCAGCGACGGTCAGGTATGCCTTGTAGCCCGGGCGACTCTGGCGGCTGCGACCTCGCCGTACCCGGGCGACGGCGGTCTGCGCTGCGGGCCGCTGTTCGATCAACTGCGGTCAGCAGCTGATGCCCAGGCTGCGGCGCTCACCACGCTGTGGCCGTTTCGGGTCGACGCATCAGAAGTTGCCACGCATGCCGGTGCAGTGATCGAGATGGAAGCGGCCACGCTGCATGCCGTTGCCGAAGTGGTTGGTGTCACCATCGAGTCCTTGGTGGTGATCAGCGACCGTTATCGAGCCGACGGATGGCAAGTCGGTGACGCCACGCAGACTCGTTCGGGACTCGACCGGGCCGTCGAGATTGCGGTCGCCGGCTTGAACACCACTCGATGACGCCGTCGGTTGCACTTGCCCATGATGTGCTGGCGGCTCGAGCGGGTGGCGAACGGGTGCTGGCGGCGCTGGCTTCGGGCTTCGCTGATGCACCGATTCACACCTTGATCTACGAGCCGAATGCCACCTTCGATGAGTTCGAACGACACACGGTTCATACCAGCTGGCTCAACCGCATCACTCCGCTGCGCCGCCGCTACCGGGCTGCGCTCCCCGTTGCTGCGCTCACGTGGGCTGCTCGCTGCATCGACGCCGACGTGACCGTGTGTTCCACGTCGGGCTTGTCCCATCATGTGCGCACCACCGGTGCCCGAGTCGTCTACTGCCACACGCCAGCACGGTGGCTTCACCAACCCGAGCTGTACCTGGACGGCTTTCCCCGAACGGTGAGCACCGCCGCCAGAGTGGTGAGCCCGTTGGCTCGCCGATTTGATCGCACCGCAATGAGAAGTGCCGACATCGTGATCGCAAACTCGCAGCAAACGAGGACCGAGATCCAGGACATCTACGGGATCGACGCCCGTGTCATCGCGCCGGCGTCGTTCCTCGATCTCGAGGGGCCTGTGCGCCCCATTCGCAGGCTGGCGCCCGGGTTCGTGGTGTCGCCAATGCGACCCCTGGCATACAAACGCTTCGATGTGCTCATCGCAGCAGCGCGTCGCCGCCCCGAAGTCACGTTTCTTCAGATCGGCGACGGACCGCATCGCACCGCCTTGGTCGCCGATGCACCAGCCAATCTGCACTCGGTTGGTGGGGTCGACGATGCGCAGCTGCGGTGGGCCTATCGCAATGCCCGGGCCGTCCTGTTGACGTGCGCCGAAGACTTCGGGCTGGTGCCGTTGGAGGCGGCTGCGCACGGTCTGACCACGATCGCGCCCCGAGCACGAGGCTTGCTCGATCATGACCCGGCGGTGGTTCACCCCTACGAATTCGCTTCGGTAGACGAGTTGGTCACCGCCGTCGACGACGTGGTGCCGCCCACCGGCGTGTTCGATTCGAGACACCTGGGCGTGGACCGATTCCTCGAGGAGATCCGACGTGCCATCGACGATGCGCTCGTGGTGAACAGCCGCGGCCATGGCTGAGTACTTCGTCAACGGTCGGGTGCTTCGTCGCCCTCACGGCGGGGTGCGGCGCTATGCGTTCGAGGTGTCCAACCGGTTGGACTACCGCGTGCTCAGCCCCCCATCGGCTCGTTATCCGTGGTCGGCACGGGTATGGGAGCAGACGGTGCTGGCGGCTCGGGCGCGCAACGGCGTGTTGTTGAGCGTGGCCCACTCGGCCCCCGTTGCCCATCCACGTTCGGTCGTGGTGATCCACGATCTCTTCGCGCTGACCGACAACGATGTGCGACCGAGCTTTCGAGCACTGATGCTTCGCCAGGTTCCCCAAATCGTGAAACGGGCAGCGGCGGTGGCCACGGTTTCTTCCGAAGTCGCCGATCAGATCGCCGAGCGGTTCGGTGTCGATCGAACTGCGATAGCGATTGCTCCGCCGGGCATCTCCGACGTGTTCTGTGTCGGTGACCAGCGCATGTCGCGAGACAACCTGGGCCTGCCGTTGGATCGGCTGACGATCGGCGTACTGCTCGATCCAACACCGCGCAAGTGCATGGAGCGGTCCATAGCCGCAATCGACTTGATTCGATCGGCGCTGCCG
>Ga0209828_1001597_pt1 | contig 20206 bp, 20 predicted proteins | sample MaitaG_FD_187429 | JGI IMG/M metagenome (GOLD analysis project Ga0209828, IMG submission 187429) | Marine algal microbial communities from Maine, USA - Maine_Asex2 metaG (SPAdes) (version 2) | ecosystem: Host-associated > Algae > Red algae > Unclassified | place: Maine, USA | collected 2015-01-05 | reverse complement strand
TTGGATTTTGGTGCCTATTGTGGGATTTATTTTGATCTATTTATTTAAACCCCAAATGGACTTCTATTGGCATAAGAAGTTTCCACTAGAATTAGACTCAAAATTAAAGGAGATTATTGAGAAGTATAATCCGTATTACAAATCTTTGGATTTAGATGGAAAATCTGAATTTGAAAATCGATTGGCATTGTATATGGAAGCCCGAGCATTCAAAGGAGTTGGATCGGAACAAAAAGATGTTCCTTATGACATAAAAGGAATTTTGTCTGCAATACCAGTACAAATGACTATGCATAAAAAGAATTTTTTAATCGGCGATATGGATCGGATTTTCCTATACAAACATCCGTTTCCTTCGCCGAGATTTCCATTCCTTCACAATGTAGAAACGCATGTAGAAGATGGAGTTATCATTCTTTCTCTAGAAGCATTTAATTTGGCATTGAATCATGTAGCGGGTTACTATAATGTGGCCTGGCATGCATACATTGAAGCTTATCTAAAAGTATATAAAGACAACACCGATGAAATAGATGAATATGCAAATTGGGAAACCATAGAACTCGTTTCAAATTTCAGTGAGAAAAATATTTTAGATATTACGCTCTTAAAAGCGATTGATCCTTTGATTGTAGTTTGTGTTCTTTACTTTACTCATAGAGAGGAAATGGAAAGCAACGCTCCACAGTTATATGAAGCGATGCAAAAATTCTTTAGTTGAATTTTGACAGTATAATCTAGTGTGCTTGGATTTAGAATCCCTAATTTCATCTACAAGATGTTGATGTTATTAATCATAATTCAACTAACTACATCAATATCATTACAGTCAATTCCTTTCCTACTGCATGTAAGCCTTCTATAATTCGTTCATCTTGTTTTTTAGATGGAATCTTCTTTCCGTTTACACATTGTGAAAGAAGCGATTCGTTCATTCCAATTCTTTTCGTCAAGTGCTTAGAAATTGTTATAGCCTTTGGCTTTGAAAATTATTCTTCGTTGCCTAGGTTAACATCTAATTAACCAATGGATACATCTTGATTAAGAAAGTGAGAATAAATTTCAGTTAAGTTTGCAAAGAGATTTGGCCAACTCACTATTATTATTTTTTAATCTAAAAATTTAAACAATGAAATTAATTGCATTTTTATTTAGTGTCTTAGTATTTGGTATTAGTGACACAGAAAACTTGGTTTCTTGGGATTCAACTCTATATGAGTTTGGTGAAATTCAGCATAATATTCCAGCTACTGCTGCTTATGAATTGACGAATAACAGTGATGTTCCTTTGTACATAAAAAATGTAAAAGTAGGTTGCGGATGTACAACTTCTGACTTTTCAAAAGAGCCTGTTTTGCCAGGCCAATCTACAGTAATCGAAGCTACTTTCAATGCAAAGAAGGTCGGGAAGTTTACAAAAACTACTTCTGTGTTTACTAATTTAAGCGATGAACCTACTGTTTTAAAATTCCATGGTGAAGTAGTTTCTCCATAAATATCAATAGAATGTCGAGCTTTTCATATACATGAGGGGCTCGATATTTTATCTAAAACATTTATTCTTGTATTGTAATGGATTAGATATCCTCCTTTAGCTTTTCACTCATAAGTGAGTGGTTCCACTTTAGTCCCTAGCTATTCATCCAATTTTTGAATTCACTTGTCCTTGGTCTGCTGACGATAAATTCTTGATCTTTTGGTTGTGTTATAGATAACTTGACTCTATGATTAAAGTAGGGTTCTATTTTGAGAATAGCATTTTTGCATACAAGTTGCCCTCTATTGATTCTAAAGAATATGGATGGATCCAATGATTGCAATAATTGGTCTATCGTTTCGTCTATGACGTATCTCTTCGTTCCCATTACACCGAATGTGATGCCATCATCTGAATATATATATAATAAATCCAAGACCTTCAATTGTATCAGTCCACCACCTTGTTTTACAAGAATTGAATCTCTATATTTTTTTGGTTGCATACTAGATAAAAGCTGATCTAATATCGATTGATCTATTCCTTTATTAGATTTCGCTTTCTCGTACTTTTCTAAAGCTGCGTTTAAGTCGTCTCGTTGGATTGGTTTAAGTAAATAATCGATGCTATTGACTTTAAAAGCTTGTATCGCATATTGATCAAATGCGGTCGTAAAAATGATAGGCGCATCAACTTGGACTTTCTGAAATATCTCAAAACTTAATCCATCTGCTAATTGAATATCCATAAAAGCCAATTCTGGAGAGGGGTTCTGTTCGAACCAATCTACGGCTTCTTCTACACTATCTAAAACAGCAATTAACTCATAACTAAAATTACATGCGGTAAGCATATGCTGCAATTGTCTTGCAGCCCGTGGCTCATCCTCTATGATTAGTATTTTCATCTTTCTACTTTTGAGGATGTGATTGAAGTAAAGGGATTATTACTTTAAATGTATTTCCATCATTATTAATTGTAAGTGACTTCCCAGATATCAAAGCATATCTTTTCTTAATACTATCTAGCCCTATTTTAGTAGAAGGTAAATTTGTCGATTTAGATTGGAGTTTATTTTCTACTATAAGTTGATCACCATCAGTAATAATTTCAATTGTGAGGGGCTTAGATTTAGAAACCACATTATGCTTAATGGCATTCTCCAATAATAATTGCAAGCTCATAGGAATAATCAACAAGTTTAGTAGATCTTTGTTGATATTCCAATTGATCTGTAAGTTACTACCAAAGCGTTCTGACTGTACATGTATGTATGAATGAGCAAATTTCAACTCATCAGTTAATGGTATGAGATTCACATTACTTGACTCCAATATGTAGCGATATACATCTGACAATTTATCGACAAACTGAATGGCTTCTCCCTTTGGATCGTTTTCTATGATGTCACGAAGGGTATTAAGGCTATTAAATAAAAAATGAGGTCTTGCCTGATTTCTCAATGCATCTAATTGTGCTTCGATGACCACTTGCTTAGCTTGCTCTTCTTCTCGGACGAACTTCTGAAGTCGGCTGTAATAGTAGATCGCTTCGTAGATAGCCAATATCATACCGCTTATCAAAAGGATCGGTACTAGAAGTTGAGTATTGCTCGGGTGATGATAATCTTGACCAATAACACTACCCAAAACGAAAGACCCTACTCTATCAACAAAAAAAATAGTTACTATAATAAGCATTAGTAATATTGTAATTCTTTTGAAGTTGTCCTTAAATTCTGGAAATTTTCTCCGTAAGGCAATCATCAACTCTCGCATAATCATCCAATTAAAAATCCCGAAGAAAAGAGATATACTCCAATTCAGTAAGGCCAATAGAAAGGGGTACCTCGAAAATGAGAATCCATTAAAAAGAAAGTCAGTAATTAGGCTCAAGATTATAATTCCTATTACTACAAACCAAAAGTCATTGAATCCTATAATCTCTAATCGCGTTTTTTTGTTAGTTGACATTTTCAAATTTACATGTTTATAAATGGCATTCCTAAGTTGCATCTCCACGATAAAGGTATGATTCGCGAACATTATTGAGTACGATGTCCTTTTCCTTTTTTTATCGTATTAATTAAAATGGAAATTAAACCAACAAATAGAAATATTGATCCTATAACAGGTATAAATCTATTTTGAAGTATCAAATGCCCAAGTCCAATCATTATCAAACCGGTGTTCAGCAAAACTACTTGCCATGTATGTTTTTTAAATAATCCGTAAGTAGCAACTCCTATCCCCGTATAGAACAGAGACGGACCCAAAATTAGAAATGGAATTTCTATAGATTTATTTTCCGATATTAATTGGAAAATTTGTTCTTTAAGGCTAGTATTACCATCTGCAGCCCAGAGAATAAAATCTATACAACACATACCTATAATACCACCAATGCCTATAGTCATTGTTAGGAGCCCAATTCTTTTAGTTAAACTGTTAGGTAAAGTAAACCAAAGTCCGAATAACATAATAGAGGCAAAAACATTGACCAATGTGCAAAGTCAATTGGTTTTTGAGACATCAAAAATTCATAACCAAATGAAAGTAGAAGTTGGCTCATAATCAAAAGAAGCAATCCAATTCCAGTTGATATTATTTCAATTTTGCTTCATGTTTTTGTTTTAGAAATAATTATGCCTTCCATTTTCTTTTTTTATTAATTCAATAAATTTGTAGCAGCTTTAACGATAAGCAGTTTCATGATTTATACTAAAGTGATAAACTATAAGTACTTATAAACTATAGTCTATAACCGTTGATTTCTGTAATGAGATAAATTCATTTTACAATTTTATAAATGGCATACCTTGATTAGCTTGATAGAAAGTGTATGTTATCCACGATGCATACAATAATCCAAATACGGTGACTGCAATAATTTGCTTTGTATCAGTGGCTTTCCATTTCTTAGATATCATAAATGCGAATAGAGGAATGATCTGTAGTCCATGCATGCCAAAGAAATGTGCTACTCGCAGGTCACCCGCTATGGTACTCCAATTAACCAATGGCAATCCTGCACCACCATCAGCGACACCTACATTATGTGACATCTGTCCTATCATCTGACCTCCTATCCAGCTCCCAAAAAATATTACAAGCCATCCCAACATTATGGCCCATTGCATCGCCTTTGTTGTATTCAATTTCTTTCTTATGGTGTCAATTATAAATAATACCATGATCAATACATTGACCCCTACAAATAAACCCATCAATCCAAACAGTACACCATCTATAGCACTCTGCATATTGTAATGAGATCTTATGCCTCTTGCTCCTTGCAATATGATTATTAATAATTCAATGAGCATGGTCGAAGCCACCGTATTGTTAATGATACTTGTCTTCCTACGGCTATATGGATACAGTGTAATTAAGAAACCTACCGTCGCGACATAGATAGCGCCAGATATTACAAATTTTAGTGGCTTAAGCCAAACATTGACGCCCATCAATGTTCTCTCATCGATGATCATTCCGACCATACAAGGCAACAGTAAAAATAGATGAATGAGTACAACATTATAAAGAAATGGGCTCTGTTCGCTTAATGTCTTTTTGACTATATTAATGTATTTCATGATCTTATTTTTTTGATTGTACTGATAATAATGAAAAGTAAAAAGCCAATTGGTCCCAACATAAATGCACCTAATAAGCAAGGGATTATCAATAGATGGTGTATTTCCATTTTCTTACTTTTGTCTAATATCCACATCCCAACTAAGAGATCAAATGCCAAGTAGTGAACCCAGCCAGCTAAAACAGCATCCTCTGCGGTAAACAACTCCATCACGGAAGCCAAACTTCCAAAATCCATTCCGCCTCCTTCTCTTAGAGATATAAATATGTACACAGCATAGATGAGGGATAGAATGATGGGAATGACTTTATAATCCACTAAGTACATTGTTATTTTCCACTTTGGGAGGAAGATCATCAAGATCCACATTGGCATCGCTATGAGATTGACGATCGAAAAAACTTCTTCTGGATTCATGCGTATTATTTTTGAGCTTTGAATGATAATTCACTTAATGATCCAAATATGAAGCATTCAATCAGCATTTAGTAGTACAATGCTGTCAACCGTCGTTATTTACTTATGAGTTGTCAATTTGTTAAATTAGGTAAAGAAAATATTATATTATTGAAATATGCCTAATGGGGTATTACTGTAATCACAATGTTTATTGTCAGCTTATTTAGAGGTAAAGCTGCGCCTAAGTTTTGTTGATTCGTGATTTCTTTTTGATGTTTTGCTTAGCCTGTGATGGGACAAAGTTTGTTAGTTAAGCAAGTTCTTTAATATCCAAATACATACAGACTTAACCATCGAAACACCTTTCATTGTTTATTTGTTCTATTTCAATTTTCTATGTCCTGAGATTTCATTTCATTTTCTTTTATCTTTTCCTTCAAGGCTTTCTTTTTACCAAATTGAAAGAAGCCTAGGCTATCTAATTGTTCGTTAAGTAAGGCATCTTGATAATCGATATCATCATCTATTTCAGATTTAAATGCTTCAATAAATCCGTTCTTAAATATACTCCCAATAGTAGGCCAAGTCTTTACACTATAGCTTTCTATCTGTCCTTCAATGGGCGCTTTTATAGCGAAGTTATCTGTCTTCTTGTTCTTTAATATAAATTCAAAAAAAGCTACTAAACCCTCCCAAACGGATTCTAAAAATTTATCTTCTTCACTATGGAATTGAATCTGGCTGAATAGTACTTTAATATAACCCTTTATAAATCCATCCGCTATTGCAAGCTCTGAATAAGCATTAAGATCCCCAGATTGAAAATCTATTTTGCCATATTCCTTAGAGACGTCATTGAAAGCTGTCAGATCAGTTTTTTCTAATTTAATATTAAGGTCAGCATCAGGGATTTGTTTTACCAGATCTACCTTACCGTTGATTGTCAAGTTTCCATTTCCGATAGATACACCGGTCCCTTGGATAGGAGAAGGTAACTTATTTTCCACCTGGATAACATTTCTAAGATTATCAGCTAAAAATGCAAAATTCCTTACCGATACATCAATTGTTGGTTCCGCTTCAGTATCCACATAGGCTAACTTACCTTCTTCTATAACCAAGTGATTAATTTCTATAGGAACTAGTTCTATGAGAAGTTCGGTCCAGTCTCCGTCATCGGATTCATCTACTTGCATATCTTGGAATACATATATAAGTGCTGGATTGTATAAATATATCTCCGATACAATTCTCCCTTTAAATAATGCTCTCCACTCTATCGAGATATCCGTCTTAGGAAAATCAATGAATGGAACTTCAGAGACGGCATTACTATTATATAATTTTAACCCCTCTATCACATATGCACCTCGAATTAATGCAATATCAACATCTGTAATACTGCCATGATAACCGGATAGATCTGATAATGCTTTATTGACATAATCCTTAACAAGCGTAGGTAAGTATAGTCTAAAAATAATTAATGCTAATGCAAGGAAAATAAGAATATACCATTTCTTTTTTATTTTCATTTCAGTTATATATATATATATCAAAATTTCACAAAATTGTTCTAATCTTACAAAAGTATCAAATAGGTAACATAGTCTCTGAGATTACCTATCAATAAATTATAATTTGTAGTTTCTACAATGATATTTTCTTCTTGCTCTATCCAGTTCTTCAATTTCTGGTTAACTACGATATGAGCAACACCAAAAACAAAAATCAGATAAGTAAGAATAATGAGAAGGGATGATCTCATTTTCATTTATAATTGATATTTAATATGGATAATTGCACAACTGTGGTAGGGTACCTAAATTTAGAAACCTGAATTAGTTCTATTATAAATTATCCTTAGTTACATATTTATCAATCCTAAAATTAATAAATATTTTGAGCTGGAAGTGTCTTGGATGCTGCAGATTCTAAGATAAAAATTGGAATTCTTTTACGGAAACATTTGGCAGTTTGTTGAAAGATTCTAGGGATATAGATAATAGACCAGTTCAATTAAATTGATGTAATTTCTAAACACAATCCAGCTGATATTATATAGTCAAGCACATTAGTATGGTCATTATTTTTACAGTAATTGCATTCAAACTGTTGGATAAGCTTTGGATAAGCTTTGTTTAGGTAACCGAAGTCTGTAGTTTAAGGTTTTCTATGCATAGAAGTAGAATAACTGTTCTATTTCGGAGATTTAATTTAGTCAAGAAATTCAAGTATTTTTGATTCGTTTATTTTCATCTTTCGATTCTTTAAGTTTGGATATTATTATTTGTACAATTTCTTTATCTGTTTGAAAATAATGTTCATCTTCTGTAACGAACTGTCTAATATTCTTTGAGCCAATGGCCAATCTTAAAAATGATTTTTTCCCATAAGCAACAGGTTGGCCAATTGTTATATTTGAAAACGTATTGGTCAATCTATAGTCGGATTTTACAATTTTTAAAAATAATTCTTTCAATTGATTATGGTCTAAATATTTCCCATCATACATAATTCTAAAAGAAAGAATAGTTTTATTTGACTGCTCTTGATGTGGCATTAATTCAAAAACATCACCGTGATTTAATAGAGCTTCAACGATTGTTTTTCTCCATAAGTTTATTTTATGATCAATTATATTTTTGTCAAATTTATTAAAGCGCTCAATTTCTTTTACGGCGCAACTCCATCTTAATATTCTAGATTTATTTAAAAAATCAGGAAAGCCAGTTTTATCCTTCATGGACTGTGGGAAATCATGTTTTGAAAATATTTGTCCAAAATTTGAAATAGGATTCCAATTAGATACTTTCATTATTTTGGAGAAAATGCTTTGTGACATTAACAAAGCACCACAAAAAGGAGGTGATTGATAAAACTTTGATCCTGTAATAAATAGTAAGCAATTTTTCTTTAGGAGAATGTTGAGTATTTCTTTGCTATGTCTGAATTGGCATAAATCGGTTGTCCAAATAATGTTAGGTGCATTAATTTTATCTATCAAGGAGAGGTTATCTTCAATTCCTGATTTACTTCCATAAACCAAATTTATAATGATCAGAGCTTGTGGGTTTTCACTGACCCATTTTTTGATTTCAATTTCTGGATTGATGATATCGCCATCTGATGTTCTTGCATTTAAAAATATTGACTTAACATTTATATTCTGATCTAATTTTTTTGTTTTGACAATCTTATTGCCAAATTGATTGTAGCTAGAATAGAATTTTGCTTCTGATGCTAATTTTGTCCCAGAGCCTATTTCTTCAAAGCAAGTGAAAATATTATGAATTTCTTGATCGGGCTTGAGCAACTGAGCCAAAAGCAATGGAAGGTACACTATGTCTGTTCCTGAGGGAGTATATACGATTTCAAATGCATCCTCTTTTTCAATGTTGATGATACTTTTGAGTGTAATAGTTATTTTTTCTTGTTGTTTAATCCAATCTTGATCAGAATGTAATTCATTGAGCAGTTCGTTGATTAACTGAATATCTTCTTTAGATGTCGGATTACAAGTACAAGATCCTCTTGTTACAAAGTCTTTACCTGTTAGCGGTACCCCGTATTTAGTAAGTCCATTTTCATTTAAATATATTCTATCATCTGCCCCTTTAGACAATATTTGATTTAGATCTTCATTTTTTATCTTCTTATTCAATTGCGCAAATTAGGGCGTAATATTAGAATAATCTTATTATTTTTCATGTTTTCTCTTTTAAAAATCTTTGTAACTGGAGGTCTTTGAGTATAGTAGCCCTGCCAGCCGCCTTTATTGCAATTATCCAAGACTAACCGCCGAAGAAATAATATGAGTCCTTGCAATCCTCTGGACTCACTTTGTCAAACAAAAACAAAGATTCAGTTTTAATAAAATCTTCAGTCTTCAATGATTTGCAGCATTTTTCTTTAAAATATCTTTATTGATGTAAAGCAGCCAAATCGAACAATCTGAATCCGAATGATCTAATAATATTCGAGACTCTTTACAGATTCTTGATTTGCCGATAATATTATAGATTGCTAACACCTAGCTCACCATATTATTTCAGTTTTCATCAGATTCTAACTCTACAATAAATAGTTATTTTCATTCAACTTAATGTGATATATTTACACTTTTATTTTAAGTTCTATTCTAATAATTGCAATACATATGTAGTGAATTAACTTGGATCGCCAACAATATTCTTCATTTCGATAATTTGAAAATAGTCATAATTAATCCCCTATAAAATGAATATACTTAATAAAATGATTGTGCTATGTCTAATAATGTGTGGCGTATTATTTAGTAGCTGTGCTGACAATGACAATCCGTCAGATCCTACAGATGAAATGGATGCAAATGCATTTTACACTGTAGAATGCACTACGCTTTCTTCTCAGCTAGATTTTGCTAGCTTATGTATAATCGATCCAATGGTGGTTATAGGATCAAGCGCCAATGATTTCTGTCAGATATTTACTTTTACTTTTGATTTGGAATCTCAGGTTTACACTATTATTATTGGCATCAACAATACTGTAGATCTAGCTAAAAGCAATTATGAGAGTAATGCCCAACTTACCGTAATTAATGCTAATAATTTGGAAACTACCGCCCTAGATAATTTAGGAGATGAAGCCAAGATTCAAGATTATTCATTAGAAGATGATCACTTTCTTCTTTTGAGAACGCGAAAGTCTAATGCTCTTATATCTATCACTAGTTTACTTAAAAATGGATTAACCTCATGTTCTCATGATACAACAGAAATGATATCGTTGGCGCAGCAAATTGTGGTAAAACTGTAGAGATAAATTCTTACTTAACAATATCAAGAAGCTTGACTTTGTATTGTGAAGCAGTTTTACCCGTCACTCGCTTAAATACCGAATTGAATGTGGATTTAGATTTGAATCCTGCATCTTGCGCTATGGCCATTATGGTATTATGGCTATAATCAGTGTCTACCATTTTAGCCTTGACATTGTTGACACGATAGCCATTGATAAACTCAAAAAAGTTTTTGCCTTTCTTGTGATTGATGAACTGTGAAAGGTTGCCATTACTATGCATTTACTTGGGTAATATGTTAATAGTTCACGATACATATTTTCATTGGATGCACCGCCTCATGCACCATCCGAAATTGTTCAAGCGTGTACATCTGATTCATCATAAATCAACAAATCCATCTCCTTGGCCCGCCTACGCTTTACATCCTTTCGAAGGGTTTCTAGAAGCACTTATCATTCCCATTCTGGCATTTTCTATTCCGATACATGGGGCTAGCTTGGGTACTTTTTTTCTGTTCCAAATTATCTATAACGTTTACGGTCATCTGGGATTCGAGCTATATCCTAATGGCTTTCATAAAACTTGGATCGGTAAGTGGGTCAACACATATGTTGCACATAACTTGCATCATGACAAATTTAATGGCAATTGTGGTTTGTATTTTTTATTCTGTAATCGTCTGATGGGAACCTTACGCACGGAGTATGATGAGACACACAAAACGGTAACAACGAAAGAAAGTTCACCGGCAACGAAAGTAGCTGTATCAATTTCGAGTCCTTCGTAGTTTTCATTCTATTAGATTCAATTGGTAAATATTATTTTTTGTGGCTTTTGGAGACAGGTGAATTTTAGATGACATACTTATTTGATTTCATCAGTAAATTGTAGCTTTGATAATAACATCACATTCAAAGATCTCGATTTAAATAATAATTACGTTGAATGTTCTAATAATCTTCCCATCTTGCAAAAATCAAAAAGACTAAAACCAACTTGAATTCGATCTGTAAATTAGCTCAGAAATAGATGAAAAATATGGTCGTTTATCAAGATCACAAAGACCAATATTGGTTTGAAAGTAAAGATAATAAGATAGAATATAAAAGGTTCTTTGGCTTAGAACGGACAATGCAAGCATCTACAAATTCGAAGAATCTAGATCCAATAAGTTTGAACTAAATAAAAGCAATTTGAAATTATTTATTTGACATAATTTGATACCCTTTGGTTTTTCAAGAGATTTCGTTGCCAAGTTTGATAAATATTCGTTATAGATACTATACCCTTCGTGGGCAAAATTGAATCCTTGGAGATATTGATCTTCTTTTTGTTACGTAATTTTTTGGGATGCTGCTTTAAAAAAAGTTTTTGTAAGTAGGATTGCCAGCCACTCTCTGTCTTTTTTAATTCAAAGTCAGATGGATTCCAATCCAGATATTTAGTCACAAAGGCGTCTTTACCTCAGTACTCCATCAAGAATGAAACTAATACAGCAGACATAACATCTTTGATGATGCGAGATTCGTACTCCATGATATCTTCATCAAAAAATTTAGCTAAGGTCAATGCATTTTGAGAATCTGCTAATCTTGCCGCTCTATACTGATAACCTTTACGTTGCCAATGTTTAGTAAAATATATACCTAAGCCATTCTCTCAATACTTCTAGCTTCAATAAATTCGAAACTAATAAAAACGAATAGAATCTAAGAATTGCTACTTTGAATATTTCTCATAAATATTAGATATTGATTTCGCGAGTTTTTGATCTTTATCAGTTACCACATTCCCAGCATCATGCGTATTCAATTTGAAGCTAACTTTGTTCCACACATTCGTCCAAAGAGGATGGTGATTTTGTTTTTCTGATTGAATCGCTACTTCTGTCATAAAAGCAAAAGCCTCTTGAAAATCTTTGAATTCAAATTCTGCTTGCAATGTATTATCTTTTTCTTGCCAAGTCATAGTTTATGTTTATTATGCTGAATATAATTATTATTAATCCTTTTGATTGCTCTTCTTTGATTCCTCTTGTAATTACTTTTTTGATTTATCCAATCCTGGATTACGTTCTAAAAACTCATCATACAATAAGGTGTGTCTACTTTCTAGAGGAACTTTCCATCCGTCAATAAACAAATATTGAATTTCTGTTTTTGTTTCAAAAGGATCGCCATCTGAAATAAAAAGACTAGCGACCTTTCCTTCTTCTAAACTCCCATAGCGATCTGCCACTCCAAATATTTCAGCTGGCACCAAGGTAACTGCCTTTAAAGCTTCTTCAATACCCATTCCGTAAGTGGCTGCAAAACCTGCATTGTAAGGTAAGTTTCTTATGTTCTCTGATTCATTGGTTCTCAGGGCTACTTTCACTCCATTTTCTAGCATAAGTGAAGCATTTTGATAAGGTCTATCATATTTATCTGATGCCCTCGAAGGTGTTTTTAGAACCGGTCCTGTGATTACTGGTATCTCGTATTTTGCCAGAGAATCAGCCAACCTCCAACCTTCAGAAACGCCCATAAAAATAGCTTTTATTTCCCTTTCATTAATCCACTTAATGGCATTCAAAATATCTCCTTTTTTATTGACTTCTATAAGCAGAGGTACGCCATCATTAATAACATTGGTCACGGCGGACATTTGTGGGTTATATGCTAGATCATTTTTTCCACTAGCATCAATAGTTGCATATATTTCGGCCTCATCCCAATATTTATTTAATTTCTTCATTGATTTTTCTGAATCCTTTTTGATGTCTTCTTCAGTTCTTTTATCCCATCTATTTCTTTTACCCGTGGATGGAAAATTTAGGATGACACCTTTGAAACCTGCGTACATTTGTTCCGGTGTATATCCATGTAAATTGATCAAAGAGGCGGTCCCTGGAAACAATCCACGTGTTGGCATAGTAAGCACAGTGGTAACTCCATTAACTCTGGTGACTGGTATCGTAACAGAACTAGGATTTACAGCTGTGAGTGCCTCCATATGCGGCGTATAATCTCCTAGTTCGTCATGATCTTGAGTCAAAGAAACAGCACCTACTTCTGCTAATCCCAATTGAGTTCCTCCATCGATCATTCCCGGATAAATATACAATCCTTCACAATCGATAATCTCTACATCCTCTTCAGCAGACAAAGATTCTCCAATCGAAGCGATGAGCCCGTCTTTTATTAATAAATCAGATATCATATTCCCGTTAGAGACGGTAACTAAAGTTCCACCTTTTAGCAAGACATTCCCGAAGCTTGATTTTGCAATTTGCTGCCCTACTAAAAATTGGAAAATGAAAATAGCTATAGTTGTTAATATTAATTTTTTCATGTTTCCTTTTTTTAGTGTTCTTCAGAAAAATAGTGATATACATCTTGCATGCATTGATCCACATGATGATGGTTTACATCTTCATAAAAAGCAGGGAAAGTTTCTTCTGGATCTACATCAATACGCATATCTTCGGGATCTTCGAGTATACTGAATCTAGGATTACCGTCTACTATTGTATTTTGACACACCGCATAGATCGAAAGTGGGTGATTGCTAAAAATAGCTACATCCCCATCTTTTCCTACTTCTAAGGATCCTACCCTATCATCTATTCCCAACTGTATAGCCGGATTTATGGTAATCAAACGTAAAGCTTCGTTATCTGTCAATCCGCCATATTTTTGTGACTTTCCGGCTTCATGATACAAATGTCTAATCAGTTCTCCTGAATCTGAATTGATAGAAGTTACAACTCCATTTTTTGTAAGTATGGCAGCATTATAAGCCGTTGAGTAATACACTTCAAACTTGTATGCCCACCAATCTGCAAACACGGAAGCATGTGCACCAAATGCCGCTAATTCTGGGGCGACTTTGAATCCTTCGTTCACATGTTGGAAGCAAATTTTTTCTACTCCATAATCTTCTAATACATTCATCAACATTAGAATTTCATCCGCACGGTATGAGTGGCAGTGAATGATAATTTCTCCATTAAGTATATCTGAGACTACTTCATTTCTTTCGTTGTATAAGGGTGGAATTTTAGTGTTGCCAGAGCTATAATCTTTCCAAGATTTTTGATAGGCTAATGCATTTTCAAACGCATTCCTAAAAACCTGCTCTATACCCATACGTGTTCTAGGAGCAACTTTATTTCTTTCGCCATGTACTCTCATTGGGTTCTCGCCCAAGGCAAATTTTATTGTTCTAGGAGCATCTTTCATCCTCATTTCTTCAGGGTCTTCTACTCCATAACGATGTTTTATGGTTTCGCATTGACCCCCAATGGCATTGGCAGAACCGTGCATTGCATGAGATATAGTCACTCCTCCTGCCAAGGCTCTGTAAACGCCTACATCATAAGGGTCAAGTCCATCTCCTACCCAAACCTCTGCAGTGACCGGATTCGTAGCCTCGTTGACTACATCTATGGCAATATGAGAATGAGCATCAATGATTCCCGGCATTACAAACATTCCCTTTGCATCAATCGTTTCTACATCATCCAATTCAATACCTTCGGCAATTTGTTTTATTTTTCCATCTCTGATTAGAATATCTGTATTTTCTTTGACCCCATCAGTAATGGTTATTAGGGTTCCATTCTTTATTAAGATATCTCCTTTTTCTTGTGCTCCTATATTGAAAGCCCAAATAAAAAATGAAAAGGTGATTATATTTTTCATATTACTATTTTAAAGTAAGATTATTTTCTTGTAAGATTTCAGAGCTTTTATTGCTCATTTATTAATCAAGTTATATTTTATCAGATCATTTTACTTCAGGTTATATTCACTCAGGATTATCCTTTGTACCTTCCATTGGAAAAGAGCCAAATTCACCGGCGGAAATCGATCCTTCAAAGTTTTCTACAGTAAAATCAATATCAATTTCTACGTCCATAGAAAATCCATCTTCAGATACTTTGAAATCCATTGTTAGATTGTTTCCTTCCTTTACGGCATCGTCGATTTCTTCTGGATCATTGGGTTCGTCATCACGAGTCATGATTACTTTAAAGCTATCTCCATCCTTACTAATTATTAATTTGCCGGCAAGGGGATTACCGGGAATTGTTGCTTCATAATTCCAAGTACCGATAATATCTACTTCTTCTCCTGCTGCCAATTCCTTCTTTTCTTTGACCTCATATTCAAATATCTCCCCGTCTATCAACATGAATTTTATGTTAGCTTTTTCCTCGAAAAAAGGTTTATCTGTAATCAATAAATTACCGAATTTCCCCTTATCCAAAGTGCCAGCAACATCCGCAACTCCAATAACTTTTGCGGGATAAGTGGTAAGGGCTGATAGAGCCATTTTTTCAGACATTCCATTTTCAATCAATATGCGAATATTTTTATGTAAATCTTTTGGTTTAGCTTCTATCCATGAAAACCCAAATTCAATTCCTCGCTTTTCCATTTCAGCTGCTTGCGTAACGTACTTCATATATGTCGCTTCCTTTCTTTTCTTTAATTTTTCCAACTCCTCATCAATAGGTTCTTCCTTTTTTTCTTTTTTTTCCTTTTCCTCCTTTTTTTCTGCATCTGTCTCTAGTGATTCATCCTTCGTTTTATCATCTACATCTTCTGCTTCTGTATCTTTTTCATCTTCCTCAGCAGCGTCTTTTTTCTTTTTTTCTTCTTCTTCTTTTTCAGGGAGATCTAAAGACATAAAAACTGATGTATTAGATGTTTTTAATTTATCAATAATACTATATGCTTGCGCCACATCCGTTAATACAAGTTCAAAACCTAATTCTTTTTGAAGAGCTAAAACACGATGTACATCTTTTACTTTTGGTGCTTTGAAGTATACTTTTTGATTTTTCTTTACGACAGGAATAAAAGCTTCTACTGCAAGGTCATAATTTGGACGACCTAATCCCAATGGAGTTTCTTTGTATTTAGTTTGATGGATTTGTGCCCCCTCAGCTTGCTTGTATAATTCTTTCCATTTTGTAATAACCCCAATTGTCGTACTAGGAAACATTCCGGGTGATGATTTAAATTGACTATAAAATCCGACCCCATCTTTCAAGATGATATCCTTCTTATCTTTTCCACTCAAACTAATAATCGCCGTTTGCCCTGGTAGCATATTTCCTTTCCTTGCAATATGCGAGATACCAAACCCCGCTTCCCTCATTTCTTTAATCCCTGAACTACTCAAAGATTCTGTAGCAAGCTTTTCTGGAGTGATTCCTGCCACTGCGTTAGACGGGGCTCCTGGGAATTTCACCTTTGTTCCCTTACTGTCTTTCTCTTTTTCTTTTGTGGCAAACCCAACATTAGATAATGCATCAATGAAAGCTGGATAAACATAAAGGGAATCCGCTTTTATTTCTCTAGCATCCAGCGGCTTGGAAATATTCTTACCTATTTGAGTAATGATTCCATTTTCGATTACAATGGCGCCATATTCAATAACCTCGTCAGGATTTTTATTAATAATTACATCTTTTAGATAAATCTTATCAGTCGCTTTTTTAAACTCATCATAGTCAATCTGCCCTATAAGCGGGAAGCCCACAATTAGTAATAATCCGAAGACAAGAAACAAATTTTTCATTCAAGTAGGTTTGGAGCTAATATAATGTATTCCTAGTAATCTTCTTGGGTTAGTCCTTGATTCAATATGTTCATATTTGCTAATTCTTCTATTTAATGGTTTAATACATTAAAAAAAATAGAAATTGGATACTCATTTGGCTAAAGCCATTTTACTATCATCTTTCTGAATGAGATAGATCCCATTCCTATTTATAGTAATCGTGCTTAACTTCCAAAATTATTCAACGACAGACAACACTGCACTAGGGGAGCAAGTAATATTAGTCCAAAGTTACAAACTCCAGAAAGCGAATATTTTCATAATCGTGGAAATCCTTTCATCCTATAAATCATTGTCCAGACAATTTATCTTTAATAATTTTCATCCCTTTCTATTCACTTTCAGACTATTACACATTTATATTTTTTAATGATAGGGGTGACCCTCGTTTTCCCTGTCTTATTATCAAAGGGTGTTGAAAATTATTCGAAAAAAATAGACCTACCAGAAGTGGTGGGTCTTTTTTTGTTGGTACACTTCGTTCATCAGTAATCGATAAATAAGGCTAGGTTAAAGTAAAGCTTCTACACTGTTACTTAAGATTTAATTTAAAAATATCTGTATAAATCATGGAAATCCTATAATCCTAAAAATCATTGTTCAGACAATTTTTTTTATAACGACGAACAGCTATTTTCCTTGAACAAAATCTACCATCTAATCCACCACAAACTTCTCCGTTCTCAACACTCGATCATTACCGGTAAGATGCAAGTAATACATCCCTGAGCTCAACCCACTTACATCAATTGTCAGATTCTCTGTTGGATTATCTATCTTTTGGACAACTTGTCCTTGCAAGGAAACAACTGATAGTGAAAGATCATCAATTTCACTAAATTCTGGAACATTGACTTGAATTTCACTAGAACTAATGTTAGCTCCAATGATAAGTACCGAGCTAACATCTGTAATGTCCTCCACTTCTGTTGTCGACTTATAATTAATTTTTACATCATCGATATAACAAAAACTATTGCCTTCATAATGAACTCCTGTATCGCATGAACCTCCATAGATATCTAAATTTATTTTGCTAATACGTAATTCTTCAATTAAATTAGTGAAGACTAAATCAATTTTTGTCCAATCATTCACATTCTCGGGATGCTCTAAATTGAATAATTCATTAGATCTTATATCATATAAATCATCGATATAAAAAAACCACAATACTATTTTTATACATCCTTTGTGATAATAAGGATTCTCAATTATTTTCATTTTATAACTAAGAGACAAAGAGTGAAGACTATCTGCTAGAAAATCTCCAGATATACTTTGAGTCACAAGGGTATTGCCTTTACTAGAACCCCTAAGTATTACACTATAATCGCCCTCCACTGCATCATTTGACATTTGTATTATATGTGGATTTTCTTCTGGATCTGGAGAATAAAACCAATCTACCAAAAGTGGGGTGTCATTTATTGTATCCCAATTTTCAAATCCTCCATCTATAATAATTTGCCCTTTGAGTAATTGACAGAAAGCACAAAGTAGAAAACTAAACAGAAGTAGTTGGTTAAGGATTTTAGTTTTCATGAACAAATATTTTCTTTGAAGAAATTGAAGTACCATTTTGTTCCACTACGAAGTATATTCCTGTACGCAAATTTAATCTTTGGAAATTTTGATCATGTTCTAATTCTGTAATTTTTTCACCTGTAATATTATATAATAGAATCTTAGATTCTGTAGTTTGAATTTCAGTAGTTCCTTCTCTGAAATCAATCGGATTCTCATTACAAGGACAGCAATTATTAGTGCACACTCCTCCACCCAATCGCCTTATAGACTTCGCTACAAAATTACTATTATTGAAAACTGTTATTTGAATAAAATAAGATGTACAATTGTATGGCAAAGGATCTTGTACGGTCAAATTTTCCCCATAACCTAATAATGTTCCAGGGTATTGACTTGAGAATAAACCATCTACACTCCATCTCCACTCATAAGTATAAGATGGATTATTTGGAAAAACCGCACTTAAGATAATATCACAATTTGTAGTAGAGATATTTATACCGGGAGGATTATAATTTGAGGGTCGGAATGCAGCAAATGTACACCCTGTAGCTCTAATTCTTCCAGCATTATTAGTACAAATCCTGTTCACTTTCATACTCTACAATAGATGGATGCAAGTCTATTTCTGGAAAAAAATTATTATTAACGTTAAATTTCAAAACGCCACCTTTATAGTGATCGAGGAGCTTAGAAAATCGCATAAGTTTATAATTTTCCGCCTTATGTGATTTCATGAAATTTTTCAAGAATTCACCATTTTCTAGTTCATCAAAATTTATCTCTTGATTAGAAACATTTATGAAATTTTGAGCTTGTAATGTGGAATCCTCTATGACGATTATAGAATAAAGAATAAAGAATAAAATTGACTTTTATAGGCTTTCATTTATTTAGGTTTTTTGTTAATGTAAGTAAAAATTATAAGTTATTGAAGATTTTCACCAAAAAACACTGAAGAACAGGTTCCTTAAGACATGTAAACTAAGTAGTGTAGCTTCTTCTCTAATTCTACCCTATACATTTACTTTCATCTGCCGTTCGACAGTAGTCTAGCTAGTGCAATGTTGTCTACGCTTTACAATTTTCAAAATTCTTGTGAATTTAATATGCTTTTTGAAGCAGGTTTTTTTAAGTCAGGAAAAGCGGACGAGGCCCCACCTATATCTTCGCGACAACCTACGCTTAACTAAGAACTTAAAGTTGCTTCCAATGAAAGTATTTAAGATTTATTAAGTCCATTTAATTAAGGAGGAATTCTCTTTAAAAAAAATTCTTCCGCTTTCCTTTCAATTTCAAAGTACTACACATTTATATTTTTTAATGATAGGGGTGACCCTCGTTTTCTCTGTCTTATTATCAAAGGGTGTTGAAAATTATTCGAAAAAAATAGACCTACCAGAAGTGGTGGGTCTTTTTTTGTTGGGTACACTTCGTTTATCAGTAATCGATCAATAAGGCTAGGAGAAAGTAAAGCTTTTAAACTGTTACTTAAGATTTAATTTAAAAATATCTGTATAAATCATGGAAATCCTTTAATCCTATAAATCATTGTTCAGACAATTTTTCTTTAAAATTTTATCATTCCTTTCTATTCACTTTCAGACTACTACACATTTATATTTTTTAATGATAGGGGTGACCCTCGTTTTCTCTGTCTTATTATCAAAGGGTGTTGAAAATTATTCGAATCGAGTAGAAGAAACGAGCAATGATAAATTCATTGGTCGTTTCGTCCTCTCACACCACCCAGCGTACGCCTTACGTACTGGGCGGTTTCATTAATTTTGAACAATAATGAG
>Ga0209828_1001593_pt1 | contig 20243 bp, 15 predicted proteins | sample MaitaG_FD_187429 | JGI IMG/M metagenome (GOLD analysis project Ga0209828, IMG submission 187429) | Marine algal microbial communities from Maine, USA - Maine_Asex2 metaG (SPAdes) (version 2) | ecosystem: Host-associated > Algae > Red algae > Unclassified | place: Maine, USA | collected 2015-01-05 | reverse complement strand
GTTTCACCATCATTCACCCAGATAGTCGTCAGTCTATGTGCTAAAAAGCGAATCCCTGATGATCAGCATTTAGAAGTTGCTTTTGGGAAACAGTATCTAAAAAAAAAGTTCAATGAGTTATGACTCATTGAACTCAATCTTTATTTTCTTAGAATAGTGATTATGAAAAATATTACATGCTCCCCGTGAAAAATATTATATGCTCCCCGCTAGCACCTGATCATACCGCGCCTTATCTTTCAGCATATCTATAGCCTTCTTTATCTCACTGTCCTGATCCAGATTAAGCTCTGTCCGACCAGACTCAAAGAAGTATCGGCTGACGATTTCCTCTTCTATCGCTCTGATGAGCTCTGACTTATATTCTTCTAAATCATCTGACTTCTCCAAAATGATCGCATTCTCAATAGAAGCGATTTGGCTATCCATGGCTTCATCATCCAGTTCTTCTTTGAATTCTTGGAGCTCTTTCTCAGCTTTGGTCGTAAATTCAAATTCATTCTTAGTTAAATATGCTGTAAACTGATCGAAATCTGTAAACCGGTAGTCCTTAGCATTTTCTAATGAGTCTATATCAGAAACATAGTCATTGACAAATTTGAATATCCAATCTTGTTTTGCCAGTACTTTTAGTAATTCTGATTTTTCTGGTAAATCTAACTCGACATCTGGTGCTACTCCACCTCCATCTAATACCGGCCTTCCATTAGCTGTCTGGAATGTCGCTCTTTTTGTATCATCTATATCCTTAGGCTCACCATTCTCATATTCGACTGACTGAATGCATCTTCCGCTGGGGATATAATACTTAGAAGTCGTCACTTTTATTCTCGAGTTATATCCGACTTCTCGATGATTTTGGACCAATCCTTTACCGAAGCTTCTCTGTCCCATCAGGACACCTCTATCAAAGTCCTGAATGACTCCAGAGACGATCTCAGATGCTGATGCAGAACTCTTATTGATCAGTATAACGAGTGGTACTTCCTCATCTAAGGGCTGTGCTTTTGTTTTATATACTTTATCTCTATCCTTCACCTTACCTTTAGTGGACACCACTTCTCGACCAGCAGGCAAAAATAGATTGCAGATACCGACTGCTTCTCTTAACAGGCCACCACCGTTATTTCTCAGATCGAGTATAATTCCATTTAGTTCTTGATCATCCTTTTTCATCTCCTTAATCGACTTCGCTATATTTTTAGTCGCATTAGCGGTGAATGTGGTCAAATTCACATATCCGATGCCATCCGCTACATATCCAGAAAAAGGTACGTTCTTCAGTTGGACTTCACTTCTATCTAAATCCACTTTTCGATCAGTCACCGCTCCTGCACTTCTGATTGTTAGTCCTAGTGTAGACCCTGGAAAACCTCGCACGATCTGGACTACATCAGCATTGGATCGATCTTTAGTTGAGTCCCCATTGATGGCTCTGATCTGATCGCCCACTTTGACACCAGCCTTATGAGCAGGACCATCTTCTATAATTTGAGTGATCGTCACCCAGTCATCTATGACCTTACTGACTGCTCCGATGCCGTTATATCTACCTTCTGAGCTGATACGATAACTTTGTACCTGTGACTCAGAATAGTAGTTAGTGTATGGATCTAATGAAGCTACCATCGCGTCAATACCTGTCCTCATGAGCTGAGCAGGGTCAATCTCGTCTACATAATGAGTATTGAGTTCTTTATAGACGTTGGTAAATATTTCGATATTCTTAATCATTTCGAAATACTTGTCATTATTCACCACTGTGGCTGAGATACCGAATATGGCAAGACAGGCAACGGCTATTATTTTAGATTTAGTCATAGTAGAGATTTACATGGTCTATAACGAAAAGAGGATGTGTTTATGTTCAGTAAGAACCGATAATATTGTCTTAAATCTGTGATTAGTGAGTTCTTTTGCGATTCACAATATTTCTAATCCAATTAGGAATGATAATCACGCCCGCAATCAAGTAAGGATAATAGGTAATAATTCTCCATATGAGCGCTGCTAATAGTGCTAAACCCTTAGCGATATAATCATTGTAAAATCGTCCAAATATTAATTCGGCTATCCCAGCTCCACCAGGCGTAGGACTGAAAGCAGTAATAACATGCATGACTTCTCCTCTACCAAAAAGTAGAAGGTGGTCCATGATCGTATACTCCCTCATGGATACGAAAGCAACGATGATGAAATTAATAGCTAAAAACCTACATATCCATGCTCCAGATGTCGCTACAAATGCATTCAAGTGATAGAAAAATGACTGATGAGCTAGATTCTGAGAACTCAGCACGATATCAGTGGCTGTATCTCTTAGGCCGTTTTTGAAGCGATTCAGAATCTTAAACTTTGACATCCATATCAAGAATCTTTTGATCGGAATAGGATTCACAAAAAGGCCATAAAATATAATGATAGCATAAGTCATCATGATCAGCATCACAATAATAAATGTAAGCCCAATACCATCCATAGCAGACAGACTCTCCATACCTGGCTGAATCATGTGCGCTCCAAAGATCATATACACGATAAAAAGCGATACAATGGTAAAGGCTGTATCAAGCACGATGGTGTAAAGTACGATGGTCGCCGACTTAGCAGAAGATATCTTCTCCTGAGCCAGAAAAAATAGGGCAACAGCAGATCCTCCGATACTCGTAGGGGATATGGCAGATGAGAATTCCCAAATAAAAATAAGCTCTATGGACTTCCACCAGCCAAATTGATGATCAGATAATAACTTCAATCTCCAAGCATAGAATAAATGACGCAGGACGTACATAAAAATCGCAAGACCAATCCAAATGAAAAGATGCGCATTCCAAGAAATAGCTTGAAGCTCGTCAAAATCTAACTGAATGTATATCAGATATACAACGACTGCGAGACCTATGAGCACAGGAATCAGTATCCGAGATACGCCTACGGAATCTAGAACTTTTTGCTGTTCTTCTGTAAATCCTTGATTTTGCTGATTCAAATATTTAGACCTTCTTAATTTAATTTTATGAAGTGTAAATCCTTATTAGGCTTAGATTCACCGAAACTAAGCATCTTTTGGTGAGTCTGCCTCATTTTTCTCTGGAAGGAATATAAATTCAGCTCCCAGTTCACTGAGTACAAATAGACATATGAAGCCTCTCCTACTTTTATATATCGTTTTGAATGAGTCGATTTTATTTTCTTCAATCAGATTCTTCGTTATAAACTCTTCTAACGTGGAGGCATTGACGCTCCAATTACCAGCTATCTTTTCCTTCTCTGCGATGGATATTCCCATGCTGAGTTCTTGCTGATGTACCAGCATGATCGGATAGTCAGATACATCCTGATCTCTGATGGTCTCAGCAGCTTGAATCATGACAGGCTTATAGTGCATAAGTTCTTTATGCAACTGCTTATATTTATGAGAATTTGGCTTCATTAATTCTTTAACTTAAGTAGTGCGACACACTCAATATGCTGAGTGTGAGGGAACATATCGACTGGTTTCACTTTGATTAATTCATAAGATTCACTCAGCATTTTAATATCCCTCGCCTGTGTCGCAGGATTACAACTTATGTAAACGATTTTAGGTGCTTCTAGTTTCAATAAGGTATTAATAACTGTCTCATGCATTCCCGCTCGAGGTGGATCTGTAATTACGACATCAGGATGTCCATTAGAATCAATAAAGTCAGTGGTGAATATATCCTTGACATCTCCTGTGAAAAAACTTGCATTCTCAGTTCCATTAAGTTTTTGATTGACTAAAGCATCTTCGATGGCCTGAGGTATCTCCTCGATACCCACGACATATTTTACCTTATCTGCTATGTAGAGTGCTATACTGCCTAAGCCTGTATATAGGTCATACACCAGGTCATCTGACTTGAGGTCAGCCATGAGGACCGCTACATCATAGAGCTTCTTAGCCTGTAGGCTATTCGTCTGAAAGAATGATTTCGGGCCTATATTATATTTCACCTCTCCAAGCTTCTCCGTTATCTTAGGAACTCCATGATACAGGTAATACTCTTGATCGTAGAGTGTATCGTTTTGCTTCTGATTCACCACATAGTATAGTGAAGTGATCTGTGGAAATTTTTCCTTCATAGCAGCCATCACTTCTTCTATTTTCTCTTCATCTCTATCTCTGAAGATCACAGAGACCATCCACTCATTGATACTGGTATTCCTTAGTGTGATATTCCGCAGCAGTCCTGTTTGGCTGCCGTAATCAAAATAGCTGTAGTCCTTCTCCAGCGCGAATGCATGAAGAAAATTACGTATTTCATTACCAAAGTCATCTTGTAAGTGACAACGATCGATGTTTATTACCTTGTTGAAATAGCCTGGCCTATGAAAACCTAAAGCTTTCTTATCTTTAATTTCAGCATCTGACGCCGCTTCTTCCTCAGTAATCCATCGCTGACTGCAGAAAGAATACTCCATCTTATTGCGATAAAAGTAAATGTCATCGCATGGCAGGATAGATTCTACCTTAGAGCCATCCAGCATAGCGATTCGCTCTATGGCGTCTCTGACTTGCTTTTCTTTAAAAAATAACTGGGATTCGTACTTAAAGTTCTGCCACTTGCATCCTCCACATAACCCGAAGTGATCACAGACTGGCTCGGTCCTTCTTTCTGATAACTTGACGTGCTCTGTGACTTTAGCGACTCTAAGTCCTTTACGCTTTTTGTAGTAGTTAGCATTCACTATATCTCCAGGCACTGTACCTTCTATGAGATATACATAGCCTTCCTCATCCTTACCTATAGACTTTCCCTTATGTGCGATATCGATGATCGTGATATTCGGGATTATTTTACTCTTCTTTGCCATTCGCTTTCCTTAGGCGGCAAAATTATAATCTTAAAATGACAAATTCTGTCCTTCTGTTAACTTGTCTGCCATCTTCTGAATTATTATCGGCTATTGGAGCTGTCTCACCCTTTCCCTCATACTGTAATCGAGTCGCTGGGATACCCTTTGCTACAAGAGAATCATAAACCGATTTAGCTCTTTGAGAAGATAGAGTCATGTTGCTTTGATCTGATCCCACGTCATCAGTATGGCCTATAATTTTAATTCGCATCTCTGGTTGATCTTCTAATAATTGAAATAGATAATTGATTTCTACTTCAGACTGAGATAGCAGCACAGCGGATCCAGACTCAAAAAATACATTGTTGAGCACGATTGGGGTATGCTCTACGAGTGTAGACGTCTGCTTTATGGGTGACAGCATAATCTCTATCTCGTCTCGCTTTCTTTGCTGATCAGCAGCGATATTATGCGAATAGAATACATATCCATCAGCAGATACATTCACTGCAAATGCTTGACCTGTCGGGTAAGGCATTGTAATAGACCCTGATGCATCGGTCGAATTTTTGATCTTACTTTCAGTGTCTATCAGATTAATCAAGCTAACAGAAGCAGCTTCGATAGGCCTCTTAGTCTCGGCATCAAATATTTTAAATCTGAGTAGTGTACTCTCTATTGGCTTATGCGCATCAGGCAAATCAAACTGATACAGATCAAGCTTATTATCAATATTTCTATCAGTTGCAAAATAGGCCGTAGATCCATCCAGACTTACCTTTAGCCCTCTCTCAGATGCTTCTGAATTAATAGGGTATGGAAATGCTATAGCATCGCTCCAGTCACTGCGCCAATGCTGACGATTTATACTATAAAGATCGAATCCTCCCATGCCGGGGCTTCTCTTTGAAGCAAAGTATAAGGTCAGATTATCTTTATGTATGAATGGTGTCGCATCATCGCTGCTGCTATTCACTCCGTCCCCAAGATTTTTTGCTTTGGACCATCCGCCTTGACTTAGCCTTTGCGCATACCAGATATCTTTACCTCCATAACCTCCAGACCTATCGCTACTGAAGTATAGAGTCTGCCCGTCGCCAGATAAGCTCGGCTGAGAATCCCATGATTCTGTATTGATATTTTGTCCGAGATTCTTAGGCCTTGACCACTTGCCATTGACTTGCTGCGATGAGTACAGATCACAGCCACCAAAGTTATACCTTGAATTACAGACTGTAAAGATTAATTCATGACCATCTGATGATATGCAATGAGCCCCTTCATCAATGGGCGTATTAAGTTCGTCAATAGGGGATACAGCAGTTACTTCTCCATTCTCAAAATGAGCCATGTAAAAGTCTTCCTGATTGTTAATTTTTCTGGTAAATACCATTTTAGATTCATCCGCAGTAAATGAAGCTTCGTATTCCAGATCTGTCGTATTAATTTTATCTGATAATGGTATAGGATTAAAGCTAATGGCATTATCTAATGCTTTTGATTTATGTAGCATTTCTTGATATAACTGCTGAGTCTTTTCTCTTGGAGTGTCTTGCCTATCGATGTAGCGTTTATAATATATAGCAGCATTCGCATAGTCTTGCTCTTCATTATAGATCGTCGCTAATGATAAGTAGTTGCGGTCATCGTAATCTGGATATTCAGTAATGATGCTTCTAAGTGATAAAATGGCTTCATCTATCTGTCCCTGCTGATAAGCGATTGCTGCTTTTTGTTGGCGGATATCTACAAGATTTGGAAACTTCTTAAGGAGTTTATCATACGCCTTGGTCGCATCCTTATAGTTTCTCGTTTTTTGGGCATCCCTAGCCTTTTTGTACATTTTAGTACACTTCCGATCCAGATCCTTGGGATACATGATATCCTGAGCATGGATGAATCCAGCAAAAATTAATAAAACTGAGATGATAAAAGACTTGCGTAGCATGTGGGAGGATTTTCAACAAATGAATCTCTATAACCCAATAAAGTCTCGCTATGGTATAGGTAAAATCTTATTTTTTCAATAAGATCTCAGCCTTTTTTATGCCTAATTCTGAAGCCCTCTTTAGATCTTTGACAAAATCTCTTTTTCTCGATTTCTTTTTAGATAGTCCTCTGTAGTACAGGAATTCTCCTTCATTAAACTGGTGTTCTATCTCAATGGCTTCTACCTCTTCGAATACTTTTATGGCTTCTTTGTATCGCTCCAGCTCTGCCAGAACCTTGCCATACATATTCATATTCTGCTTGCGCCATTTATAATTAGGGTCATCAGTTTTGAATTTTCGATTGGTGAGCAGCTTTAAGTCCGCTTCCGCTTTATCATACTCTTCCAGCTTTATATGGCATTCTGCTTTTAGTCTTTTAGACTTCCAAAAGATCGTCTGCAGCGCAATAGACTTCTTAGTGGCTAATTGTAAATTGGTGATCGCTTCTTGATATTCCTCATTATGTATGGCAATATTAGCCTTACCTAAGTAAGCATCAGGGATTGTAGGATCTATTGCCAGACACTTATTAAAGTCTCTGAGTGCGTCGTGATATTTCTTCAAAGTAAAATTCACCTCTCCCCTCTTCTCATAAGCATACGCATGCCTATTGTACTTTTCTATAGCTTTAGAAAGTGCGTCAAGCGCTTCTTCCTCCTTGCCGTCAGTTCCGACAAGTTCTTTACCTTTTCTAAAGTTGATGACGGCGGCTTTGTCACTTTCTGGCTCTATATAGGCATACCGGAGTATCTTGCCATTATCTGTCTGCCAGGCTCTTATCTCGCCAGAAATAGCAAACTGAGCACAGTACTGAAGTAAGCTTACCGTATTGCGAAAAGACTTTTCAGTATGCTGACCTACGTATCTGGGCACTTCTAATGAAAGTACCACTGGATCGAAAGCCTCTTCCTGAGTCATGATGATGTCATTCTTATAGTAGGTCTCTGTGCGGTATTCGAACATCTTAAATACCTTGTCGTAGCTCTTCTGATTACCGAACTCGATTCTACCCTGCAATATTGATTTTTTAAATACTAACATCCTACACTAAGGTTTAAGAAAAAACCATTCCAAAAAAATATCTCGGGTAAGGGGTTACTTATCGAGAGAGAGTGGATAAAAGAACAACTTTTTCTTTATTAAAAGCGAATAAAAATCGAGAAGATTATTTTTTTGTTGGATCGACATATTTTATCTCGATCATTTCACTTGCGTTGAGATCAGATTTCATGACGATTTCTTGCCGCTCTCCCCTGAAGTAATAGCTGACTGCTGAAGTATTAGGTGGTCTCCTCCCGATACTTTCTGCATGGATAAGTAGGTAGTTCTTCCCTTCAGGATTGAGCTTGATCTTAAGCTTGATCGGCTTACCTTCCAGTGAATAATTCTCTAGCACCCAGTCTCCATTATAATTGACAGAGACGATGTCCCCATCTTTTATCTTATAGTCATACAGATTCAAGTGAAAGCTCATACTATCGACAAGCATGGTCTGAGTATTGGTGATGATTTCTCGATCTAATAGTTCTTTTGGCAGGTTTTCTATATTATCATCAGTACTGACGATGGTCTCGTCATCATCTAATTTTTTAGGATATATGACTTGATAAAAGTGAGGCTCTTCGACGAGCATCAATGCCGGTATAGATAGATCCTTGATGATCTCATTCACCTCTTTGACATAGCCATTACCGTAGCGATTCATTTTATTGATGACCTCAGAGTTATGATAATAGTAGAACTTGCCGTATAGTTTATATTCTTTTGGGACTTGAGCTGTCTTCACGAAGAGGAAGGTATTATCGTGAGCCTCTATGATTTTTATGACGGCACTCGTATGTCTCTGACTTAATCGTCCACTGAATGGGTTAGGGTCATTGGCACTTTCTATTTTAGGGACGGTCGACTTTATCTGACTCATTAGTGAATCATAATCTATATCTGATTTCTGTCGAAGTGCTCTTAGAATTTTCTTAATCGCAGCATGGGACTCTCTGATATGATCCAAGTACTTGACTTTACTATGCTCATGATGAGGGTGGAGTGATTCTATCTTCTCTTCCATGACGACACTGCGCAGATAAAAATCATCATACATCGTAACCCCTTTTTCCAATAATTCATATATCCCCTTCAGTTCTTCTTCATCAGTCAGATCATGCCCAGCGATATAGCTTTCTATATCAAATCTCAGCTGATTCAGCGCCCGACAGATATTCTTCATTTGAGTCGCAGTGCTAAATAGTACTTCATAATCTGGATCAGAGCTGTGTCTACCATCTTCTTGTAACACACTATATATTTCGTATGGTGTCCTCTTGTAGAACCAGTGCTCGCTGTCTTCGAAAATATCTTTCGGTAGGTCAGCATTGCTAAAGTCATTAAGCTGATACCCTTCGAGATCTACATATTTATTAATGTCTTGGTTAAAATTCTCAAGTAATCTATGAATGATGAGGAGTCCATGGATGGACTCATTAGTGAATTCTACGTATTCATTGAGGAGTTCTATGTCTGAGAGTGGGTCTGCTTCCACCGCATCTGCAGCACTTCCGTGATATGGAGCGAATATTATACTTGAAATCAGAATTAATAAGGTTAGAATCTTCATAGGCTACTTACCATTAACTATCAGATACTGGATATTAGTTTCAGCTATAGCTATTAATATATGCTTAATGTAAAGATATGAAGAAAATGGACTGATGAAGGCTTTAGTTCGAATGAGGGCTAAAATCAAGTGTCACTTAAAAAATTAGTTCTTCTGGATTACTCCCCTAAACAGTAAAATTAGGAAAATGTAAAATTGAACCTCTATCCATTGATTAGGATAGAATATTTTCTATTTCCTCTTGTTCTTTTGAATCTTTAAAAATTCCAAGGAGTAAAGGATCATTTGAAACAAGACTTTCGAAATCTATTTCCAATTCAATAGTAGTTATAGATCCATTCTCTAACTTATCATAGACTCCATTATTTTCAGCGGTTACTCTCCATAATGACCCAGGCTGATGCAAATCATCTATCAGGTCTGCAGTACTCGTAGCTTGATTTTCTCTATCTGATAGCCTTGATCTTCTTTTAAAGACTCCGATCTCATAACCGTATTCAAATTATCGCTCTTTTACTCGAATAATAATTGATATCCATAGTGTAGATTTATATAAATATTCACAGGTGTGGTGATAGGTGATGTATTTTCTTAATAAATCTGAATTAAATACCATTAACGAAAATCAGGTAAAATAAGCCTAACTCTCTGATAATTAATAGTAATAGAAAAAGCCCTAACAACAATTAAGAGTTATTAGGGCTTTGTGGTACCTCCAGGAATTGAACCAGGGACACCAGGATTTTCAGTCCTGTGCTCTACCAACTGAGCTAAGGTACCTTAATAAGGACTGCAAATTTATTGTCTTTTTCTATTAGACCAAGTATATTGACAACTTTTCAATTATGTTTTTAGCATTTTATCATTCTCCAATTGGCTATTTGGTCATAACAGCCACAGAATCAGGGATTTGCTCCATTAGCTTAGAGCAAAAAGAATCTGAAGAATCTGAGCAACACAATACTCATACCGAGCTTTGTGTGTCAGAATTAGATAAATACTTCAATGGATCACTAAAATCCTTTACTGTAAAGACTGATTTATCTGGTATGACTCCCTATCAGAAGAAGGTGCTGGCCGAGGTGTCAGCGATTCCTTATGGCAGGACTAACTCTTATCTGGATATCGCCGTCAAAATGGGCGACAAGAATGCTGTGAGAGCTGTAGGAAATGCCAATAGAAAGAATCCGATTCCGATAATCATACCCTGCCATCGAGTCATTGGGAGTAATGGAAGTCTGGTTGGCTATGTCTATGGCTTAAATAAAAAGCAAGCGCTTTTAGCTCATGAATCGCCTCAGACATTCTCTATCCAAGGTCAATTAGCACTGTAAGTGGTTTTAAAGACCATCACCAACCACAAAGGGTTGACATTCCTAAAACAATGGGTTTTCAACCCATTGACAAAAACATAAGTTAAGAGTCTAGTTCTGCTTAAAGTCTGCAACCAGATTAAACTCAGGAATGGCGACTTTGAATAACTGTCCCTTATGAGTCCGCATCATCTCGAAAGATCCATTCATACGACCGACAGCTGTAGATAGTGGACACCAGGAAGAATATTTATGCATATCACCTGGCTGTAGTATAGGCTGCTCTCCAATGACACCTTCACCTTCCACTTCTCGGATAGCACCGACAGAATCAAAAATAATCCAGTGCCTTCTGAGTAATTGGACAGTATAGGGGCTTTCATTAGCAATGGTCACCCAGTAAGCGAATATGTACTCGCCTTTCTGCGGATTAGAGTGTGATACCTGATACTCACATCTCACCGATATCCTGATACCATCCGTTATTGTCGTCTCAACTCTTTCTTTAGCCATCTTCTGATTCTGATATATCTAAGAACGTTTCAATCTTTAATTCAGCTTCCTTCTGGGCAACATCTAATAGGTCATTAACAATAATTGTGTCAAATTCATTCTCATACATCAATTCTCTCTTGATCCTCTTGATCCTTTTTTTCAAGCTTTGTTCTGATTCGGTCTTTCGATTCTTTAGTCTTTCTATAATGACTTGTAGAGATGGTGGTCTGATGAAAATGGCCAAACATCTATCCCCATACTTCTCTTTTAGGTCTTTGGCTCCATTGACATCTATATCAAAAATAATGTGCTTCTCTGATGCCCAGAGTCTTTCTACTTCTGACTTTAGAGTTCCATAATACTGACCATCGTAGACTTCTTCCCACTCGATGAATGCACTTTCAGTTCTTAATTTTCTAAATTCCTCCACAGATCTGAAGTAGTAATCCACACCATCTATTTCATGCTCTCGCTTAGACCGCGTCGTCACTGATATGGAAAAGCCCAGCCGATGACTGTAAGTCTTTAGTAAATGCTTTTTGATAGTCGTCTTCCCTCCTCCAGAAGGAGCTGTCAGTATGATCAGCTTACCTTGAAACTCACTTTTCTCTTTCATCACACCGCATTTAGGACTTGCTCCTTTATTTTTTCTAGATGATCTTTCATATTTACCACTAGCTTTTGTAATTCTGAAAATTGAGCTTTGGCTCCCATGGTATTAATCTCACGGCCTATTTCTTGCCCAATGAATCCTAACTTCTTCCCTAATGGAGATTCTCCTGATTCTAACTGCTCAATAAAATACTTACAATGCTGCTCGAGTCTGACTTTCTCTTCATTGATATCCAGCCGCTCCATGTAGTGAAGGACTTCTTGCTCGTATCTGTTTTGATCCACATTATCCTTTCCTAAAAATTCATTCAGATTTTTATGCATTCTTTCCTTGAGCCTTGTCAGTCTTTCCTCCTCATGCTGAGGTACTTTATAGAGATTAGATAAGATAGCATCTACATTCTCTCTGAGGTCTTTTGCGAGTGATGCTCCTTCTTTCTGCTTGAATGCTATAATTTGATCAATGGCCTCATCTATCAGCCCGACTGTGAACTCCCATTCATCATCCGAGAGTTTCTCTTCTATTGGCTGTATGATATTAGGGATTCTGATCACTGTCTGCATGACATCTCCACGGTCAATACCTAAAGTGTCACTGAGCGTCATGATCTCTTTTGAGTACTTAGTCAGAAGATTCGTGTTAAGAGAATATTCTAAATCCTCTGTATCGCTCATCACACTGATGGTGGCATCTATCTTGCCTCTCATCATCTGACTCATGACTCGCTTTCTGACGATCAGATCCTTCTCCTTGTAGTAGGTCGGAAGCTTTAGTCTTATATCTGCACTCTTTCCATTGAGAGACTTAATCTCGACATTTATCTGTCGATTATTGAAAGTTCCAGAGGCCTGACCAAAGCCAGTCATTGATAATATCATATTCTACATTATTGTTAAAATGGATGAGCTGCACTGCTGAGCTAGCTTCAAAAATTGAGTAAAAGAACGAAAAATCTTGAATCTTCATAAACTGTTGTCTATCAATGAAGTAAAAAAAAGATGAAATGTTAGTAAAAATTCATAAAATTACGATCTTAGCGACCCGCTATATTAAAAGAGTGGTTTTCATAACTGATTAAAAATCAAATAGTAAGAGATGCGAAAAGCTGATTTAGTTGCAACAATATCTGAGAAAACTGGGGTTCCTAAGGTTGATGTATTAGTTTCATTGGAAACATTTTTCAAAGAAGTGAAATCATCTCTTTCTGAGGGTGAAAATGTATATGTCAGAGGATTTGGTTCCTTCGTGATAAAGAAAAGAGCAAAGAAGATCGGAAGACACATCAAGAAGAATGTCGCCATAGAAATACCTGAGCATTTTATCCCTTCCTTTAAGCCAGCTAAAATTTTCGTAGAACAAGTAAAAACTAATGTCAAAGCACTTCCTGAAGATTTAAGTGATAAAGAATCATAATTAATTAGTGAGGCGCAACCAAATCCTATTCTTACTTTCATTCGTCGCTCTTTTTGGAATTCTCTATTTTGGATTTGACACCAAGCCGAGTGAGCAAGCTAAATTAGAACAATCCAGAGCCTTGAGCTTCGAGAGTACAGACGTCAGAGTCATCATGACTGACGCCAAGAAAAAATTAAGCAAGAGAGATAACAGCATCATTGGACTGAAAGAACAAGAGCTACAGCAAGCTGCCACAGATTCTGCCACCTTTTTAAAACTAGAAGATTTAGCAAGAGAGTGGTATGCTGTCGGATTTCCAGAAATATCTGCTCACTATGCTGAAGAAATAGCCAAAGAACGTAATGATGCTGATTCTTGGTCCATAGCGGGCACTACGTTCACCATCTGCGTAACTAAGCAGGTAGAACAAAAAGTAAGGGACTACTGTAATAAGCATGCAAAAGAAGCTTTTGAGAATGCCATATCAATAGATCCTGATAATATCGACCATAGAATTAATCTTTCTGTACTGTATACTGAAGCACCACCTCAAAATAATCCGATGCAGGGTATTCTGATGCTCAGAGAGATGAATCAAGAAAATCCAAAGGAAATAAAAGTGTTAAATCAACTCGCAAGATTATCCATTCGAACCAATCAGTGGGAAAATGCGTTAAAGAGACTGACACAGGTTTTAGAAATAAAACCAGATAATCAGCCTGCAATTTGCATGATAGCTAAAGTATATCAATCTTTGCAGGACTTTTCGAAAGCAGCAGACTATCAAAGCCGCTGTAACGAGTAAAATATTAAAAATACATACATATGCCTTGCGGTAAAAAGAGAAAAAGACATAAGATCGCGACTCACAAGAGAAAAAAGAGATTGCGCAAGAACAGACACAAAAAGAAGAAGTAGGATAACTACTATCTTCTGAAAGGTCTCCAATCAAGCATAAAAACCTTTCAAAAAAATATTGCACCTGGTTACTGAACTCCTAAACAAGAGACAGTAACCTTGTTGTATTTACCTGCAAGCATATGATTACAGTGAGCATATATTGCTCTATAATCATATATACATAATAATGACTAATAATGATTTAGTTATCAATGCTCAGGACTCAAAAGTGGAGATCGCATTGATAGAAAACAAAAAATTGGTTGAAATCCACAGTGAAAAAACTAACAGTGAAATAGCTGTCGGAGACATTTTTCTGGGATCAATCAAGAAGCTAATGCCCGGTCTGAATGCGGCATTCATGAATATAGGCGTCAGAAAAGATGCTTTCCTCCACTACACGGATCTTGGTCCACAGATAAATTCTTTACTTAAGCTGACTAAGGGTACATCGCATGGTAGTATAACTAATCCTATGCTCGATGTATTCGACTTAGAGCCAGATAATCCCAAAAACGGAAAGATTCAAAATGTATTTCAGAAGAATTACAAAGTATTAGTGCAAATACTCAAGGAACCGATTTCGACTAAAGGGCCTCGGATGACTTGCGAAATAACGATACCAGGTAGATATATGGTCATGACGCCATTCAATAATGGAATCGCTATCTCGAAAAAGATAGCCTCTTCTGATGAACGTAAAAGACTAAAGACCCTCGCCGAAAGTATCAAACCGAAAAACTTCGGTCTTATACTCAGGACAGCGGCTGAAGGCCAGAAAGTAGCAGAGCTATATGAAGAAATGAGAGGTCTGGTCGCTAAGTGGGAAGCTATGTTCCAAGAGCTATCTAAAGGCTCCGAGCCTCGGAAACTAATGGAAGAAGTGGATAAGACTTCAGGCCTTCTCAGAGATATACTCAATAATTCTTTTAATAAGATAGTGGTCAATGAGCCAATCATCTATAACAATGTAAAAACCTACTTAGGCACCATTGCACCTGATCAGACTAACATCGTGACTCAATACAAAGGGAAAAAACCCATATTCGATCACTACGGTGTGACGCGCCAGATAAAATCAAGCTTTGGTAAGACTTCTACCATGGGATCTGGTGCTTATTTAGTCATAGAGCATACAGAAGCAATGCACGTCATCGATGTGAATAGTGGTCCTAAGATGAAGAGAACGAATCAAGAGAATTCTGCACTCAATGTAAATCTGGAAGCTGCTAATGAAATAGCAAGACAACTACGCTTAAGAGATATCGGAGGATTAATCATAATTGACTTTATAGATATGCGCTCTGGTGAAAATAAAACCAGGCTTCTCAAAACGATGAGAGATGCTATGAAAAATGATCGAGCTCAGCACACCATTCTACCGCTAAGCAAGTTTGGTCTCATGCAGATCACCCGACAGCGTGTCAGACCTGAGATAAATATAGATACCTCAGAAAAATGCCATACCTGTAATGGCACAGGAAGTGTCAATGCAGCCATACTGGTAGAGGATGAAATAGAAAGAGATCTCAATCAAATAATGCAGTCAAGGCCAAAGTCTAAAATAAAAATTCACGTACACCCTTATCTTCATTCATTTCTGACTGCAGGGACATTCAGCAGTAAGCAGATGACATGGTTCAAGAAGCATATGAAGTGGATAAAGGTCTATAAGAATGATGATTACGCCTTAGCAGAATATAAGTTCTTCGATCGAAATGATGATGAGATAAGACTGAATGAGCCGCATTTAGATAAGTAGCTTAGCGCCCATTTATCTGAATGTTCAATTATTATCAGATTGAAATTCACTAATCTCCGATATTTCAAATGGGTTAAAACAAGACTATCTCTAAAAACAAGGTAGTTTCTCTTGAGATCAAGGATGATTGACTAATCACGCCAAAAACGTGATCTAAGCAAGTTAACCGTGTTTAGAAAAGAAGGAACCGATTTATAAAATCGGGAGGGCGGAATACTAGACCGAAGACTCTCACAAGTTATCGAGACTCCGCGGAGGGATTTGATTCCGTAACTACTTGTCATTCAGAGATTTATAATTTTATTATTATCGAACTCAGTTTATTAGTTGAAAGTAGGCATATAGCTATGATAACATACTTATTCCAAGCGCACTTAAATTTGAGCCTTTATCTGAAGTTTATTTCACTCATCTCAGTGTTGAGAATACCTGCCTATGTCGGCAGGCAGCCTGGCCATATCTAAAGGATATGCCTGCTTTTTTCGCTCCGAATTTAATAAAATGTACTCCCATATTAATAGCTCAATCTCAAATGCACTTGGTATCTAAACCACCACTATGCTACCTCAAGACATCACAGACAAAACAATTCTCTATGCTGTACTTAACTGGGGATTAGGACATGCCAGTCGTAGTATCCCTCTCATTCAGCAGCTCATCGATCAGGATAATTATATAGATTTAGGCACTGATGGTATAGCATTATCTTTATTACAGAAGGAATTACCATGCCTGAATCGCATCGGACTTGCCTCATTAAACATTGATTATCGATATCAGTCTATGGTGCTCAATATGGCCATCCAACTACCAAAGCTAATCAAGAGCTATAAGCAAGACCGAAAAATCATCAAAAGCATACAGGCAGATAAGCCTTATGATATCATCATATCAGATCATCGGTATGCCTGCTACAGCCAGAGAAGCCATAGTATATTCTTAGGGCATCAGCTGTCCATCCTATCAGACGAGACCAGAAAAAGCCATCTGGCATCCAGACTAAATGCCAAAATGATCAATGCATTCGATGAAGTGTGGGTGCCTGATCATAGCGATAAAAGGCTGACTGGTATCTTAAGTGATAATCCATTGATCAATATTCCTACGCAATATATAGGTCCTCTCTCAAGATTTAAATCACTCGACAAACAAGCCAATAAAAGATATAAAGCTGCCATCATTCTATCTGGGCCAGAGCCAAGAAGAACGATATTAGAGACTGAAATTATAGCGCAACTTTCACGACTGGCTCAAGAAGACTTCATCTTAGTCAGAGGTATTGAAAAAGGTCTCAATACTCCACATAAGAACATCGAAGTAAAAACAATCTTAAAACACGAAGAGATATCTGAGATACTAAATCATAGTGAGTGCATCATATCCAGAGCAGGATACAGCACCATCATGGATGTCGCCGCTCTCGATATGAAAGCACTGTTAATACCTACAGAGGGGCAAACCGAACAGCAGTTCCTATCAAAACATGTGAATATAGATGGGATCACATTCACAAATGAGCAAGAATTGGATATTAGAAACTTCCTCTCTACATAAGAATAAATCTCGCGCTCATTCTTCTATTTAATCAATATCCATACTATCTGGGTATGAGCAAAATTTACTCTATTTTTGCGCCTCAAATATTGATTATGGCAAAGTATCGTGAATTCGAGGGGCTTAATCTCCCTGAAATAGATAAGGAAATTCTTTCCTACTGGGAATCAGAAAAAATATTTGACAAAAGTATTTCAGAGCGTCCAGAAGATAAGACCTATGTCTTCTATGAAGGACCTCCTTCAGCTAATGGTAAGCCTGGCATACATCATGTCATGGCCAGAACGATAAAGGATATATTCTGCCGATTCCATACCATGCAGGGAAAAAGGGTAGAAAGAAAAGGAGGCTGGGATACACATGGGCTACCTATCGAGCTAAGTGTAGAGAAAGAACTCGGAATAACTAAAGAAGATATAGGCAAAAGCATCTCCATAGATGAGTATAATCAGAAGTGTCGTGAGACAGTACTGAGATATAAAGATATGTGGGATGACCTCACCATCAAGATGGGTTATTGGGTAGATCTGGATAATCCATACATCACATTTACTAATAACTACATAGAGTCAGTGTGGTGGCTGTTAAAGCAGATCTACGATAAAGATCTCATCTATAAAGGTTATACAGTACAGCCCTATTCTCCAGCCGCAGGTACAGGACTCAGCACTCATGAGCTCAATATGCCTGGCTGCTACAAGAATATTAAGGATACATCCGTTACGGCTCAATTTAAAGCAATCAAGGATTCAGATTCTGCATTCCTATATGAGGGTCATCCAAATGACGTATACTTCGTGGCATGGACGACGACCCCATGGACGCTTCCGTCTAACTGTGCGCTGGCCATCGGTAAGAAGATAGAATACTCCTTAGTCCAGACATATAATACATATACGAAGGAGCCAATTACAGTCATACTGGCTTCCGACTTAATGGGCAAGCACTTTAATGCAAAAGCAGCCGATATCGCCATAGAAGACTATGATCCTGCTGGAAAACTAATCCCATTCAAAGTCATCAATACGTTTAAAGGTACTGAGCTGTCTGGAATCCACTATGAGCAGCTCATGCCCTATGTGCAGCCAGAAAAAGGAGATGCATTCAGGGTGATACCTGGAGACTTCGTATCTACGGCTGATGGGACTGGCATCGTCCATACAGCATCTATTTTTGGTGCAGATGATTTCAGGGTGTGTAAGCAGAATGATGTACCATCGATATTAGTCAGGCGAGGTAAAGAACTCAAGCCATTAGTTGACTTGCAAGGAAAATTTGTGGAGGAGGTCACCGATTATCCTGGATACTATGTGAAAGCAGAATACTACTCAGAAGAAGAACAAAAGGCCGATGGATTTTTACCGACAGATGTCAAAATAGCCATCAAGCTTAAAGAAGATAACAAGGCTTTCAAAGTCGAAAAATACGAACATAACTATCCTCACTGCTGGCGTACAGATAAACCAATATTATACTACCCTCTTGACAGCTGGTTTGTCAAAACTTCAGCATATAAGGAGAGAATGGTCGAGCTTAATAATACCATCAACTGGAAGCCTAAACATACTGGTGAAGGCAGATTTGGTAATTGGTTAGAGAATCTGCAAGACTGGAATCTCTCTCGCTCTAGATACTGGGGTGTCCCACTTCCCATATGGCGTAGTGCTAATGGTGAAGAAGAAATATGTATCGGATCCTATGCTCAGCTGACAGCCGAAATAGAAAAAGCTAATCAAAAGCTTGGCTTATCTCAGACCATGCCAGATGATCCTCATCGTCCATACATTGATGATGTCACACTGGTATCAGACACAGGAGCTAAACTTAAGCGAGAGCTGGATCTCATCGATGTGTGGTTTGACTCAGGTGCAATGCCTTTCGCTCAGCTACACTACCCTTTCGATGAAAGTACAAGATCTATGGTAGAGAGTGGCAGCTTCTATCCAGCAGACTTCATATCAGAAGGTGTGGACCAGACGAGAGGCTGGTTCTACAGTCTTCATGCTATATCAGCACTGGTCATGGATAGCGTAGCATATCGCAATGTCGTATCTACAGGCTTAGTCTTAGATAAGAATGGTGTCAAGATGTCTAAGCGTCTGGGCAATACCGTAGAGCCTTTCGGTGCTTTAGAAGAAAATGGAGCTGATGCCATCAGGTGGTATATGATCTCTAATGCTCAGCCATGGGATAACTTAAAATTTAATATTAAAGGTGTCGAAGAAGTATCACGAAAATTCTTCGGTACTCTATATAATATTTATTCCTTTTTCTCTCTTTATGCTAATATTGATGAATTTGCATATAGTGAAGCAGAAATACCGTTATCAGAACGACAGGAAATAGATCGCTGGATTATATCATTACTTCACTCACTGCGAACAGAAGTAAAAGCCTCTTACGCAGACTATGAGCCAACTAATGCTTGTCGTAAAATAATGCTGTTCGTAGATCAGCACTTGAGTAACTGGTATGTCAGACAGTGCCGAAGAAGATTCTGGAAAGGGGAATACACCGCAGATAAAATCGCGGCTTACCAGACACTATACGAATGTCTCAGTACCATAATGAAACTCATAGCACCTGTAGCACCGTTCTTCTCGGACTGGATGTACCAAAATCTGAATCAAGTAACTCAGAAAGAGTCAGAGCCCAGTGTGCATTTATGCTTATTAGAAGATGGCGAAGCAAGCCATATCGATAAGAGCTTAGAAGAAAGAATGGACTATGCTCAAAGAATATCCTCACTTGTCCTATCACTTAGAAAAAAAGATGGACTTAGAGTGCG